>ERZ1034377.58-NODE-58-length-37100-cov-73.836885_pt1 | contig 37100 bp, 39 predicted proteins | sample MGYA00520584_ERZ1034377 | MGnify/ENA primary metagenome ERZ1034377 (study PRJEB33736, sample SAMEA104288464) | Azolla filiculoides | biome: Urban; feature: water surface; material: ditch water | place: Netherlands | collected 2014 ... | reverse complement strand
ACTACATTTTATGTATCCTATCCTTCCAACATTCCTTTTCTACTCCCCTTTACATTTACTTTATCAATAGCCTCTTATCTGACAGAAAGAACTCATTTATTACTCAACTTATCTAATCTTTCCTGTGAGGAATTATGAACTAGATTTAAAATTGATTTAAATCAGGTTCTATTTGGAAGAAATTAACAACTCTTCGATTAAGGTTGCACACAAAAATACAAAGGGACAAATGGAGGTTGGGTTGAGGGATGAAACCCAACATCATCAATGCTTTTGTTGGATTGCGCTGTCGCTTAACTCAACCTACTTTAATCTTAATCACTGTCATATCCTACCTCATTATTTGTGGAACTTAGAAAATCTGACTAACTATCATAACCAGTATTTTCTTGTAACCAGTTTTCTAAATCAACCATAGCAGAAAAATCAAAGATACTTTCTCCTAATGTTTCTAATTGAAGGATTGATAACTGGCGAATTTTCGGTGCAATTTCTGTATCTAGATTACCAAAATACTTTGCTCATAAGCGAATAACTAAATTAGCTTCACCTCTCAATTTACCTCTCAATTTACCTCGTTGTTATCCTTCCTTAAGAATTGCTTGATACCAGGGTGATTCTCTTAATACTGTCATATCCCACCTCATGATTTGTTGAACTATTCGTATTTCTAGGATAAATGATACAAAAAATGATAATAATGGTTCTAACTCCCTTAACTGTTCATTTTCTCGAAGTTTAAGGACTGCTTTTCTCACAACTGCTTCTTCGGCACCTCCTTTGAGAATTGGCACAAATGGTAGTAAACTTGCTAAATTTTCTTGAAAGACTGAACTAGTGTGACTTGAACCATAAGTTGAGCCAAATGCTGAATCATAAAATGACCAAGAGGTAACGCAAAATCAAGTATTTTAGCCAAAGACGATATCAACCTCTGCATCAGATCATGAGGCAGAGTTAATTTTTTGCACCATAATATAAGCCTGAGTTTAAAAAACCCTGTCGGGCAAAACTTGAAATAAACAACCCTCAAAAAACAGCATAGTTATTAACCTTCATGCCAAGATATAGTTCAAAATTACCATTATATAATTTAAAACATTGTTTTTCTAAGAATTGAGTCTAGCTATTATATTTTATGTAGAGAGATCGTTCTGGAATGGTCTTCACTGAATAAATAAAAATGATAATCATCATATAAAGTCATGTATGAATTACAGGTCAAGCAATCATTCTAGCTTATAAATGATTATTATTCCCTATTAAATAACCCATTTGTAAGAATGAAGCATAAGCTGGACATCTAGATTTTGAAACATAAGTTGAGCAAAAAGCTTAATTGATGTTTCAAGTCATAGTAATCCTCAGCAAATAAAGAAATGTAATAATCTCTTTCTACTAACTCGATTAAATCGCTGATTTTACTCAGAGGGAGTGATCGCTTTTGGTATTTGTTGTAATTATCAGTAAAGTAGCGTAACTCTACGTAATTACCTGAAACTGCCTTCAGGTCAAGGTGAAGAATCTGCACGTGATGATTCTAATATTTAAGATTCTAAAATTTGGCTAATTTGCTTAATTGTGGCATTTTATAGTAGAAATCGTCTACCCTTGCGTCCAACAATCAATCAGGACTTTGGCAATTTTTTATCTGACTACTTCTGTTTATACTTGTGATCCCATTTGGCAATTTGTTCAATGATCGCAATCCTCCCACCAACTAAACCAACTATAAATAGGTAGACACAAATAAACATAAATATGTAACAAAATGTAATTGACTTGAAACTGTTGGGATTGCTCGATTCCGCCTTGCTGCATTCACCATGACATAGTTATAAATTTTTCCGCCCACCTACTTCGTTGCAACTGTAGTTATGATTGGTTCTTTTTTCACATCTTCCAAATCTACTGCATAGTTACCAGTCATACCTTCTATTGCTAAGAGTTCATCAGTAGCTGTGATCAGATTTTCATCTTCAATAGAAAATTTAATGTCTGTCATAAATTTACCTAAGTAAATCACTTAATTATCACAATACAATTGTGGGATTAAGTAGAAAGGTGCGAAAAAATACAAGTATGTAACAAAAAGTAAAGTTGCCTAAACACCTCTTCCCTCCTACCTCCTGCCTTGTAATAACGACAATTTCTAACACTACCTACTTAGAGGCAAAGCCTCTGTAATGGCATACCCAGCCAGAGACTGGCAACAAGATAATACTGTTTAAAAAACTCTGCCTCGCGTTCCAGCCTCCGAGATTTCATTTCTAGTCTAGGCAGAGGCTAGGAAAAAGGAACAGATATAATGTTTCAAGGTACTTTGGGATAAATTATTGATGTACTTCCAAAGTATTTAGGCTCATGAAAGTATCACTAGAGCTACCGGACATTGTAGATATCGACCAACGGTACTTGATGGAAGCACTGGTAGCCATGCGTTATTTCAGAGGTAAACTTTCAGAACATCAAGCTTGTCAAATACTGAATATCAGTCGTCGAGCTTTTGCAGAAATGCTACCCCCATATGGTGTTTCAATTTGTGTGGATAGTGAAGAAAATTGAAACATTGAGTTGAGTGTGTGAGCAATAAACCCTCCATTGTTAGTGATACTCGACCTCTAATTACTCTAGAGAGACTTAGTGATGGGTATAACTTCATTGGCAAGATATATGATCGAATCTAGTACCAACAGTTGTGACTCAAGAAATCTCTCGAGGTGAGTTCTCGAGTTGGAATGCTTATAAGCAACATTATGGAATTCATGATTTGATTGAAGTGATTGATCCTATTTCAAATAACATCTTATCTACGCTTCAATTACTTGATGAAGCAGAAGAAAAAGCTATTCAGTTGCCTTATGAGCAAAATTTACCTTTGTTAATTGAGTAAGAAAAAGGTCGTAATGTAACTCAGAATTTAGGTTTACAAATTTCAGGAATTGCTGGAGAAATACTCAAAGCCTATGGACAGGAGATTATTGAAGTTGTGGAAGTGAAACAAAAACTACAAGAGTTGCTACAAGTAGGGCGTATAGGCAGAAAAATATATATTGGTGTAATGGCAACAATTCAGGAATCAAAATACTGGATTAAACGCCAGAAGATTACTACCATGATTTTTTGCTGTACTGACACTAAAAAAACTTCACCCTGGAAAATTTAGCTTTCTAGCGGCTAGAATTGTTACGATGATTTCAGATTAGATGTTGAAGCCTTGATCCAGTCTGAAACCTTAGAACTACTAGAATGGCATCGCCTCTGCCAGCACCTTTCCACCTTTGCGGCAACTAAGTTAGGGGCGATAGTTGCCCGTGCCTTGCCGATACCGACAACTCTAGAGGAAAGTAAAGAGTTGTTAGCACAAACCAAAGAAGTCTATCAACTGGAAAGCCTGCTGACAAAAGGGTTATCCTTTGAGGGCATTCAAGATATTGGTGATTCCCTAGAACGTGCAGAACTACAAGGGATTTTGTCTGGTGAGGAACTTTTGGCTATCGCTACCACCCTCGCTGGTGCAAGAAATTTACGTCGGTTAATTGACAATCAGGAAGATATACCAATTTTCGCTGAGTTAGTTGCCGAATTACGAACTTACCCGGAATTAGAGCAGGAAATTCACCGTTGTATTGATGAACGAGCACAAGTTACAGACCGCGCTAGTCAAAAATTAGGAGAGATTCGGGAATATTTGCGGAAATCACGTGGTCAAATTACCCAAAAACTGCACAATATCATTCAAGCAAAATCGGGAGCATTACAAGAACCTATTATCACTCAACGGGGTAGTCGCTATGTTATCCCCGTAAAAGCACCACAAAAAGATGCAGTTCCTGGTATTGTTCACGATACATCCACTAGTGGTGCAACTTTGTATATAGAACCTAATAGCATTGTGTCAATGGGCAACCAACTGCGCCAAGCTATTAGAAGAGAACAGGCCGAAGAAGAAGCCATTCGTCGCAGTTTAACAGAGCAAGTCGCCGCAGTTAAACCCGATTTAGAAAAGTTATTAGCAATTGTCACTACTTTAGATATAGCTACAGCTAAAGCTAGGTATAGTTTCTGGATAGGTGCTAATCCACCCCGGTTTGTAAATCGTCAAGAACAGCAAATAATTACCCTGCGGCAATTACGCCATCCCCTGTTAGTTTGGCAACAACACCATGAACAGGGACATCCAGTAATTCCTGTTGATTTATTAATTAGTCCCCACATAAAAGTCGTCACAATTACTGGACCCAATACTGGTGGTAAAACTGTAACGTTAAGAACCTTGGGATTAGCAGCTTTAATGGCCAAAGTGGGCTTATTTGTTCCCGCCCGTGAACCAGTCGAGATTCCTTGGTTTGACCAGGTTTTAGCCGATATTGGGGATGAACAATCTTTACAACAAAGTTTATCAACATTTTCCGGGCATATTCGCCGTATTAGTCGGATTCTAAATGCTTTAGGCACTGGGGATCGGGGAGTCGGGACTAGGGACTGGGAGATGGGGGAGATGAGAGGAGATGGGGGAGATGGGGAAGGAATTTTCCTAATGCCCAATGCCCAATGCACCATGCCCAACTCCCTAGTCTTACTTGATGAAGTGGGTGCGGGTACTGATCCGGTAGAAGGTAGTGCATTAGCGATCGCTCTTTTACAATATCTCGCTGATCATGCCCAATTAACCATTGCTACCACGCACTTTGGGGAATTGAAAGCTTTGAAATATGAGGATATTCGCTTTGAAAACGCCTCAGTAGAATTTAATGACGCTACCCTTTCACCAACCTATCGGTTATTGTGGGGTATTCCTGGACGTTCCAACGCCTTAGCCATTGCCTTGCGTCTGGGATTAAAACCAGAAGTGGTAGAAGCTGCAAAAAGTCAAGTAGGAGAAGCCACGGACGAAGTTAATCAAGTAATTGCAGGGTTAGAAGCACAGCGGCGCAGTCAGGAAACCAAAGCGGCGGAAGCGCAAGAATTATTACGTCAAGCCGAAAAATTATACAAAGAAGTTTCCCAAAAAGCCACAGCTTTACAAGAACGAGAAAAAGATTTGCGTGCTTCCCAAGAAGTAGCAGTACAGCAAGCAATCATCCAAGCTAAAGGAGAAATTGCCGAAGTTATTCGCCGTTTGCAACAAGGAAAACCCACCGCCCAACATGCCCAGGAAGCAACTAGTAAGTTAAGTGAAATTGCGGAGAGATATCAACCCACTCCACCACCCAAACCCAAACCAGGGTTTATGCCCAAAGTAGGAGATCGCATCCGTATTCGTAAACTAGGGCAAACCGCGGAAGTGTTAACAGCCCCTAATACAGATGGAGAATTCAGTGTGCGCTTTGGCATCATGAAAATGATGGTGCAATTACAAGACATAGAGTCCTTAGAAGGACAGAAACCAGAACCCATTGCTAAACCGAAACCAGCACCAGCCGTTACCACACCACCAGCACCAGCTTTAGCTATTCGTACCTCGAGAAATACCGTTGATTTGCGCGGAAAAAGGGTAGTTGATGCCGAATATATCTTAGAAAAAGCGATTTCCGAGGCTGATGGACCTTTATGGATTATTCATGGATATGGTACAGGTAAGTTAAAGCAAGGAGTTCACGCTTTTTTGCATCAACATCCCAGAGTCAGCCACCACGAACCCGCAGAACAAGCAGATGGCGGGACTGGTGTCACAATTGCTCATGTGGAATAGGTGACAAGTCATAGGTAAGTCAGCGCGGTCTTGGAGTTTCCCAAAGACCGCGCTGACTTATCGCTAAAGCGTTCGGGTAGCATGCCGGAGCCATCACCCTTAGGGTGACAGAGAAAAATATCTTAGCTTCCACCTTCTAGCTCCTGTTTGCTAGCTCCTACCTTCTGCCTTCCAAAATGGTATAACTATGGAAAACCAATAATTTTTCTGCTTCTTTCGTTTCAAAATGGGTAACAGTAACAGCCTCTATTCGCCGGATCACCTATGCTAAAAGTTATGCAATCGGCCGCTAATTCAGCCACACCCAATTCCCAGTGGGACGATTTAACTAAGTTTCCGACCCCAAATTCAGTTCAATGGGATAATATCAAAACCCAGTTAGATTTGGTACTGTTGGCGCTAGAAACTTTAACTGGACTTGGTTCTGATGCTATGCTTTCGGCGGCGATTAGTTTAAATTTAGAGACGAAAGTCCCTGATCGAGTAGCTTTATGGCGACTACGCCAGTCTAATCCTATACGCAAAGGTCAAGGAGGGCGAAAGAAACTAGATGTAGAGGAAGCGCGATCACTAGTTCTGATTACTTGTTATCTTGCCAAACAGCACCAAGAATTAATTCGTCGTGCCGTAGGGCTATTAGAAAATATAGCAGCAAAAAATCAAGAACCCCATCAGAATTCTTTACTGGGAGATTATATTGATGCTTTCTGCAATGCCTATCAAGAGCGCATGGAAGAAGATAAAATAGTCTCCACAGAGTTGCTGACTAACTTAGCATTAAAACTGATGGTAGACTTGCTTTTTTATAGCGCCTCTGGTGGACATCGGCAATTGTGGTTAGCACTAATAGACCGTTCCACAAAACAAGTTTAGATTTTCAATTGGAGATTTTAAATTACTAATCAAAAATCAAAAATCAAAAATCAAAAATTTATCTTTGTCCCCCTTGCAATTCCAGCTATGCCCAGACCAAATTCTGTCATTCGTCGCTACACACCCCCTACTTGCACACTAGAAATACTGGCGCACAGTTCACCTTTATCAAAGTGGATGGGGCAAACTGTCATTAAGCAATTGCGTTTTCAGTTGCATTTCCATGATCCGACACTACCAGAAGAAAGTAAAGTACCAGTTCAGGGCGATCAGGATCAGCTAGAAGCTTTATGTCATGCTGTAACCCATTACAGGCAAAAACTCTTACAACAATCAGCAGATAGTTTTTGTTTCAATTTGTTAGAACCGCAAAGATCAAATACAGCATGTGAACAAACAGAATTAAATGAAGTTGCCTCCACTTCACCATTACCTAAAACCACAGATACTTCTAGTATGAGCATTATAGAGGCAACCATTTATGTAGAATCCAGTGATCATTTAACTCATAAACTATTTCTTGGTTCTCTTGGTAACGCCATATCTAGTCCTGTAATTCAACTTACTTTATTACAATTATTTGATTTGGCAAATGCTTTAGATGAATACTCAACTGATGTCATCACATTACCAAATCTCAAAGGTGATAGTTCTTTTCCCAGTGTGCCAAGTTGGACACCAATAGCTGCAATATTAGTATTAGCTCTGGGTTTAACTCCCTTAACCTGGCATTATGCTAATAACATCAGGCAAAATAACGAGCAAACAGCCAAAAAACCAGCTTCAACGGCCGATCAAATTGCTCTTGAATCTTCTCCCTCTTTAAATAATCCGCCAACAGGAATTAACACTTCTGGTAATTTGCCTACTCCGCCAAGCAATACTGCGGCGCTACAAATCCCCAATTTAGATCCCCCTCCTCCACCGGCTGATCCAAGTTTAACCTCCAATCCTCTGGATTTTCCTAATGCAACTGTCCCAGCAACAAATCCAATATTACCGAAAAATCTGACGATACCGCAAACTAACAAGCCTGTTATTTCCAGTAATTTAGGACTACCATTATCCACACAAGCGAATGTTCCACAAAACGGCACAAGGGTGATTACCCAAAGTGGTATTAATTCTACCAATCGTCAAGATTTATCTCTGACAGATATCAGTAGTGTCTCTAATATCCGTCCGTCTGTTACTACTTTACCTAATGAGATTCAAGCTCAAACTTCTGCTCCCGTAACTTCTCAACCAGACTCACAGCAATTAGGTAAAATAGCTGATTCCTCTGTTACAACTTCTTCTCTAGCAACTGATGATAATTTAGTAACAAAATTGCGATCTGCAAGAAACTCCTCCTTACCGACAGATGTAGCGGTTAAGGAAAATACATTATTTGATATACCTCAAGTAGCCGAAGCTAGGGAATATTTGCAAAAGCGTTGGCAGCCTCCTACTGGATTTTCCCAAACATTGGAGTATAGTTTGATGTTGGGTGTTGATGGTTCTGTTGAACGCATTTTGCCATTAAATCGAGCCGCCAGAGAATACGTTAATAGCACTGGCATTCCAGAAATTGGTAAAACTTTTGTTTCTACTAATAAATCTGGGCGAAATATTAAACTCAGAGCAGTTTTTAGTCCAGATGGTAAGGTACAAACTTTTCCAGAAACACCGTAAACTCTCAAGAAACACATTTTATAACCCTTGACAAGGAAGTATTTCAGATTGAAAATCTGAACGTGTTTCTTTCATATATTGCGGGAGCGTAAACCTTGCTCGTGGGAGGCTCATATCTTCCACCTCGAAATAGAGATGTCAAAACCACAACTATGTGCAAGGGGAGCCAGTATTAAATATTAAGTAAAAGACGAGACACAGCAATTTGAGGAATGAAGCATTCAAGGAAAGTAAGTTTTTTTGGGCTGCGATTATCCAAAACATAATTTTTATTAGTGAAAGAATTGAAAAAAGATGTGTTTCTGAAAAATCGCCATGAAAAGACACAAAAAAGCCCTAAGAGAAGAGTAGAAAGATTCATAACTGCAAAAGAAATAGGAATTGTAGTTAAAGAAGTATGAGAAAGTTTAGCCATCACTGTCCCAAGGCTAAATCTTCGTTTAGCTTGTCCGAATTTACCCTCGATACAGTTACGAATTCTCTCGTCCTTTCAACCTTATTTCTTTTTTTCTTTACTGACGTCTTTAGGTGGTCTTCCTTTGAGAAGACCACTGATTCTAATACCTCTTTCTTTATACCAAGCACAGTTGTCTCTATGCCGATAAGTTTTATCAACATAAACTAATTCAGGATAAGAACCCATCTAGGTTTTGAATGCTTCAACTTGTGATTTCAAATCTCCTGATTCGTTAAAACTATCCCAACTGATGCGGTCTAAAAATACATAGCCGTCAAAACAAAGAGCTGAAAACTTTACCCCAAACTCTACGGCTGTTCCTACTTTTCCACGGACAATCGGACGAATGTGTGGTTAACTTAAACTGACAATCCGGTCTTCTATACTCTGTTTTGTATTTTTATATAACCACAGTTGTTGATGATAAACTTCTGCTAAGACTAGCAACATCTTATTATTGCCTATTACTCAGTTTTACGAGTGACGCACCCAAATCTATTAGTTGCTGAGTGTGAGCTAAGTATCTTTTGATATATTGCGGTTGCCTTTTGATAGCATTGCTTCTTTTTTTAAAGCTTTTTTTCTTTTTTTAGCTACTACTGAATAATTTTTTCTCGCTATCTTCCTGTAGGTTTTCGGTTTATTTATGTTTTTGACTTCCAGGGAGTTATATAATGTATCTATAGTTTTTTCTGTTTGCTTTCTTGCTTGATATAATAATCCTAAGTCTGTTGGATAACTGATATCTGCTGGCGCACAACTGGTATCTAATATTAATTTCCCTCGATTGGTAGACTCACTTTTTGAATCTTCTGTTTCTGACTTTTTTGAGTTTACTTCCTCCTCTTTTATTTCTAACCCCTGTTTGAGAATTTCTTGATTCAATTTGTTGACTAATTTTACATCTATTCTTTCTCGAAAGTGAACTAGCATGGAAGCATCAAATAGAGCTGGGTTACTATAGGCTAACATTACTATCAACTATTGCAGATAGGGATTCTCCCTCATTTGTTTTACTGTTTTTCTATCACCTATTCCTAATTTCTCTTTGATTATTAATGCTCCCAACGCCATCCTAAATATTTTGCCTGGTACCCCTATTTATTCTGAAAATATGGCTGCATATTCTCCTTCAAATTCTGACCAATGTATCATCTGTGCCATGATTATCCAGCGGTTATCTGGTGCTAGTTTCCCACCAAAGGGTAGTTCAAAGTTGTCTGGCGCTGTTTCTTATTCTTGCGCTTTTCGATATATCTTAATACAGCTTTATCCAAGGGGTTTTACCTATTTTAACTCGTTTCTTTGCAGTTTTTTCACTTTTTATACCCCGAATCTCTTAATTTATCCAGGTTTTTCGTTTATATGGCTTAACGCCACGCTACGCTATCAGCAAGTCCTAAATAAAAATTACTACTATTAAATTAGATATTACAGTTAATAAACACCACTAAGTACAAAGTTTCGGTTCTTAGGTTTTTTTTATAGAAAACCTGGTTAAAAATTATTAGACCTCTTGCAGAATTAATTTTATTTATGTTTAAATTCCATTTATTTTATTAAAATCGGTCGTTTATCTTTGTTTTAGCCAAAAGTTAGAGCGACAGGGTTATGTTTGAATTAGTGAGCCCAAAGAACACCAAAAATACATAAAATCTAAAACCCTCTATCATACCACATAAACAATTTTGTAATAGGTCTGTTGTGTATTACTCCTTATTGAGAAGGCATCTGAATAAATTTTCCTATCCAAAATTTGTTTTTTTATAGATAACTGTAATTTTTTACTCTTCTTTCATGACTTCACTTCCGTAGTAAACGATTGTGACAGTTAAGAGTGCGAAATGTTGGTTCTTAGCACTGCATTAAATTTGACTGAAAGTGCGTTAGCCAAAAAGAGGGGAATATGCAAAGCTCTCAAAAAGATAGCACTGCTTGGATTATTTAAACATGGGCAGCTTTTCTCATTTCTATTTCTATGACAACTTTTAGTGTTGTCAATTTGCCTGTTGATAACTGGATAAAAGGTTTTATGGGCATGGGTTTAGCTTTCTTTATCGGTTCAACTTTCACCTTGGCTAAAACCACTAGAGATTTGCATGAATCTAAAAAATTAACTTCCAGAATTGACGAGGGAAAAGTTGAGAATTTGCTGTCTCAAGATGATCCTCTAACGCTGAAATAGTTGGTAATTAGGGAAGGTTTACTTTTCTCCTAACTACCAGGTTGTGTTTTTAATCTGAGATTATCTCGCTCGCTTCTAGTTCATCTGTAGTTTCTTTTACCCTGCGGATGGGTAAATTAGCGATTAAGGCTGTTGTGCGTTGGTTACTTTCTAGGGAAAACTCTAAGCCGTCTGTTTCAATTTCCACGTAGCGACAGACTATTGCCAAAATTTCTTGGCGCATTTTTTCCAAAGTTTGGGGGTCTAAGTCGGCGCGGTCGTGGGCTATGACTACTTGCAGCCGACGTTTAACTTGAGTGCGACTGGTGTCAGGTATGCGAACAAACAGTTTTTCTAAAAGTTCAAGGATCATTGCGGGTAGGTCTAAGGCGAAAACTGGAAAATAAGTTAAACAATCTTTGTCCACAACAATTTCCGCAAGCGAGAAAAGATGTTGTCGTTGGGTGAGTCAAGCTCAAGAAATTCAACAGTTTGCCCTTCTAACCTGCGAGCAATGTTTTCAAAGGCTAAGGCAGCTATTGAGGGGGTGTCTGATAATACTAAAGGTTCACCACGGTTGGTAGATACTATTACACGCTCGTCGTCAGGGATTACCCCAATTAAGGGGATGGCGAGAAGTTCCTGAACATCCTGCACAGACATCATATCATTTGCCTGTACCATTGCAGGTCTGATCCGATTAATTATTAAATGAATCTTGTTGACACCTTGTGCTTCTAGTAAGCCCACTACTCGGTCAGCATCGCGGACTGCAGAAATTTCTGGGGTGGTTACAATTAGGGCTTCTTTGGCTGGGGCGATCGCATTTTTAAACCCCATTTCAATGCCTGCGGGGCTATCAATCAGTATATACTGGTATTTTTGTGCTAGTGCATTTACCAGCAGTTTCATTTGGTCGGGAGTGACGGCATCTTTGCTACGATTTTGGGCAGCTGGTAGAAGTACAAGATTGGGTTGTCGCTTATCTTTTACCAAAGCTTGATCTAAACGACATTCTCTGGCTAAAACTTCTACGGCTGTGTAGACGATACGGTTTTCTAGTCCTAGCAGCAAATCTAAATTTCTGAGTCCAAAATCCGCATCAACTAGGGCGACTTGCCGACCTAGTTTGGCTAAAGCCATACCCAAATTTGCGGAAACTGTGGTTTTACCCACTCCTCCTTTACCGGAGGTAGTTACAATAATGCGAGTCATAAATAGGAATTGCGTTCTATTAGGCGTTGTGGAAATAATACTAAATATCTTAGAGGCTTTGATTAATTTTACTTAACTGATTGCGAGAAAAATCGGCTGCTTTAGAAATGCGAATTCCTTGAGTTGTAATGTGTGCTACTTCGGGCGAAAATTGTCTCAGTGATTTTTCTGGCGCTCTTGCTACTGCATCGGCGATTCGCAGTTGGGTTGGTTCCATTTGCAAAGCCATGATTATACACTCACGATTGCCTGTGGCTCCCGCATGAGCTACTCCCCGCAGCCGCCCCCATACAAGAATATCTCCATCTGCTACTACGATACCACCAGGATTGATATCTCCCAAAATAATCACTGTGCCAGGATGACGAATTTCTCCACCAGAACGCACTGTCATTTCTAGATACAGGGCATCTGCCAGAGCTTTGCGGGTAGCTTTAAGATCGGTAGTAAAGGATATTTGTAGTTGTATTTGTTCTACAGAATAACCTAACGTACAAGCTGCGATCGCTGTTTGCCTACGACTAGTCGCCACTGATTTTAGCTGAAGTTGGACTTCATTTAAAGTTTCTTCCAATTGTTGTAGTTGTCTGCTATCTAACAGGCGGTCTTGTGCAACTAGATGTACTATAGTGTTAGGTATCCGCAAGCGATCACTACCATTGAGGCGCTGCTTCATTTGTTGCCAAATTTCTGACCAACTTATTTCTGACCCAGGTACTTGAGATTCGGTTGGCAAAATTAATAACAGTCTTCCCTCTTCTGTTTTTAACTGGACTTGAATCTTATGGTTAATCTTTTCTTCTAATAATCCTAACTCATTATTACTTAGATCACTTAAGTCAGAATTATACCCAGTACTCGTACTAACAGCATTAGCTTGTAAATAAAGGAGAACTGAATTTAAATCAGCATTGGGGATAATAGAATTACTATCTGCATCATCAGTAGAATCTGCCTCTATATTGGCAGTTTTAGCAATATTTTCTTCTACATCAGCTTGTTTAGAAATGGATTTCCCACCAGGAAGTTGAGAATTTGAATCCTGTTGAAAATCATTTGAGGAGTTAGTAGAATCAGAATTCATTCGTAATTGGAAATAGGGAACAGGTGACAGGTGACAGGTGACAGTGATAAGTGATCACTGTTCACTGGTAACTGATAAATGATTATTTTGCCGTCAATCTTTCATAAATTGTACCTAATGCATCGGCGTTACCGACATTACCAGGAAAAAGTACCACTGGCAAGTTAGGAAACTGAGGATGATCAGATGGTGTAATTACCATTGAACAACCTGCTAAAATTTGACCCAGTAATCTGGCTGAAGTTAACGCTAATCCCGTACTCAAAACATCGTTGGAGGTAATCCCACCTTTGCTAATTAAAAATCCTATATCTGCTGGTAAACCCTGAACAATATCCATTAATAAAGCTGAAACTGTTGCCCCAAAGTCTAATCTAGTTTTGACATCTTGAAAGATCAATTCTTGACGACTCGTATAAATTACTGGTGTTTTTCCTGAATTATGTACTATCTTAATTTCTGCTAAACTTTCTTGCAGCAATTGGGCAGTTTGATCTTCTCCATGATCAAGTAATCTAGATACATTGATTTCAATTCCTACTGTTCCCTGGGTTTGTAATAAAGACTCTAATTGTTGAGTCGTTTTTCTAACGTGAGAACCAACTATGACTGCACCTGGTTTACCACCACGCACATATTTCCCCATATTTTCAGCGGCTATGGGTTGGGGAGGTAAGGCAGCTAAAGCTGTTAAAATACTAGCAGCCGAACGGAATAAAAAGCGTTTTCCTTGAGCTGCAGCTGTTAATATATCAACAGCAAAAGTGTTAAGGTCTATTTGGGTTTCTCCGTCTACAACTGCACACTGATTATCATGGAGTTGCAATAATTTCTCTAAACTACCACTACGAATATCTGCCAGTAAAAATTTAGTAACAGTATCTTCTTTGATGCGTCCTTTGGTTTTCTCTTCTACATATTTAGGCAGGTAGCTGTAATTGTAACCAAAGACAGAATCACGGGCAAATTCTGTTTCATGGACTGGGGTAGGAATACCATCAATAGTTAGATAATGGATGCTATCGCGGGTAATTCTTCCACCTTCGAAAAATGCCGGGACGAGAAAATGAGCATCAAATACTCCGAGTTCTTCAGCGATGACATCAGTTTCGATGGGATAATGTCCGCGTAAGGTGGAGTCAGAACGACTAACTACGAGAAAATCATCTATGTTTTCTGCTGCTAAGGCGATTTTTAGATTATGACAAACTTCTCTAGTGACTGTAGCAGCTGCTTCTGGTGTGAGTGATCGCGTATTAGTTAAAATAAAGAAAATGGGAGCATCATCTTTTAATCCTAAACGCAAAGTTTCCACATGCCAACGCATCAACAGTAAACAACTGTGGACGGTTTGACAACCTGTTGGATCATCATCTAAAACGATTATTTTGGGTTGGTTATTCATTTCATAAGTATGTAAATGGTGGTAAATATTCTACATCTAATGTGTAAGGGCAAGTTTGGGGAAAAAAATTTAAACCACTTTCTTTCTTGGCTTGTCCTGCTGCATCATTATATACTTCATCGAGCAGTTTTAACAGATAATTGTAGAAGTTTTTTGATTTAGTTAACTTCCTAATTTCTACTCTAAAACTATCAGTTTCTACTTCCCAATGGTTTTTACAGTCAGGAAGACTCCAATGCTGATACAATAGCAGATGTTTGAGAAGTTGCAGTAGATAAGGTTCCAGTTTCTATCTTTGTTCATTACCCAATGAAGAAATCTCCTCAATTAAATGCTCCCAATCAAGATTTCCTATATCTTGTGCTTGTAATTGTTGTAAAGTTGTTGCTAACCATTGGGGATAATCCTGTTCATAAAGAGTTTGACTCAATAATGTAGATATCATTTAGGATCCTCCTGATTGAATATACAGATTAAGGTTAAAGCATACAATTTGTTGGTTGAAAGAAATCTATGATTACACTTTTCTGAGTTTTCTGATTTCTGCTTGTACATCTAAAGCAATTTACAATGATTGGTTTAGCAGTCGTGCATATTCACCAGGTTGATTACTAACTTTTAAGGTTTGTAGATTGGCTAAATTATTTAGCACTAAATCTTGGTTATTAGCCAGCAGTTTTTCATTATCGCGCAAAATCCGTTCACTTCTTAAGCCACGAACTAAATCCTCTCCAATCAGTTGCAGTGCAGATATTAATATTACTTTGGGAGTTACCAGAGTTATTCAGTTGGTCGTTAATATCTATAGCTTGAACTACTACGTGATATTTATCAACTTCCTATAGGAGGATTTTTAATGCGTGGGGACAGATTTTTTCCGCCAGAGTGATCGCCCCACAATTACGGTAACGGGTACAATAATCAGTAATATAACGCCCAATTTGTTGGAAGATCCTAAGGTGGGTAAAATTATAAAAGCATAAATAAAGCCGATCATAATTGGTGTTAGTGCTAAAGCCAAACCTTCATTGAAGAAAAAGCCCATACGCTTTTCCCTGTTTGCCATAATTGAGGGTCGAAAAACGTTTTCTGGATCAAACCCAGTTAACGGGACGTAAACAAGAATCAAGGCTAAATGTAGCCTAAACTGTCTCTATCACAAGGAAACACATCCAGATTCCAGTTGAAGCAATCAATAAATAGAAAAGATATGGCTATTCTCAACGCTTCTAAAGCTTCAGTAAAAGTATTCAAAGGTTTCTTAGCCCACCTTGGTCTTAATCCTCCAGTCCACTGATGGCTAAGAATAAAAGTGTAGGCACAGAAAACCAACATAAAATGGCGCAGTAAACTGCTTTTATCTCCAACTTGATATTCTTTGAGTCCTAACCATCCCTTGGCTTCCCTGTAAAAAACTTCTACCCAATTTCTTTGGGAATATGTATTAACTATCCATTGGGGGGTGACAATTGATGAAGAAATATTAGGCATAAAGTCGCCAATATCAGTGGCTTGAGAGAAAGTAGAACCATTGATGACGATAGCAATATTCCCCTTTCCACTTAAGGCTGATATTTCTACTTCTTTAGTTACTACCCATAATGTTTTGGGTTTATCTAACTCCAGTTGAATTTCTGTAACAGCCTCTTGGGTTAAACTTTGTGCTAATTTATCTAACCTAATTATTTGTGGACTATCCTCTTAGTCACTGGCAAGGACTTTGGGATGTTTAGCTAATCCTCCTCAATACTTTCAACGCCGATTTTCTATCTTTAATAAGAAAGACCTATTGTGGCCATATCCAGGATCTATAATTACTATTCCTGGTTGATAAGCACGGCTCAAGGTCAGATCTATTGATTTAATTCCTAACTCAGGTTTATTCTCAAATATAGGGTCTTGTTTCCCTTTGGGTAAAGAATCACCGTGGTGATCTAACTCTATATCTAATGGTAAGCTTTTACTGCCATCATATAGATGTGTTGTTACTACTACTATTCCAGTATCCCTTTTCCCAATTTCTCCAATATATTTTCTTCCTACTCCATCCCTAAAATTCCCCCTTTTTCTATGGACAGAATCATCAATTATTAAGCTAAATCCTCTGGTGATTCTCCTCTGACTACACTTTTTCATAATCTCTAACCGACGCTCATTGACTTGGGAACTGGACCAAGGTGCTTCAGTTGAAAAGTGGTGTAATCGGTGGTAGGTCAGCCCTAGGGCATTCTCTGCCATTTTAAATAGGTTTCTTCTCTCACTTTCACCCAATCATCCCCCTAAATAATGTCTAAACTCTGTTTTCTGCGCTTGATGAGTAAATACACCATCAAATCACACCATCTTTCAAACCATGGTGCCATTGCTGCGGCAGTGGTTTCTTTCATCAGCTTCTTTTAACGTGAAAGCTACACCGAAATTGCATTATACTCCTCTTTTTACTCTTAACTTCTGTTTAAGTTCCGTTAAGCGTCTTAGTTCCCCTTTGCCAATTTCTAAGCCGATTAAATATGGATGCACTGCTAGATCCTCCTTGAGGAAGGGTGATTTGTGTATCTCTTTTAATTGTCTTTACCGTGATGATTGCAGCTATATTCAGGAAACCAATTTTCATCGAGGATTTGTTCTAAAGAACCGATGGGAATCAGAGGGAATGTATCGAGGGGAAGTTGTGAGCGAGCAGATGCTTCCTTTCTCGCGTCTTGATAACATTCATCAAATATTTCTAAGATGTAATGTTTTAAACTGGGACTATCTTTAAGTTCATCTTTTATCTGTCTGCGAAATGTTCTAATTTCACCTTTCCAAGGTCCTTGATTACGTTCTCTTTCACTAAGTGGATAGACACAAATAAACATAACTATTTAACAAAATGTAAATTACTTGAAGCAATTGGGATTCCTTGATTCCCCTTTGCCGCATTCGCCATGACATAGTTATAGATTCTCCCACCCACCTACTTATCCCAAGATTTAAGTTTAATTAGATGTACAAGAAGCTTAATTAATAAATTTTGAATTGTCCGTTTTTGAGTTCTACTTAGAGTTTCTAATTCCTCTAATAAATTCTCTAAATTAAGAGCAGAAAACTCCCCTGTGCGAAGTTGAGCGATAGTTGTTCTCAGCCATAGGTAATAACCTTGGTTGTATAGGGTTTAAGTTGTTGTTTTCTCCGGTGTTAGTTGCATGATAATTTGGGTTGATGCACACTTATCACCATCTATTGCTACTTGGATTACTCAGACATTTAGTATAATCGCCTTAGTCTTGCGTGATGTGGGACTAAGAGATGCTGAAGATGAGGACATTTTTGAGGCTGCAAAAGCTCAAGGAGTTATCTTTATCACTAAAAATAGGGACTTTATTGATTTAGTTGATCGTCTGGAAACACCACCACCGCAAGTCATATGGCTAACCTGTGGTAATATTTATAATGCTACGGTGAGAGAGATTTTGAGTGCAAATTTACTAGAAGCTTTGGAAATTTTGTCTTCTGGTGAAGCATTAGTTGAAATTACTTGAGTCCGCTGTCAGAGAACACTACTAAATTTAAATATTATAGAAGTTACGTATTGAGAAGAACAGTCATCCATGGGTATTAAGCAGTACCAGGATTGGTAAGACTTTCCACAATGTAGTCGCGCACAACTAAAGTGAATAAGTTCCTTTGCAATTCATACCAATTAGAAATTATGTTTTCAGAGCGCATTTTTTCGAAAGAAGTGAACAAAATATATGTGTTTTAATTTCTTGGCTATCTCTAACCATAAGTCAACAAATTCCACATACTTGTTTGATGGCTCTATGAAAACTTTCAATCCCCCAATGAGTATTATGAATTGTCACAAATTCACTTTTGGTGATTTGATTGAGAGCTTGTTCATCTGGTAGATACACTATAGAGTCTAGTCTCTAGAGTCTTCTTTCTTGAAGTCTTGCCTAAACAGTTTGATCAATCCAAATGCTCTCAAATGAGTTATCGAACCTTCACCGAGAATTTCTAAACTCCTTAATAGACAATACTTTTTCAGTTTATTTGATACTGTTCTATTTTTCTAAATCCCAAACAGAAAACCCAATTTCTGGTTTTTTAAGAATTTTCAGCTTTCTACCCCTGAATACCAACTGTCTCCTGTAACTATTCTTGGTTTTACACCCCAGTCAATCACTTCCTTGAGCATTTCCTGAAAATAATCGTTCTTCGTCTTTCCCTCCTTTTTGTCGTATATTCTGTAATTTATTCGTACTGAATTTCCATACACATCACTGTAGTACAGTGTGATTAAATCTATTCCTTTGATGCTCTTATGATATTTCCCAGACCAAAAATAACTGATTAATACTGCAGTTTTTGGGTCACTATACAATTTTTATACTACTGTGTCATCTACACTTGCAATCCCTCCTATTATATTTATGATTTCCTTTACTGTATCGAATAAATCCTTCGGTTCCTATGTCTCTGTGAGCAATAATTTATTCACACTGTCATGTGAAACTTTTTCCAATATCTCTGCCAATCTACAACATCCCCCATACTTTGGTTCTGATAGCAACAAAAGAGTGTAATGTTCCAGATTGCATTCTGCTGTAGAAGGTTTGGTTATTTCTCTAATTCTCCCATACCTCCTAAGTAGATGACATTTTTTATCCCTACACTATTTTGCTACTTTATCAGTGGGTAAGTCCTATTAATGTTATCAAAAGGCGAGAGATTTAGCAGCCTCACAAACAGGTTTATCTATTTTTCGCGTGGAATATCCTTTTGATGCTAATTTAGTTGTCAAATCAGATTTTTTACCAGAATAGGAGAATCAATGGTTAGCAGGGGAATACTTAACCAGGAAATGAATTTCAAGAGATAATTCTATTATGTATAAATCTGATACCTAGGGCAGGCAAAATGCCTACCCCAGATGATTTTTACCTACATAGGACGGTAAACTCGATAGTTAATGTTGGGGAAAATATTATCCATTAATTCTACTTTTTCCAACCAACCACTATCAACTTTGCCAATTTTCACATCTTCATACAGTTTATTAAACCGCATCAAGTGTGATCGCGTTCTTCTCACCGCATAGGGAACCATTGTTCCTGTCCGCATAATAAACGCCCAGTCAGAAGATTGTGCTAATAATAACTCCCGCGCTGCTTGATTCAAAGCTTTCCATTGCAACTCATCCTCTGGTTCCAATTTGGAAATTTCAATCATCCGTTCCGCAGCTTTATGTAAATGCGGATAAATCCAGACATTTGTATTGTTCAACCAATATTCATGGAACCCCTTATAACCCCAACTGGACTGGGAAGGACGACAGACTTGTTGTCTCGGGTTAGCGCGCAAATAATCAGCTAAGTGGGTCATTTCATAAGTTCCTTGGTCATACCATGACTTACGGAACAAATAATCAATGAACCATGGACCCTCATACCACCAGTGACCAAATAACTCTGCATCATAGGGAGAAACAATTACCGGGGGACGACCCATAATTCCATGTAAATGTTCAGACTGGCGTTCACGGTTATACATGAAGTTAGCAGCGTGTTCTGCCGCTTTTTCCTTTGCCCAGTAAGGATCATAAAGCGCCTTATCAGAAAGACCTAAACCACGTCCGGTAATTTTATGATACTTAATTCCCGTGTTCTTACGTCGACCATTGGGCATAATGTAGGGCTTAATATATTCATATTCAGCTTCCCAGCCCAAATCTTTGTAAAATTCCCGGTATTCTGCTGCACCAGGATAGCCTACTTCCGAAGACCATACCTGTTGAGAAGATTCATGATCCCGACCAAAAGCAGCTACACCAGTTTCTGTGAAAATCGGGGCATAAGTACCATAGCGGGGACGGGGACGGGCGTATAATATGCCATGTCCATCAGTGAGGAAATAGCGTAATCCGGCATCTGCTAACATTCGCTCTACGCCTTCATAGTAGGCGCATTCTGGCAACCAAATGCCTCTGGGTGCTTGTCCAAAAGTTTGCTCGTAATGTTCACAAGCCACCTGAATCTGTGCCCAAACAGCTTGTGGATACATTTTCATCAGCGGCAAGTACCCATGAGTAGCACCGCAGGTGATAATTTCTAAGTGATTAGAGTCTTGGTACTGTTTAAAAGCTGTAACTAAATCACCGTCGTATTTTTCCCAAACCTTACGGGCTTCATTAAATTCAGTGGCATAATGTTCAGCTAAATAGCGCAAATGCCCATTATGAATATTACGCTCCGCTTCTAGTTCTATTAGTTCTTCTAGTTGAGCTAGATGTGCATCATAGCATTCTTGCAGTAAAGGATCACGCAGCATCGACACTAGGGGCGGTGTCATACTCATCGTGATTTTAAAGTCGATGCCATCTCGCTTTAAGCCTTCAAATACTTTCAATAAGGGGATGTAAGTTTCGGTAATGGCTTCATATAGCCATTCCTCCTCCAGCACGTAGTCACTTTCTGGGTGACGAACGAAGGGCAAGTGGGCATGGAGTACAAGCGCAACGTAGCCTATAGCCATAATGGTCCTGGGGTGTTCCTGTAAGTTGAAGGTCGAGAGTTGGGCAGAAATTAACAATATTTTAAGACTATATCGGGATCATCACAGTAGTTTTATAACTTATGTTTATAAGTCTGTTGGGTTCTGGTGATCTGGACGAAGATAGCTAACAGTTGCCTACCTTGCTATATGAGAGATCCCTTTTCAAAAGATTGAAAATTCATATGTCGTCAGGTATCTAGTACCGTCGTGAATTCAAAATGCTTCTTTCAGAAGAGCTAAGCTAACAAAATAGTACTTCCAGTAAGCAGGCTGCGCAACAAAATTCAAAATGTATACGGCGTGAGCTTTTCAGAGATTTATAATGGTTCGTTTATTTACGCTGTACTGTAATAGGTTTTTATTTTTTCAGTAATAGAGCCGAGTTTTACAAAAATCACAAGAGAGGTATCAAAGCCTGAAAATCCTATTCTAGTCAGGAACACAGTCGCTAAAATCGTTTTATTTATGATTTGATTCCGTGAAGAGATTGGTCTACGTGTATTTATTCTTCAGTTTCTGTATATAAATCTTGTAAATTCTGCACTTGCACACGACGAGAAACACGACGATACTTTTTACTTTCTAACTTCGGTTCATACTGATTTTGACCTTTACCTTTGCTTTTCAGTTTTAATGTAGATTCAGGATCAGCTTGTTGTTTAAGATAATTCTGATATGCGATCATATCATCCAAAAATTCTAAATAATGCTCATACCTTTCCCAATCACTACCCACAGCACAATCAGGTTCATCTCGATGTAAGCAATCACTGAACCGACAACTAGCCACTTCTAACCTTTTTCTTGCTTCGGGAAAATAATATATTAATTCTTCTGGACTAGAATCCAAATCAGGTTGATTAAAACCGGGAGTATCAGCCAATAAACCACCACTACGCATTTCAAATAATTCTACATGGCGGGTAGTATGGCGACCACGGGCTAATTTACCAGAAACTTCTCCCACTCGCAGGTTAACATCGGGAATTAGCCCATTAATTAAGCTGGATTTTCCCACACCAGAAGGGCCAGCAATCACTGTAACTTTATTACTTAAGTATTCGTCAACTTGATGAATATTGATCTCATTTTGGACGCTAATAAATAGTGGTTTATAGCCCCAAGCAAACAGGTGATCGCTAATTTCTTGCTGTTCCTGTGGGGAAATTAAATCACATTTATTCAAACACAACAGCACATCAACCCCTGTAGACTCAGCCTTAATTAAAAACCGACTCAACTGAACAGGTTCCAAAGGTGGATCAGCCACCGCAAACACCAGCAATATTTGGTGAACATTAGCGATCGCAGGTCTGTCCAACTCACTTTGTCGGGGTAAAACTTCAGCAATCGCACCACGTCCTCCAGCCCAATCAGGTTCTTCGACAATCACGCGATCGCCCACCATCACCTGTTGGCCAATTTTCTTCAACCTAGTTCTGCGGGTACACAGGAGATTAGGGACTGGGTACTGGGGACTGGGTACTGGGATAAAATCAAATTCCTTATTCCCTATTCCTTGTTCCCCATCGAGCTGAACACGATAAAAATTAGCCTGTACAGCCAATACCGTACCCACCAACTGTCCAGCAGTAGGAACTGTATACCCTTTCATGCAACAGTTACCGGACGGCGTACTAACAGAGAAAAATAACCAGAACAGTCCGTAATTTTTTCCACGTGATAACCCGCCATAGTCAAGCTATCAGGAACTTGCTCAATAGGTTCTCCTGCATCTAACCAGACTTCTAGTAAACCTCCATTTGGCATTTGTTCCAGACGTAGTTTTGTCCGCACAAAATTAATAGGACAAGGAGTACCACGCAAGTCTAGTTGAGCATCAGGAGTTAATAGAGAAGATATAATCATCACTTAAATAAACTTCCCAAAAATCCTTCTATACCACCTTTACCAGTTCTGTCTCCCTTAATTTTAGCCAATTGCTCCAACAGTTGTCTCTCCTCCGGCGCGATCTTATTGGGAATATCAATTAACACCGTCAACATATGGTCGCCCCGACTAACAGGATTTCCCAAACGGGGTACACCACGATTTTCCAACTTCATCACCGTATTTGGCTGAGTTCCCGCCGGAATAATCAACTCCACAGGACCATCAACAGTATTCACCTCCAAACGACAACCTAAAATCGCTTGCAGGTAACTAATTTTGATTTCTGAGAGAACATTAATTCCATCTCGCTGGAATTCCTCATCCTCATTCACAAACAAATAAACATACAAATCTCCAGCAGGTCCACCACGTTGACCTGCATCACCTTCTTGAGAGATTCGTAAGCGTGTACCATTATCTACCCCAGCCGGAATAGTAATTTTTAGCTTTTTCGTGACCTGATTTGCGCCTTTACCATCACACGCATCACACTTATCCTCAACTACCGTCCCTGTGCCATTACAAGTAGGACAAGTAGAAACTTGAGTAAAACTACCAAACGGCGTTCTAGTCACACGCCGGACTTGGCCAGAACCACTACAAGTGGCACAACTACGGGGACGAGTACCTGGTTTAGCACCAGAACCACTACACACTTCACAAGTTTCTAAATGAGAAATGCGAATTTCCTTTTCACCACCAAATACCGCTTCCCGAAAATCTAACTTCAGGTCTAGCCGTAAGTCATCACCGCGCACAGGTCCACTGCGTCGTCTTTGCTGCTGGGTTGGACTACCCATTCCCCCAGCAAAGCCACTGAAAATGCTTTCAAAGATATCAGCAAAACCGCCCATATCACCCATATCTTGGAAGCCAGCGCCAGCTGCTGCACCAGATACACCAGCTTCACCAAAACGGTTATAACGCTCGCGCGTTTCTGGCTCAGACAAAACCTCATAAGCACGATTGATTTCTTTAAATTGTTCTTCAGAACCCGGTTCTTTGTTCACATCTGGGTGATACTTCCGGGCTTGGCGGCGATAAGCCTGTTTAATTTCTTCTTTGTCGGCGTCACGAGAGACACCCAGAATTTCATAATAGTCGCGGGCCATAGAGCAAGGGTAAAAGTTAGAAGTAAGAAAGCAGAAGTAGCTGAAAGATTAAGGTAAAGGAATAGAGACACTACTTAGTTTTTGTTATTGAATTCTCTCCGGAAAGACAGCCACGGAGATTCTTAAGTAGTCCAATGGGGGAGACCTCCAAGACCGTGTTGCTTCACCGTATTCAGGGAGAAAATCATGATCTACAAAGGAAGCTTTTGATGTAAAGTTCGATAGGTCTTTTACAATTGTGCTACTTAGTTGAGGAAAACTAAGGTTCTTAACCAGAGGTACTAGCCGTACTATTAGGTGTGGAAAACCAACCATATACGTTTAGTTGCATCTGTAGTATGGAGGCATATAGCTCACCAAAGTTGGCTTCTACAATCTAGCAAACCTTGGGATATAAGAGTGTTGCAACTAAAAAATGATCCAAAACGTCAGTCGCTTCGATAAAAGATTTCAACAAACCATTTTTTCAAAGTTGGTAAGCGGTGAATCAGTTCTTCGATGTCCGCCATTGCTTGTTGTGTCAGTTTAACTCCTGTATGATAAGTTGTTTCAACCAAAGTAACCACAGGATTTTTGCCCTTGAAAGTTAGGGTAGAAGCGAATCGTAGTCCGGTATCAACGGTGTCGAGTAAGCTACCACACTAATATTGCTCAAGCCAACCAAAAGCACGCTCAACAGGATTATATTTACTATGATAAGGAGGATAATAAGCCAGTTGAATTGTCAGTTGAAATTTGTGAGCGAATTGAATTTTGAATTTTGAATTCCGCCTTAACGATTTTAGAGCATGTTTAAACAGTTTTAAGAGGTGTAAATTCTCACCCTGAGCGCAATGAAATAGAGAGTATGCCTTCGGAACACTGCGTGAACGCGAAGCGTGCTGGAGGCTCTAGAATCTAGGTTTTGAGAGTGTACTGAGATGTTTCATTCTGCTCCGCTGCATTCAACATGATACAAAGACCGACTTTTCAAACAACCTCTTAGACTATCACTTAGTTGGATTAATGATTCTGGAGACATAAACCATACTGCAGGCTAATTATTCTCTCAGTATCCCTGGTTTTGGATCATTTTTTCCTTGGATTACTCTTAGATATCGCAAAGAACACCAAAATATCTAAAATCTAAACCCCTTTATAATACCACAGAAACAATTTTGCAAGAGGTCTAATATATCAATGAAGATGGATGCTGGTTTGATATTAATCCCATTTAACAACAATCACCAAAATTTAGGTCATGAATAATCAACACCAATCAAATAATTTAGATTTTGATAATCACGGTAATTCCCAAACATTAAATAATATCCTCGACGATATCAAAGAACGCAACCAATTTAAAGGGCATCAGGATTGGTTCTGGAGTGTGAGTTTCAGCCCCCACGGCAAAACCATCGCTACCGCATCATTTCACAAAACAGTGCGGTTTTGGCCTGTGCGGAATTTAGACCGATGACTTGTGCATGGTTGTGATGGGTTAGAGTAATCCAAGGAAAAAATGATCCAAAACCAGGGATACTGAGAGAATAATTAGCCTGCAGTATGGTTTATGTCTCCAGAATCATTAATCCAACTGAGTGATAGTCTAAGGTCGTTGTATATAAAGACAGCACAAAAGGTAAAAGCAAGTTACCGAAGATAATTCATGGCAGAGGTAGTGAAAGGATAGGCACGAGGAGGAGCAACAATTGCAGAACTAGAACTAGGATGGAATCGACGCACAATTCGGAAAGGGATGCAAGAATTAGATCATGGAATGTCGATAGCAGACTCATTCCGGCTCAGAGGCAGAAAACCAACAGAAGATAAACTACCAAACTTACTAGAAGATATACGCTCCCCAGTCCCCAGTCCCCAGTCCCCAGTCCCAAGTCCCCAATGCCCAATTAATCTATTGCTTCATAATCAGCCGAAGCTGTACTATCCTCATCAAAATCAAAGTTGAATTGTGGTATTGATGATGTCTCAACCGCTGAACTTTCTTCGACTAAAGTTAAGGAAATATCAGACAAGTCTTCTTTCTCCTCTAGCTCTTGCGATTGCGACTGGGAACCTACTGACTTACTGGTGCGTTTGTAAAGATCTGCACCAATAACAAATAAAGCTTGTTGGAATTCTTCAAATATCGGCTTCAAGGCAACTGCGGAGATATTGGGATCACTCATTGCTGCTTGGAGACTGTCACATTTCTGACTGGCCAAATCTTTAATTTCTTCACTAATTAAATCGGCATTATCATTGAGTGTAGATGTGTAACTGACCAATAGGTTATCTGCTTGATTTTTGAGCTCAATTAGTTCTTTACGTTTCTTATCTTCTTCAGCATACATTTCAGCTTGCTGTCGCATCCGTTCAACATCGACTTGGCTTAAACCACCTGTATTGGTGATGCGAATACTCTGCTCCCTAGCTGTACCCTTGTCTTGAGCAGAAACTTTGAGGATGCCGTTGACATCAATGTCAAAAGCCACTTCAATTTGTGGTATGCCACGAGGAGCAGGGGGAAGCCCTGCCAAAAGGAACTTACCAAGAGTTTTATTATCTCGTGCCATTGACCGTTCTCCCTGGAGAACGTGAATTTCTACGGAATTCTGCCCATCAACTGCGGTAGAAAAGACCTGGGATTTGCTCGTGGGAATTGTGGTGTTACGTTCAATGATTTTAGTAAATACTTCCCCTAGAGTTTCCAGTCCTAAAGATAGGGGAGTTACATCTAAGAGCAGCAAAGTATCAACTTCACCACCCAGGACTCCAGCTTGAACTGCAGCTCCGAGTCCTACAGCCTCATCAGGGTTAACAGAGCGATCAGGGGTTTTACCATTATAGAATTTGATCACAGCATTAAGAACCGCAGGAATGCGAGTAGAGCCACCAACCAAAATAATCCGATCAATGTCTTTTGGTTTGAGGTCTGTGTCTTTGAGTGCTTGACTCATCGGTTCTATGGTAGCTGCAATTAAATGTACTGTGAGTTCTTCAAATTTGGAACGGCTCAGTTCCATTTCCAGATGCTTTGGTCCTGTTTCATCAGCGGTGATAAAAGGCAAGTTAATTGAGGTGTTTACCATGCTGGAAAGTTCAATTTTCGCCTTTTCTGCTGCTTCGCGCAGACGTTGTAGCGCCATTTTATCCAGGGAAATGTCGATTTTTTCTTGTTTCTGGAATTGCTCTAACATCCAGAGAACAATGCAATTATCAAAATCGTCTCCACCCAGTTGATTGTTACCTCCAGTGGCTTTAACTTCAAATACGCCATCTCCCAGTTGGAGGATGGAGACATCAAAAGTACCTCCTCCCAGGTCGAATACCAAAATTAGTTGTTCTTGGTCTTGTTTGTCTAAACCAAAGGCTAAAGCTGCGGCGGTTGGTTCGTTGATGATTCTCAGAACTTCTAATCCGGCAATTTTTCCAGCATCTTTGGTTGCTTGTCTTTGGGCATCTGTAAAATATGCTGGTACGGTAATTACCGCCTGAGTTACTTCTTCACCCAAAAAGTTTTCCGCCTCTTGTTTGAGTTTTTGTAGGATCATGGCAGATATTTCTTGAGGCGTATAATTACGTCCGCGAATCTGCACATCAACGGTATCGTCTCGACCTTTGACACAGTTATAAGGTACACGAGTGCGTTCTGTGGCTGTATCTGCCCACCGACGACCGATAAATCTTTTGATACTGTAGATTGTGTTTTCGGCATTAGTGATGGATTGGCGCTTGGCTAACTGACCAACCAATAAATCGCCACTCTTGCCAAATCCTACAATACTGGGAGTGGTGCGTCCTCCTTCGGAATTGGCGATCACTATCGGTTGACCACCTTCTACAACAGCAACGCAACTGTTAGTAGTGCCTAAGTCTATCCCAATAACTTTTCCCATACTGACAGTATTTTATTGAGTGCTTTTACCATGATTTTTTGCGGACTATCCTTTTTGGCTCAGGACTGGAGACTCCAGTTAAGGTACAAAACAACAATTAAACAAATTGTTGATGACTAAACAACTAGAATATTTTTTTGTTTGTTTCCTACTGCCACCAAGTATGTCGGTACGCCAGCAGGTACAACTTTATAGACCAAATTAACACACAGATTCATCTTTTTGCCCAGTGTTAATCCTGTGCTGGATGCAGGTACTCGATGAGATCGCTTATGCCACGCTATCAGGATATCTCTTAAATTGACATTAGCATTTATATTACGGACTGGAACTTGTCCACAACTGCTAGCTATAATTATATATATCGTTTGTGACGTAGACTGCAAACGGGTGAAACTTGGACTTATGTCATACTGATAGCGTAGCGTGGCGGAAGCCATGGGTAACTTAGTGCAGCATATACCTTAGGGACACTGGGTGAACGCGGAGCGTGCCGTAGGCTCTAGTATCTCGGAGATTCTTCACTATCTCTTTCAGAGATGCTCCGCGAACATTCAGAATGACACCTTTAAACCGTTTTTAGTATATCAAAGAATGTCTGTGGGAATTATGTAATCCATGTTGCTAGTACCGCCGTGAATTCAAAATGCTTCTTTCAGAACAGCTAAGCTAACAAAATAGTGCTTCCAGCAGGCTGCGCCAACAAAATTCAAAATGAATACTGGGTAAGTTTTTCAAAGATTTGCAATGGTTGGTTTATTTACGCCGTACTGTACTAGTTATCCACTTTCAACAGGGAAAAAGGTGATCGGTAATGGGTAAATTTCCTACCTGTCACCTGTCACCTGTCACCTGCTTGGTTAAGTATTTTCTTGAGTCAACTCATCTTCTTCTGGTGTGGGTGTATCTTCCTTGGGAGCTGCTACTTTTACCATGGCATGACGCAGTACGCGATCGCCTAAGAAATAGCCGCGCACTAACTCTTCTAATACTGTTCCTTCCTGATGTTCGTTTGTAGGTTCTCGCATTACTGCTTCATGCAGGTTAGGATCAAATTCTTGTCCTTCTGGACGCATTGGTGACACCCCTAAACGTTTCAGGCAATCTACTAATTGTTTATAAACCCCTTGATAACTTTTGTGAATTGTCATTTCGCCCTCTGTTTGGGGTTTGAGATGCGCCCGTGCTCTTTCAAAATTATCAACAACAGGCAGCAACTCCATAATCGTATTTCGCTTCATGTGCGTCTCCATGTCTTCTTTTTCTTTGGAGGTCCGTTTGCGGTAATTCTCAAAATCTGCGGCAATCCGCATATATTGAGAATTACGATCTTCTAGTTGGGTTTTCACCAACTCCAGTTGTTGAGTTAAATCTGCTAAAGCTGCTGTATCTGCTTGTGTTGTCTCTGCTGCAGCGACACTATTTTCTTCTGTGAGTTCAGGTTCTTGCGGTACATTATGGGCTGTCATTTGCTCAGTCACCTCGTTGCCTGATTCTTGAGAGTTGATTTCGGCTGGGGAGTCGCTCTTCATTGCTTGCTTTACCTCTATCTACTTGGTTCACCCAATTGCTGGTTGGTGTTCTTTACTTGTTTATTTTCATCTATCATTGTCCACTCATCCCAGATGCTTTTTACGGAACAACGTCAAGCAATTGTGGATTGCGGATTTTGGATTTGTGATTTAGCCCATGCCCAAAGACAGAGACTTAGTTTACGAATTGTGGGTTTTGGTCTTGTGATTTATTCCATAATCGCGAGTGCCATTGATTTGTACTAACTTTTAGATTTTGGATCAAGAAAGACAAAATCTACAAAATCTATATAAAGTTCAGTCTTCCCTAGATTGGAAATTTGAGATTTACGATTTCCTTATTGTGACAAATTGTGAACAGATGAGCGTAGAGCTTCTGAGGGTGGTAAACCGAACAGGTAAAGTAACTCCAGGAATAAATCAGGTTTTTAACTATTTAACGTAATTTACTAGCTAGGAGTCCAGTAATTCAGTCTTTAATAAGAAAAAATAATACATTTTCCTTCTCCTGCGTATCTGCCGGCCAGGAATGTACTGAAAAAAACTTTTTAAGAGGAAAGATTTTACACTGAAATTTAATACACTCATAATGAGAATAATTGACTACAGTCTGGGAATACTTAAATAAGAGGTTTCCCTGAGAGATTGCTTATGACTTACTCGTCACCACAACGGACTAGCACCGCGTTAACTACAAAAACACAGTTTTCGCCCTTTGGCAACCACCTAGTGCAATCTGGCTATGTCAACACTGAACAGATGAAACAGGCACTAATAGAGAGCCGGAAATCTGGCAAGAAGCTGATAGATGTCCTAGAGTTAATTACTGGGCAACAACTATCAGCAGAGTTTATTCGGGAACACAAGAAACAACATCTATTTGAACTAAAAATATTATATGGCGTTGAATCAGTAGATCCAGAAGTCAATCAAATTGGCAATCTGATGGTTGGACAATTGATTGATAGTCTGATACCAGTCGATGTCTGTCGTCGTCATCGTTTGGTACCGCTATGGAAACGGGAAGACCAAATACCACCTTATGTTTTAGTGGCAATGGTGGAACCAGATAATCTGGATGCTTCTGATGACCTGAACCGAATCTTGCGTAACAAAAACTTATCCTTACAGCGGATGGTGATTACCCAAGAAGATTACCAGCATCTCATCAACAAATATTTAGATGAGTTGGCTATTCGGGAAAAGGAAAAAGAACAAAAAAGAGATACTGATATTAATCAGGATATAAAATATCTGGAAGATCAGGATATAGAAGAATTTGGTGAGGACAAGGATGCTGATATCAATGCATCAATTAAGGATGCTGAAGATGCACCCATTATCAAACTCGTCAACAGAATCCTGTTTAAAGCTTTGCAAGAAAAGGTTTCGGATATTCATATCGAACCACAAGAGGAAAACTTACGCATTCGCTTCCGTAAGGATGGGGTACTGCATGAGGCTTTTGACCCTGTACCTAAAAAAATCATTCCGGCGGTGACAGCCCGATTTAAAATCATTTCCAATCTTGACATCGCGGAAAGGCGTTTACCTCAAGATGGACGCATCCGTCGTTTATTTGAAGGACGGAAAGTTGACTTCCGGGTGAATACCTTACCCAGTCGCTATGGGGAAAAGGTGGTGTTACGGATTCTGGACAACTCTTCTACCCAACTAGGGTTGAATAAGTTAATTACTGATCCAGAGACTTTGCATATTGTCCAGGATATCGTCAGCAAGCCCTTTGGCTTGATTTTGGTAACTGGTCCGACTGGTTCTGGTAAAACGACTTCGTTGTATTCGGCATTGGCAGAAAAGAACGATCCAGGAATTAACATTAGTACGGTAGAAGACCCGATTGAATATAGTTTGCCAGGGATTACCCAAGTACAGGTAATTCGGGAAAAAGGGTTGGATTTTTCCACAGCATTGCGGGCGTTCTTGCGTCAAGATCCCGATGTGTTGCTTGTGGGTGAAACACGGGATAAAGAAACGGCAAAAACAGCGATTGAAGCGGCTTTAACAGGTCACTTAGTATTAACTACCTTACACACTAATGATGCGCCTGGTGCGATCGCACGTCTAGGAGAAATGGGAATTGAACCCTTCATGGTTTCCAGTTCCCTAATTGGTGTTTTGGCACAACGTTTAGTGCGTCGAGTTTGTTCACAATGTCGAATTCCCTACACTCCCACTACTGAAGAACTGGCTCGTTATGGTCTGTCAGCATCCAAAGAAACATCAGTAACTTTTTACAAGGCTAATTCCTTACCTCCAGAATCTATAGCAGAAGCTAAAACCAAAAATGAAATCTGTGGGGCTTGTAATGGCATTGGGTATAAAGGACGTTGTGGTGTTTATGAAGTTATGCGAGTCACAGAAAACCTCCAAACTCTCATCAACCAAGAAGCACCCACAGAACGCATTAAAGAAGTAGCTGTAGAAGAAGGTATGAAAACCTTGCTTGCTTACAGTCTAGATTTAGTGCGTCAAGGTTCTACAACTCTGGAGGAAGTAGAGCGCGTAACCTTTACTGATACAGGTTTGGAAGCTGAATTAAAAGCCAAACGTAAGAGTGGTCTAACTTGTAAAACTTGTGATGCCACATTACAACCAGAATGGCTCGATTGTCCCTACTGTATGACACCTCGTTTTCAAGATTAGCACCAGGACTTAGAGGGGCTGGGGATATAGCGGGAGCAGGGCGAGAAAGATTTAGTCTTTTTCCTGAACTTTTATTCCCTTTTCACTATTTTAAAATTGGAGCGAAGCGACTATGGAAATGATCATTGAAGACTTGATGGAACAGTTGATTGACATGGGTGGTTCCGATCTGCACTTATCCGCAGGTTTACCTCCCTACTTCCGCGTGAGTGGTCATCTGACTCCTATTGGTGATCATGTGCTGACTGCAGATGAATGCCAAAGATTAATTTTTAGTATGCTCAATAACACCCAGCGAAAAACCTTAGAACAAACCTGGGAATTAGATTGTTCCTATGGTGTCAAAGGATTAGCTCGTTTTCGGGTGAATGTCTACAAAGAACGTGGTGCTTATGCTGCTTGTTTGCGAGCATTGAGTTCTAAAATTCCTAACTTCGAAAAATTAGGTTTACCAAATATAGTTCGGGAAATGTCTGAAAAACCCAGAGGATTAATTCTGGTGACAGGCCCAACAGGTTCAGGTAAAACCACTACTCTAGCAGCAATGATTGACCTCATTAACCGCACTAGAGCAGAACATATTTTAACCGTTGAAGACCCTGTAGAATTTATTTATGAACCAATTAAAAGCCTAGTTCACCAACGTCAACTAGGGGAAGACACCAAGAGTTTTGCTAATGCCTTGAAAGCAGCTTTGCGGGAAGATCCAGATATCATTCTGGTAGGAGAAATGCGGGATTTGGACACAATTGCTTTGGCAATTTCTGCCGCAGAAACAGGTCACTTAGTCTTTGGTACAATGCACACCAGTTCTGCTGCCCAAACAGTTGACCGGATCATCGACGTTTTCCCGCATGAAAAACAAACCCAAGTACGGGTACAATTATCAAATTCTTTAGTAGCAGTATTTAGCCAAACTTTAGTATCTAAGAAAAATCCCAAACCAGGTGAATATGGTCGGGTGATGGCTCAAGAAATTATGGTAATCACTCCTGCTATTTCCAACTTAATTCGTGAAGGTAAAACAGCGCAAATTTATTCAGCCATTCAAACTGGTGGTAAATTGGGAATGCAAACTTTAGAGAAGGTTTTAGCTGATTTATATAAAGCTGGAACTATCTCTTTTGAAGCGACTATGTCTAAGACTTCTAAGCCTGATGAAGTTCAACGTCTCATTGGGTCAGCACCACCACAAGCATCAGCAGCAAAATCTGGTACTGCTGCTAAAGCTCATTAGATTTCCTAATTTGTAATTGGTAATTCATGATTATAATGCCAATTACAAATTATGAATTACCAATTACCCATTGGCTAATTTTAAATTTTCTTGCCGTAGCCTGCTGTAAGCACTATTTTGAATTTTGAATTGATACTATGCCTACCTACCTTGCTCGTATTCGCGACTCTCAAGGAAATTTACGAACTCAGAAATTTGTCGCTGATTCCCTAAGGGATGCTCGGACTAATCTCAGAGATAAGGGCTTTATAGTTCAAGACCTGAAAGAATCTCAAAGTTTATCTTCCCGCTTTGATTTAAAAAAATTCCAGAATTCCTTAGTTAAGGTTTCTGTAAAAGACAAAGCTGTTTTTTCCCGTCAGTTTGCTGCTTTAGTGAATGCAGGTGTAGCAATTGTTAGAGGACTCGCAATACTTGGGGAACAGTGCAATAATCCCAAATTGAAACAAGCTCTTATTGAAATTGGCGGTGATGTGCAAACGGGAGTTAATCTTTCTGATTCTATGGGTAAGCATCCTGACTGTTTTGATGGTTTGTATGTGAGTATGGTTCAGTCCGGAGAAATAGGTGGTGTGCTAGATGAAGTATTAAATCGTCTAGCCAAACTATTAGAAGATATGGCTCGATTACAGAACCAAATTAAATCGGCTATGTCTTATCCATTAGTAGTGGGTTTTATCGCAACTGCTATCTTTGTAGGTATGACTGTGTTTCTAATTCCCATCTTTGCTAATATTTTCAAAGACATAGGTATTGAATTACCAGCACTAACACAATTTCTGATGACTTGTAGCGAAATATTACGAAGTTATTGGTCTTTAGTAATTATCGCTGGTTTTATGGCAGCTTCCTTTACCTGTAAGCAGTATTACAAAACTCCCGTAGGTAGAGAAACTATTGACCGCCTATCTTTAAAAGTACCTTTGTTTGGTGACTTGATCCAAAAATCTTCAGTTGCTCGATTTAGCCGCACCTTTGGGGCTTTAACTCGTTCAGGTGTACCAATTCTAACTTGCTTAGAAATTGTGCGGGATACATCAGGAAATCAAGTGATTGCTAATGCCATAGATGCAGCTAGGCTAGATGTTCAACAAGGTGGGATGATTAGTGCCGCTTTGAAAAAAGATGCAGTTTTTCCATCTATGGCTATTGCCATGATGAGTATTGGTGAAGAAACTGGTCAATTAGATGGAATGTTGATGAAGGTTGCTGATTTCTATGAAGATGAAGTAGAACAGGCAGTTAAATCATTAACAAGTATTTTAGAACCATTAATGATTGTGGTTCTTGGGGGGATGGTTGGTACAATTTTGCTGGCAATGTACTTACCCATGTTCAAGGTCTTTGAAAAACTGGGGTAAAAAAACAGTTATCAGTTAACAGTTAACAGTGAAAAGTGTTTTCAACTGGAAAATAAAAAACTTGTACTGAGAACTGATAGCTGATAACTGACTATTGTTAAATTAAAAATCATGTCTGGACAAAAATCTCTTTATGAATCTAGTTTAGCGGAATATAGCAATCATTTAGCTGCGATCACACTCCTTAAACAGCATCGTCCATATTTGGAAATAATTCCTAGTGTGCGTCGTCCATCGGAAAGTGTCATCACTATCCCTTTACCCATCGTTCGTATCCGTGATATTGAAGCTAAAACTTCAAAAACGATGGCTTTGCCCTGTGATATATCTATATATGATGTGTGATCCGGAATGGAAAATCAAAACCGGTGTAGAAATATTACTATTTATTCATCGTCCCCATGAAGACCTGTCTGATTTATTAGGAAGATGGAGACAAAGCCAAGTTTGGTTAGATAAAGAATATGAATGGATTATGCATCCCCGTCATAGTCATATTTTGAGTGAGGGTGGAAATATCGTTTATCCGTTGTTTGTAGTTCTTGATCAAACATCAGAACGCATCCAACGGGGTTTAATTGGTGCAGAATTACCTTTTGTCATTCAAAGATCATTATCTCTAGCTGAGGAAGAATCGATAGAGTCTTATTCCTCAGAACTTCCACCAGCTTAGATGTAGGTGAGGTAATAGGTGACTAATTACCAATTACCAATCACCTATTTTACGAATTTAGGCATGATTTCCACAGCGGTAAATAAACCATAAATACCCCGTTGATGTAATTCTTGACCAGCTTTTAAATAACCAAAAGCGGGACCGCACACATTAGCAGCCATACTGGTTTCATCTCCTAATATAAAGGTGTGGGTAGAAATTTTACCTTCAAAGGTGCATCCTGTGATTTTCACATTGGTACTGAGGGGTTTTTTGGGGTTGCGGGTATCAACTACACCACCTACAGTCACTCTATCCCGTGAACAAATTCCTGCTATTTCTAACATCACATCATCGGCATGTTCCATATTTTCCAAAGTCAGCACGCCGTTAGTTTTATCTAGTAATGCTTCCACCTCTGCGTCAGTCATCGCCCTAGCAGCTTCTACAGTATAATCGGGCATATGTCCAATATCTTCCCGAACGGTGGCGCGGTAAGCTTCCCACTTAGCAATACCGACACCAAAAGTAATTTCCACATTGTGAATTTCGGCGTAACTTTGGGCGGCTAATGCGGCGGCGGCGGTTAACAGTCCTGGTGTTGCACCACAGCCTGTCATACAAGTAATTCCCGCTGCTTGCAGTTCATCTTTCATGGCTAGAAGTTGTTCTACTGCAGTGGTGCGTTTTATCGCATCCACCAGCACACCGCGCCAACCAGCTTTGATGAATTCTTTGGCGACATTGGGGATAAAGTCGTTGGGGAGGTTGGGTAAAGCTAGGAAATAACCATCTACAGCGTCACCGATGGCTTGAATTAAATCTTGAATACTGTTATTGCTTAATGTCCCGACTGGTTCTAAATAACCAACTGTACCTTGATTTTGATAGGTGGTGATGCAAGCATCGCTGTTTAAGCCTTCTGTGGAGTATGCGTAGCCTTTTTGGTCTGCGGCTGCAACTAGGATCATTTCTCGTTTACTCGAAAGGAGTTTGGCTGCTGCTTGTCCAAGTCCGCCAAAACCCAAGACTCCGACGCGAATAGGTTGTGTGTTCATAGTGTTTTTCCTGTGTTGGTTAATGGTTAATTATGCTTTATTTTCCTGGCTTCTCAAGTGGAAAAAGCTATAATTATGTGAAAGTTATTTAAGGTAACTTAAAAATCGTGAGCCAACTCTTGACCCTGGAAATGAGTGATGAAGTTTATACTGCTTTACAACAACAAGCTACTGTTGTGGGAATTTTGGTAGCAGAATGAGTTGCTGCGTCCCTACATCGTCAGTATACGTTGTCTGTTCCTCCTAAATCCGATGCTGAAGAAACATGTCAGCGTTTGCTTGGTTATGCTAGTGTAATTAGTCAGGGTTATGCTACAGGTACGGTTAATTAAAGTATTGATACTGATCTGCTTAAGGCTTAAGATTTAGTAAAATGTGTCTACAAAAATAAAATCATGCAAAGAATTAAGGTTTCAGATACATTCATCTACTAGACTTTGCTTGTAAAAGAACTACAGCGATATTGAAATGAGATAAATTTTGCTGAAAAGATAAATTCCTATCAACAGTAACAGGACTTACGCAACTAGCACAAATAGCGGGCGGGATGTAGCCCTGGCACGCAACAATTGAACTCAAACCAAGCACATAGGAAGACTTGGGCGT
>ERZ1034377.57-NODE-57-length-37138-cov-75.186072_pt1 | contig 37138 bp, 45 predicted proteins | sample MGYA00520584_ERZ1034377 | MGnify/ENA primary metagenome ERZ1034377 (study PRJEB33736, sample SAMEA104288464) | Azolla filiculoides | biome: Urban; feature: water surface; material: ditch water | place: Netherlands | collected 2014 ... | reverse complement strand
TCACAACAGAATTATCCACAACTCCTGTTGTGATTCAATCATTTCTTCTTCTGTTCTAATTTAATTTTTAAATCATTCAATTTTCTTTTCTTTTATCTTCTTCACAAAACTTTATTCTCCCACTCTATTGCCATTTTAATCATACTTATTCTTATTAAGCCTTTTCTTCCTTCAAGGATCTTTAGTTCTTGTGTACTACTATCTGTGACAGTTAGGGTGCGGAAGGTGGGTTTTATGAAAATAAAAAACAGAGTGTAGAAGACCGCATTGTCAGTTTAAACCAACCACATATTAGCCCTGTCCGTGGGAAAGCAGGAACCTCCTATTACGGCTTTTTTATGTCTTTTTATGCGTATTTTTCAAAACCACATCTTTTTTTACTTCTTTTATTAATGAAAATTATGTTTTGGATAATCGCAGCCCACAAAAACTTATCGTTTCCCCTGTCTGACTATTTAGTCAATTCTTCTCTTGCCTTTTCATGACTTTTTCAGCAAACCCTAAATAAATCAACCATTCCAAATCTCTGAAAAGCTCACGCCGTATACATTTTGAATTTTGTTGGCGCAGCCTGCTGGAAGCACTATTTTGTTACCGTAGCTCTTATGAAAGAAGCATTTTGAATTTAAGGCGGTACTAGCTGATTTTTACATTGATCATGTGATTATTTTACGCACCTATCATGGGCAAGAGAATAAACCTTGTTAGTCAAGAGGGTGAGCATTTTAGTATTAAAACTTTATGAAGTGGGTAGGGGTTTAGCAATTTTAAATCCTACTCACTATTGTAGCGGGTAGGTTAGATTTCCTTAACTCATCAATTCTTGAAACATCAATGTACTCAAATAACGTTCCCCAAAAGAAGGCTGAATCATCACAATTAATTTACCAGCATTTTCTGGGCGTTTACCCACTTCAATAGCCGCACATAAAGCTGCACCCGAAGATATACCTGATAATAAACCCTCTTCCCTCACTAATCTGCGTCCATATTCCATTGCTTGTTCATCATTAACCTGAACCACTTCATCAATCAAATCTTGACGCAAAATATCAGGAATAAATCCCGCACCAATACCTTGAATTTTGTGAGAACCTGATTTACCTCCAGACAGAACTGGGCTATTACTAGGTTCTACAGCTATCACCTGAAAACTCGGTTTCCGTTGTTTAATTACCTCTGCAATACCAGTAATTGTTCCTCCAGTTCCTACACCAGCAATTAATATATCTACTTCCCCATCAGTATCCGCCCAAATTTCCTCAGCCGTTGTTTCTCGGTGAATTTTCGGGTTAGCGGGGTTTCTAAATTGTTGTAACATTACAGCGTTGGGAGTGTTAGTGACAATTTCCTCAGCTTTATTAATTGCTCCCCCCATTCCTTGGTTTCCTGGAGTTAATTCCAAAGTAGCACCATAAGCCCGCAGCATGGCTCGTCTTTCCTGACTCATGGTTTCTGGCATAGTTAAAATTAATTTGTAACCACGGGCTGCTGCTACCATTGCTAAAGCAATACCTGTGTTACCAGAAGTTGCTTCTACTAAAATTGTTTTTCCTGGTGAAATAGTCCCCTCTGCTTCTGCTGTCAGAATCATGCTTACGCCAATTCTATCTTTGACCGAACCAGCCGGATTCATACTTTCTAATTTAACAACTATTCTGGCAACTACTCCCTCAGCTTGAGGAATTTCATTTAGCTGAATTAAGGGGGTTTTTCCAATAAGTTCTGTTACGTCTTTAGCTATTCGCATCTATTAGCTCCTAATTAATATCGTAATTAAATAGAAATTTTCAGTCTGTATTTACAATACAATATGTTTGTTTACAACCTTAATGTGTAATTAATCAACATTTAGTTAATTAGATATCACCAAGGTCTGCAACAGTCATAATTACTGGATGCTGAATGAAATCAATAATTAACCCCTAAATTCTTAGGGATAGTACAGTAAGGCGTAAATAAACGGACCATTGCAAATCTGTGAAAAGCTCACGCTGTATACATTTTGAATTTTGTTCGCGTAGCGTCTCAGAAGGAGATATTTTGTTAGCTTAGGTCTTCTGAAAGAAGCATTTTGAATTCGTCCTTGCGGTACTAGTATCTGTCGCAGAGTTTATATCAATTAGATTATATCAATAAAATTATCCCAGGTCTTAGACATCTACATTTGCTGATCTTATGAAGGTTAGGTGATTTATTTACAAATATTTAATATATTTTTACAGTCATTTAGTTTATTTTTAATTCAGATCTAATTTGTCATGATATACTGTGATTTGAGTACAAGTTTTAATAGCTAATACTCACCCTCAAAAATTATCAATCATTGACAAGTAAAGCCTTGATGTTGAGTACAAAAATCCCCGCACCCTATCCGATAAATGCTAGTACCCCCTCCGAAAAACACTAGGACCTCTACCCCATAGAAATTTTATAGATCTTACTAGATAAGTCTTACAGGCTTTGAGTGCTAATGTAATTATTTTAATAATCTTAATTTCAGTCGAGTAAACTGGGTTGAGGAGAGGGGCTGATATAAACATTTATAGGATTTACGCAGAGATTCCCCTCTACCCCCCGAAATTCCTAGATGAAAATCTAGAGAACTAGGGGGGACTTCTTAACTCTCATTTGATTCTCATCTTTATGCATGCGAAGAAGGGTAAATCCTGTCAGTATTAACCAATACAAAATGGAGTGTATTTGAGATTTTTAATTTTGAATTGCTTAGTCATACTTTATGAGTGCTATGCGCATAAATTCTAAACTCATAAACCTACAATTTTTAGATTGATAGTTTTAGATTCGAACCAGAAATTAAATTATTGGGTATCATATACCAGATATATTTTAAGAATCAAAACTCACTAAATCAGAAAATAAAATTCGATGGGTCTTTGAGCATTGACAATACAAAGGTGTAATTTTAGTCCATAAAATATATTTTCTTACTGGGTAATTTTCACCTAGCAAGGGAGAGCAAGGATGAAATTAAAACTTTTAGATGTGCTGACAGCTAGTTTAGTTACTTTAGCAATCTTATATCCGGGAATAATTGTCTTTAATTTAATCTGTGGACGACATATAGAGTTAGTTAATACACAGAATTTATCCTGTCAAGTCACGAAGATTAAGAAAGGTTATAACCCTTTATCTCTTCAGCTAGAAAGCATAAATACTCCTCAATTTCCAGCTAACAGAAAATTATCTCGACATAATTTCTTTGTGCAACTGCAAATTCTAGCTGAACAATATAAGATAGCCACGATTCTGCAATGGTTGGTTTTGTTTACACCTATTGGTATTGGCTTCGGGATTCTTGGTTACGACAGGTATCTTGTCTATCGTGCTGCTGTTTTAAAAGCACAAGTCGAAATGCTAGAAAGACTTTGGCAGCAAAGCATCGAGCAATAAGTTTCAGTTTTCTTATTCACCTTAAACTAATTTACCATGACAGACGAACGCCAAATACAGTATTTTAATTTGATTGATGAACTGCTCAGATGTCCTAATGGCCAAGAACCAGAAGTTTTGGAGGCTCAACCAGAGTTAATTGATTCTGGTTTAATACATTCAATGCTACAAGTAGCCACTATGTTTGCCCATGAAGGTAATCAAGATGGCGCTCAGTTTTTATTTTTTATAGCACGGGAACTAGCGAAACAATTGGGTTTATATCCTGAAGTTTCTAATGAGGTTGTACATCAGGAGTAATAATGCTATTGACATCAACTGATGCTGGACGAATAGGTTTAGAGTTCCTCTTGGCAGACTGGAATATTCCAGAAGATTATCGAGATTGGTTTACTATCTTTAACTCCCGCTTAACTGGTGAGTTTTGGTATATTGTAGAATTGGGTGTTGAAGGTTTTCCTGATAAGTGGTTTATTCAGGTCTACGATACAGGAAGCTGTGACCCCAACTATACATTCATTTCTCCTATCTCTGGTTCTGAAGGATATCTGGATTTAAAAAATATTCCATATATCATTGCCGATGTTTTAGTCGCTGAACGCAATTCCCGATAAAATACAGCGTCAGGAGTCAGAATGTTTGACAAATTGGTTAATTATCAAATACGTATTTTTGCCGTTAGCCTGAAAAAGCTGATGGCTGATGGCTGATGGCTGATGGCTGAATGCTTACAATACAGCAGCGGTTCGCGGTCAAGAGTAAAAGCTTTTTGGTGCATTGTTTTTAGCTTCTGGATTTTGCGCCTTTTAGTTGCTATATATGGTCATTATTTAGGGGTGATACTTAATTAAAGTACACCCCTTTTTGTCATGGTAATTCAGAATAATTTTAATATATTTTTTACATTAAATTGTCTAATTGTCATGTTGATTTCAGAAAATAATGTTATACTAAATCGTAGTGATGGACGCTACAGAAATATCAGTCAAATGATTGCTGAAGATATCCTAGCTCAAGAGTTCACAAGAGTTGTCAAACATTATTACCCTAGGACTGGGGAACTACTGGAGAGGTGTCATGTGAAAGTCATCACCGGCTTCTGGGGACGACCTGCTAAACGCTTTCAATATATAGGAATTTATTGTTCGGAACAAATGATGCCATTAGTGCAAGCGCAAAAAGAAATATTGAGGGAAATAGCAGAAAATATGGGACTAATTCAAGTAGTTTTCATCAATGCCAAGCGATTGCTGCGGGATCCGATGTCCAAACTTAAATTATCTCAACCGCGCTTGTGGTTGGAGTTGCATTTAGTGGCAGCCTAATGGCAGGAAAATGAAGCTAGAAAGCAGAACCTAGAAGGCAGGAATGCTCATATTATCTACGTTTTTGTTTGATTCTAACTTTCTAATTATTTCTGCTGTGCTGTACTAAAATTTTGCCAAGCATGAAAACTGGACTGTTCTGCAATTACGACAATTATCACCAAGATGCCCGTCGCGCTATCTTTGAACAAGTTTTACTGGTGAAACAGGCAGAGAACTTGGGTTTTGAAGAAGCTTGGGTGAGTGAGCATCATTTTAATGAATCCAATCTCAGCCCGTCACTTGTGCCGTTAATGGCACATTTGGCAGGTGTTACGTCAACTATTTGTTTGGGGACAGGAGCGGTATTATTACCGTTTCACAACCCAATTCGGGTAGCTGAAGATATGGCAACTTTGGATAATCTCTGTAGTGGTAGATTAGCTTTTGGGATAGCTAAGGGTGGTCCTTTTCCTCAACAGAATCAGCATTTTGGTGTATCGACCCATGAATCTCGTAAGAGGATGCTGGAAGCAGCAGCACTGATTCAAAAGCTTTTATATGAAACTAACGTCACATTTAATGGGCAATTCTATCAGTGTGCGGATTTGACAGTTTATCCTCAACCACTCCAAAAACCAATTCCTGTATATGTTGCCAGTGGTGATGATGATGCGATCACCTATGCTGCTGAAAATTCCTTCGGTTTAATGGGTGGCCCCCCGTTTTCTCTGGTCAGATTGAAAAATACGGTCAGTAAATATCGGCAGTTAAATTCCAGTGGTGCGGATAAATTCCTGTTAGCACGGTTCTTTTTTGTTGCTAAAACCTACGATGAAGCGGTGAGTGAAGCTTTACCATTCATTCGCAAATTTAGCAACAAAATGACCGCTAATTCAACTCAAGTAATGCAGAATAGTCCCCAACCCCAGAAAGCTTATGATCAAACAAATATCTGTTTTGAAGAAGACTTTCTGATCGAAAATTCCATTATTGGTGATGTAGAAACCTGTCGCGGCAAAATCGAGAAATTTCAGGACGAATTAAATCTCGGCACACTGGCGCTTAAACCCTCATCTTTTTCATTGCAAAAAAATCGAGAAAGTTTAGAGCGGTACAATCAAGAGGTGCGAAATTATGTCTAAACTTCCCTTGCTTCCACCTGATGATTTACCTCCAATGGAGGTGACAAAACAGGATGGTATGCTACAGATGGAATTAGAGCAGTCTATTGGCAGATATTTTTATTATGGGTGCGATCACATTACCCAAGTTCTGCTATCTAACTGTCAGTGGTATATGACAAAAAATTCCTCTGCCCTCATGTTAATTATTGACTGTCCTGACATAGTATCTTACTGGCATATAGTCAGTAAGATTCCCCAATTGGGTAATAGATTAGAAAGGTTGACAAAGGATGCGAAAATTCGTGTTTATCCTCCTTTTGGTAAGGGGATGCCCTTTGAAATTGGTGTTAATGAAATCTCGGCTTATCGAGATTGGTTGTAAATTTTAAGCTTTATTGCGCGCAAAGGTGCAAAGATCCAAAATAAACTTTGTACCTTTGCATCTTTTGGTAAAATTAGACCTCTTGCAAAATTGTTTCTGTGGTATGATAGAGAGTTTTATATTTTATGTATTTTTGCTGTTCTTTGTGATCGCTAATTCAAACATAACCGTGTAACTCTAAGTTTTGCCTAAAACAAAGACAAACCCCTTTTATAACAATAATTAATTCTGCAAGAGGTCTATTTCTTTAAAAATTTCTTGAAAAATAAATACAATACCATAGAAATCATAATGAATAAGTTTATAACTAACAAAAAACAAATTTTTGATCGTTGGGCATCAAGTTACGATTGGACATTTCCTTCTTTTATCTATCAAGCCATTCATAAAAGATTGCTTTCCTACGTTGAATTACCATCAAATACCAATATACTCGACTTAGGTTGTGGAACTGGAAGATTATTAGATAGATTAGCAAATAATTTTCCTGAAATACGTGGTACAGGATTAGATTTATCTCCCCAAATGTTACGGGTAGCTAGACAGAAGAACCGCCACCATCCCCGCTTAATTTATCTTGAAGGTAATGCGGAATCACTTCCCTTTGCTGAAGGTCAATTTGATTCGGTATTTAATACCATCAGTTTTTTACATTATCCCCATCCAGAACAGGTTTTCAGTGAAATAAAACGGGTAATTTCTCCAGGTGGACGCTTTTATTTAGTTGATATTACTGGTAATAATCCAGCATTTAATCTCATGGCTAATTCTCCGGCTGGAATTAAATTATATAGTCGAGAACAGCGTCAACAATTAGGTGCTGATGCTGGACTTTTATGTTTAGGTCATTACTATTTATTAGGGCCAGTTTTATTGACGATTTTTGCTAAACCCGGATGATGTTGGCAAGAGAGAAGGGTTATTTTCCGCATTGATGTAGAAATTATTAGCAGTGATAGTTGATACAAGTTTATTAGACCTCTTGCAGAATTAACTTTATGTTATAAAAGGAGTTTATCTTTATTTTAGCCAAAACTTAGAGTTACACGGTTATGTTTGAATTAGCGATCGCAAAGAACAGCAAAAATACATAAAATATAATACTCTCTATCATACCACAGAAACAATTTTGCAAGAGGTCTATTAATAATAGCACCGATATTAGGTAAAGACTCAGTAAATGGTTTTTTATAGAATTAAGTAGATATTTCCGTATCTTTTGCAGAGATTTTTCCCCAGCATTAAGGGTCATTTGCAAATATGAAGAGGGAATAGGGGGGATACTAATATATCAGTTTTGCCTCCTGTACAGATGTTCTAGTGGAACGTCTCTACTGAACTTCTGAATTTTGCTATAAGTATTTCATCGGAGAATTAATGAAGTGATCCCAACTTTCATAATCTTAAACTAAATGAAGCTGAAAAATCTAAAATAACTTAATGTTTCCACATCTGTAACACATCGTGAACCTACGGCAATTAATCCCCATTTTTGATAGTTCCGTTTCTAGCTGGTCTTTAGAAGCGCGTTTGGTGCGCTGGTTAACTTATGTTTGGCTATTTATCGGCTTGATTATCCTCTTCTCCGCCTCTTATGCCGTAGCTGATCAACGTCAGGGTGACGGACTATACTATTTTAAGCGACAAATTATTTGGGTTTTAGTCTCCTTAGTTGTCTTTAATATTATTGTGAATCTGCCCTTGCGGAAAATTCTGGGGGTATCTCACTACTTTTTGATCTTTTTTCTGATCTTAATTTTTCTCACCCTCGTACCAGGACTAGGTAGAAAAGCCTTTGATGCTGCCAGGTGGATAGCTTTAGGTCCAATTCCCATTCAACCATCGGAATTAATTAAACCGTTTTTAGTGTTGCAAAGTGCGCGATTATTTGGTCAATGGGAAAAACTCAGTTGGGGAGTTCGTCTATCTTGGTTGCGTGTTTTCTGTCTTATACTGTTAGGAATTCTAGCCCAACCTAATCTCAGCACCACCGCACTATGCGGAATGACTATTTGGTTTATTGCCCTCGCCGCAGGATTACCGTATAAATATTTAGGCAGCACAGCTATAGGGGGAATATTATTAGCCTTACTCAGTATCAGTATTAAAGAATATCAACGCCGACGAGTAATGTCTTTTCTCAATCCTTGGGCTGATGCAACAGGAGATGGCTATCAGTTAGTACAAAGTTTACTAGCCGTAGGTTCAGGTAAAACCTGGGGGGCTGGATTTGGCCTTTCTCAACAAAAGCTATTTTATCTACCTATTCAAGATACTGATTTTATCTTTGCAGTCTTCGCTGAAGAATTTGGCTTCATTGGCTGTGTGTTACTTTTATTCCTTTTAACTGGCTTTGCTACATTAGGATTAATTATCGCCCTCAAAGCTAAAAATACTACCGCCCAATTAGTAGCTATTGGCGTAACTGTGGTCATGGTTGGACAATCATTTTTACATATTGGTGTAGCTACAGGGGCGCTACCAACGACAGGTTTACCCCTACCCATGTTTAGTTATGGTGGTAATTCTATGATTGCTAGTTTAGTAGCTTCCGCATTATTGATTCGCGTAGCTAGAGAAGGTAGTGAAGCTGAAGTTGTACCTTTGCGAAGAACCAAACCTGAGAATGGACGCAGAGGAAGGATGTTTTAGATGATGTAACCTGATTTTAATGATGGGACTTCCCAACGTCTACCTCTTACTCCCCTTTCATAACAATATGAATTTATCCCCCACTTCTGGAAAAAGTCGGGGATTTTCTACTAGTTAAGCTTTTAAAAGTCTTAAATTTTGGTTAAAACTAACAAAAGAAGGCCAATGTGCGATATCTAAATAAAAAGACAGTCAAAATTGTGCGATCGCTCTTTATCTTTAACAGAACTCAATTTATATCATGGAGACAGTTCGTAAAGACCATAAACTTGCATCTGATCAAGTTCCTAAACTCAATCATTGCAATTCCAAAACCCTACTCGATTATTTTGAAAATTCCTGGCAACTGGAAGAAACACTACTTAAAAGTATAATCAGGGACGAAGTATTTTACCTCAATCCTGATCCTTTAAGAAATAAATTAATCTTTTATCTTGGTCACTCTGCAGTTTTTTATATTAACAAATTAATTCGTGTGGGCTTATTAGAAAATCGCATCAATCCCCAATATGAAATTATCTTTGAAATCGGAGTTGATCCAGAAACACCAGCAGAACTAGAAGCAGCAACAAAGGATATCATCTGGCCAGATGTAGAAAAAGTTTGGCAATATCGAGAAAAAGCCAGAACAGAAATTACCAAAATTCTCAAAAATACTCCTTTAAATCTGCCTATTCATCCCGAACACCCCCTCTGGGCTTTATTGATGGGCATAGAACACAGTCGCATTCATTTTGAAACCTCATCTATGCTACTGCGTCAGTTACCCATTGATAAATTAAAGCGTCCCCAAGGATGGAATTACGCCCCTACCAATGGGATATCTACTGATAATCAAATGCGGGAAATTGCTGGTGGTGTAGTGAAATTAGGAAAATGTCCAAATGACTTAACTTTCGCCTGGGATAGCGAATATGGTAATCTAGAAGTAGAAGTCGAACCCTTTTTAACCAGTAAAAACCTAATCACTAATCAGGAATTTATAGGATTTATCCAGGCAGGTGGTTACAATAACTTAGATTACTGGAATACTGAATCTTGGAACTGGAAACAACTATACAATGTTCAACATCCAAAATTTTGGATACCCGATGAAATTTATCATAACTACCGCTATCGTGCCACATTTGATGAAATAGATTTACCTTTAGATTGGCCAGTAGAAGTCAACCATTACGAAGCCCTTGCTTACTGTCAATGGCAAGGTGCAGAAACTCGTTTAATGACAGAGGCTGAATGGAATCAATCCCTAAAAATATCAGAAGAAATATTTGAAAGTTCTAGTTTAGTAAATAAATATAATCTCAATTTACAATTTATTTCACCTTCCCCCGTAGGCATGTTTTCTGCAAATCATAGATCTGGTATTTCTGACTTGCGTGGTAATGTTTGGGAATGGTTAGGAGACACATTTTACCCCTTACCAGAATTTCAACCCCATTATCTTTATGAAGATCACTCTGCGCCTTTTTTTGATACTAAACATCAGATGATGCTTGGTGGTTCTTGGGCTACAAATGGTACGATGGCTTCGCCATGTTATCGTAATTGGTTCCGTCCCTATTTCTATCAGCACGTTGGGTTTAGAGTTGCTCAGGATTTACAATAAATATTCTTTATCACGCAGAATCATAGAGAGGATTTAGAAAATGATTGTTCAACCTTTAACAGTTTTAGATCATCATCATCAAGAATTACGTAACAATGGGGAAGATGTGATTCAGGGATTGAGTCAAACTCCGAAAACTTTATCTCCTAAGTATTTCTATGATGATCATGGTTCTCAGTTATTTGAAAAGATTTGTGAATTACCAGAATATTATCCGACTCGTATAGAAGCCTGGATTCTACAACAATATGCTGATGAAATTGCAGAAATTACCCGTTGTTGTGAATTAATAGAACTGGGTAGTGGGAGTTCTACTAAAACTCAAATTATATTAGATGCTTATCAAAAAATTACAGATTTTTGTAGATATCTTCCCATTGATGTGAGTGGAAAAATCCTCAAAACTAGTGTTCTAGAGTTACAAGAAAAATATCCCGATTTTGCAATTCATGGATTATTAGGAACTTATGAACAAGCTTTAGTTCATCTGGGATCAAATTATTTACAGTCACGGATGTTGTTTTTTCTAGGCAGTTCACTCGGAAATTTTAATGCGGAAGGATGTGATAGTTTTTTAGATCAAGTTTCTCGCACTTTACAACCAGGTGATTATTTTTTGTTAGGTGTTGATTTACAAAAACCCAAGGATATTTTGGAGGCAGCTTATAACGATAGTCAAGAAGTAACTGCTGATTTTAATTTGAATGTGCTTTCTCATTTGAATTGGCGCTTTCAAGGTAATTTTGATATCAGTTTATTTAGACATCAAGCAATTTATAATGAGGTTGATAATCAAATGGAAATGTATTTACATTGCGAAAAAAATCATTATGTATCTTTAGAACTTTTGGATTTACAAGTTTTATTTACAAATGGAGAAAGTATCATGACAGAAATTTCTCGCAAATTTGATTTAGCGACTATGGAGAAACAACTAGACAAAAAAGGATTAAAAACACTGAAAAGTTGGACAGATGAAAAAGGATGGTTTGGATTGATTCTTTGTCAAGTGGAATAAATTTGATGTGAGCATTCAGGAGTCAAGAGTTAAAATATTTGTAAACTTCTGAATACTGATTTTATTTCCCAATAAAATAAAATCAAAACCAGTAAATATCTAACAGAAGATTATGCTGCTCAATGTAACTCTAAATTCTGAACTGACTTTAGAGGATTGTTGATATAGATCCTCAAGCTTATGATGCTTGGGGTGTGACTGTTAATTATACCCAAGAGCCTCAAGTAACCTGTATGGCGAGCGCACATTTTGCCAGTCCAGGAAAACCAGTTGTAGTAGGAGGTTCTGATGCCATGCGATAGCTGAACCTCGTTACTATCTGGATGCAGGTGCAACAGCTATAGTAGTTGACAAATCTGGTGCAGCTAACTCGCCAATTTTTAAGTATGTACTCGGTAAAACTCCACGGGAAAAACTCACAGGAGTAAATTGGGAAAAACTCACAGGAGTAAATTTTAGCTGATGGTAGTTATTATCCCACCCGCACACAAGCCATAAGTCCTGATGAGTCAGCTTTACCATCGCTAGAAGTAGCCAAGCAATGTTTAGGACAAGAATATTAAGAAGAGCCTTTTGTTGAAGACCTCGTACCTCTACCTATAGGTTCGGTGTATTCCGACATTGGTTGCGATCCCAAATGTGACTTTTACCAAACTCCAACTTACACATCTGGCTATCGTCGGATGTCACCCCAAACCAGCCTCAAATAGATTGCTCTGGAAAAAGAAGCAGGAGCAAAATGTACAGTCATCAGTGCAGATAAATTTCTCGGTCGGGTCTTGTTTCCAGGAGGATGAGAAGAGGTTGTAGAAATCACCAAAGCTGCAAGAGAAATGGGAATGCCACTTCTGTGGCCTAATGGTTTAGAACTAAGAAAAGCCACATGATCCATCTATAATTGGTGGTTTCTGCACTCCAAGTTGTGATACACACCATCTCAGCTATGAGGATATTTCTAAGTAGCAATTTCGATTAGCTCAAATTGGTAAAGCCGAATCTAAATTTATTAACTATCATGGAGGACTCACAAAAATGTCCGCTGGTGGTTAATTAAATAATTAGAAAAATTTCCATCAATTCAGAAAATAAATCATAATGAGACCAAATCTAATTCTACCACAAGCAGGTCAAGAATCGGTTTGGGACTACCCCCGTCCTGCTATTTTACAAGATATCAACAAACATGTCAAAGTAATTTGCAATGGCATTGTTTTAGCCGAAACCAACAGAGGAAAAAGAGTTTTAGAAACTAGTCATCCTCCTACCTATTACTTCCCCCCAGAAGACATTAAACTAGAACATTTAATCGCCACACCCAAGAGAAATTTGTGTGAATGGAAAGGTGCATATCAATATTATGACATCAGTATAGGTGATAAGCATCTTAAATATGCTGCTTGGAGATATTTTTATCCAACTACAAATCTTGTCCCCATTCAAAAATACTATGGATTTATTACGGCTTTAATGGGTGCTTATTATGTTAATGATGAGCTAGTAAAACCCCAATCTGGTGAATTTTATAGCGGCTGGATCACTGCGGATATTGTGGGATCCTTTAAAGGTAAACCAGGTACATGGGGATGGTAAAGGATGGAAATTTCGGGCATGAAAATTGATAGTTTGACAATTCAGGAACATCATCTATAAATTATCTACAGTGCAGATAAACTTCAATTTTCAACTAAGATTTTCTATCTTAATGTTTATTTTTCTGAGTTGATAAACAAATATTCTCAACCCATTATCCAGCGCATATTTTATCATATAGTTGCTAAAAAGGGAATTGTTACCCTTGAATTTCACCGTTATCTGAATAGATGCTCAAGATAAAAGAATAGAAGGATATGACAGTATTTATGATACGGTTCGTTTGCGTGAGGAAGATGTGAGAATGATGATTGAAAAGAGCAAAAAATTTATTGAAATTGCAGAGAAAACCTAAGCATTCAACCATCAGCAATCACCTTTTTCATGCTAACACCAAAAATACCTATTTGATAATTAACCAATTTCTCAACCATTCTGACTCCTGACTCCTGACTCCTGAATTCTTACAATCTTTGTTTAAATATTTTAATTAACCGCCACAACACATATAATATATTGTCAGGCTCAAACTTTGTATTCTTGATCAATGTCCAAATCCCCGATTTCTTCAAGAAGTCGGAGATATTGTTTATATATCATAACTTGATAGTTGCAGCAGTGACAGCTAAAGCAGCCCAACCAGCCATGAGTGATAATCCTCCCAAGGGTGTGATAGCTCCCAAGGATTTTATACCAGTTAAGCTGAGAACATACAAGCTACCTGAAAAAATCGTCACACCAATGATAAATAACCAGCCACTAATAAAAAGTGTAGTGGGTGGAGTTTCTACACGACTGATGAGGATTGCTACTAACAAAAGTGCTAGAGCATGGTACATTTGGTAACGAGCGCCAGTGTCAAAAATTTCTAGCATTCGTTCACTGACTTTTTCTCGCAAAGCATGAGCGCCAAAAGCACCAGCAGCAACAGACAAACCGCCAAAAATAGCAGCTATAGTAAAAAAAATCTGCGTCATTAGACCTAGCTGTAAATTAGCAGAGTGAGACTAAACATCAAAGTGATATGATACGCCTCCTTCCTCACTCACTTGAAAATTTGCATTAAGTTCTTTAGCTTTCTCATCTAAATATTGTTTGGCTTCCGTTGCTGTTAACTGTGACTGCATGGCAAAACTTAACAATGTGATTCTGCCATCATTTTCTTGTAACATCTGATAAAATTGTGATAGCTTTGCTTGCTCTTGTGATCGTAAATATTCATTTTTTTGTTCTGTCAACGCCTTTGTACTTTGTCGGTTTTGCTTATACAGTCCTAATGCTAACCATGCCCCCAATAGCGCCGTAGGAAAGCCAAACATTATACCTTGAGCAGCAGTATTATCAAGTTGATATAGCGCTTCTTGATTGACAAGATCTTTTGCTAATGATTCATCCGGTATACCTGGTAAGATCGGCTTGAGAGTAGTATTTTTTGTAATTACAGCTGATACTGTAGTTGTTAAAAACATGAATCCGAGTGTAAGCAGCCAACCAGCAGCCAATTTTTCTGCCGTCTTCATAGTTTTACTTCAGAGTTAGACTTTGCTTGCGATTGTAACCTTACTTGCGCCAAGCTTCCAGTCATTAATTATCAGGCAGCAGGGAAAAGGATTTCCCCGTTCCCTACTTGTGAAAAAAGTTTATTGATTTCGTTGCGATTGTTAAACTATGCGCGTGTAGCTTCCAACAATCGAGAAAAATAGAAACGAGTCCGAGTCATTGCTTGACGTTGCACTGTAAAGCCATTTTTTTCCAGAATTTTCACCACATCAGCTTCACGGTGTAAATAGGCACGGGTGGCTTTACTCGGTCCTGGGAAAAAACTACCTATTTTCTTGAGGATAGAAAGAAAGCAGGTTTTAGGGGCAAAACTGAGAATAATACGTGACTGTGCCAAAGAACATAGGTAAGAAATCATCTCATCTGCTTTGTCTTGGGGATAGTGAATCAGAACATCCAGGCAAATAACAGTGTGAAAGTTACCACTCAAAGATTCTAAATCTTGTACTGCAAAAGTAGGATTTGTAGAATTGGAAAAAAGCTTTACACTTCTATCTTGAGCTTCTGAAACCATTTTAGCGGAAATATCACTAGCGTAAACCTTAGCACCTTCAGATGCTAGAGGAATACTCAAACTACCCACACCACACCCAGCATCACAGATTGATAACTCAGATAAATTGTTATCATCTTTTAACCAGCCGATGATGGTATCCACGGTTTGCTGATGTCCAGTACGGATATCTAGCTGGACTTTGTTGACTTCACCATCTCCATAGATGCGTTTCCAACGGTCGAAACCTGTAGAATTAAAGTATTCACGTACTATTGTTTTATCGTCGGCTGCATTCATAACCTTGATTGTTAAGGATTCACAATTCCTAAAATTATAATGATTTTAAGCAAGAAGTTAGCTTTGTAACGGGTACAATTTTTTTCAGATTGACTTATGCGTAAATACAACTTAGTTACTCAAAAGAAACCTCTGCTACTAATATTCAGCTTCAGCCTGATTACTTTTTCTATGTTACCCCTTCTACCCTCACGGACTGAGATTATAGCCCGTCCTTCTGATGCACCACTAGAACTAAATTTATTAACTAAGCCCACAGGTTCTATAATTACAGCTAATATTATTAGTCAATCAGGATTAACTATCCCTAGTTTATGGTGGGCAAAGGAAAACTCTGAAAATAAACTTCTAGATAATTGGATAGCATACCCAGCTTCTGAACAAGAACCAGCCCGTGTAGATTTGATAGTAAATCAACAAATTTGGAGTTTATTAGACTATTTAGATCGTTACAACTTTGTTAATGGCTTGGGTAGTATGGCTAGGAATTTTGGTTATAACATCCGAGTGTTTAATTATCACCGAGATATGTTAGCAGCTTACACTTGTAATTTGAGTATCAGTCCATCTTCATGCAAGATCGAGATGAGTATTCATAGTAAGTTAGGGCTTCGTCAAAATTTATAACCGACTGGAAATTAAAATTTAATCGTCAGGAGTCAGGAGTCACGAGTCAGAAGTCAGAATGTTTGAGAAATTGGTTAATTCTCAAAAAGGGGGGCTGAGGAATCTGATGGAGTGGGCTTTTCGTATATCTTAAATGGTTTATCTTTTGACGCTGTAGTGTACTATAAACAAGTTCATTTTCCTCATTGTTCGGAATTTTTTATTTTGTTAAATAAATACTTATAACCCTTATTGACTGATGCTGGTAAGGGGAGTAAAAATTCACTTTTATCAAATAATTCCTGATTATTTAGTAACAAGTTTTGTAATGGTTTCTGAAGATCAGAGGCTACAATATTTGTTATAGGCGAATTATTTTTAGTCAGTATGGCAATTTGTTTGGCTATATTTGGTTGCCAACAAAAATTAATCCAATCAGATGCTAAGGTGTTTTGCTCAACTTCAGCCGGACTTACCCATAAGTCTGCCCACATTGCAGTTCCTGATTGGGGAATGACTGCGGTAAGTTTTGGATAACGACTGAGTATAGGCATAACGTCATTTGACCAACCCACAGCTAACCAAGTATCTCCGGTGAGTAGTGGTTCTAGATAGGTAGTAGAATCATAAAATTTTACTTGTTGGTGTAGTGCCAGTAATTCTGCTTTTAAGTCGGGGATTTGAGTAATATTTTCCGTATTGTAGGATTCTCCTAGTTTTTTTAAAACCAAACCAATGACTTCTCTGGGATGATTAAGTAAGGAAATACGCGATCGCAATTCACTCCGCCATAAGTCGCTCCAGTCTTTTGGTTGCCAATCAAATTTTTGAAATTTTTCCCCATTATAAATAATGACTGTATTACCCCAGTGATAAGGTGCAGCCCAAATCTTTCCTTGTGGATCTATATTTCCTTGATCATCGCGTCTTACTAATTGCTGCCACCTGAGATTTAAACTTAACCATTGTTTAATTTTTTCTGTTTCTAGTGGTTGAATCAGTTTCTGTTCAATTGCTGCTTTTAGCCAAAAATCTCCCAATGTCACTAAATCAGCTTTAGATTGTTGTTGACTTTGCATCAAGGGAATATAACTTTTCCATCCCTGTTGATCTTTAGTTTCTGGTTTTTGCCATATTTGTAATTGCTTAAATAAATCTAAAATTTGATTAATAGGGACAAACTTTAAATTTGCATCTGACTCTAGAGTTTTACGAAATTGATTAACCACCTGACCAGGTATAGAACCTTTTAATAACTGTACATTTAGATGTGTCTGGTTTTTACCAGCACAACCCATGAGTATCTGGGAAAATACCAGTCCGCTTGCACCTAACAAAAAAGAGCGTCGATTCATTGAACTTTGATTTGGTGAGTATAAATAGAATTTAAACGACAGGAGTAGCAAGAGTTAAATATCTGAACAAATATCCATATTCTGCCCTCAGAAACCGATGATAGCAAATTCAGCAAATTCAAATTTATCTGTTTAGGCTGGGCGTGGGGTCTTCAGATCGAGGAAGCAACCTCATGATCCTGCTCCTTGGATTTCTCTCAAAAAAGACCAAATGCTTAACTTTTTTCAATAGAAATCGGAGTCATGCTGTTATTATTTTTTGAGTTATATATAAATAATTATTTTATTGACATAGAACTAAGAAAATTTTGAAACATTAAATAAATCATAAGTATTTTTAACTTGAGCAGTAAATTGAATAACATAGAGAAACTCTTTTGGGATAAAGGTATTAAATGGAGTCATTACAAAAACAGATACTGACTTTGAGCGAGAAAGTAGATGCTCTGTATCAGGTGATTGAAAAGCTTGATAGAAAACTGTCTCAGGGTCTATCTGACTACTTTTCAGAGCAAAAACAGCCAAAAAATAATTATCTAGAAAATCATCAAGTTGAACATTACCAGTTAAAAGCATGGAGCAATTTAACTTCTGATTTAGAGCATAAGGATGTGTTAATAGACGGGATTTATCCAGAGATGAATCCCCAAGCTGGAGATAAGCAAATAACGCCAGAAATTCAAATTCACCGACTGACAGCACAATTAACAGCGGCATATAATCGGATTGCAGCTTTAGAAGAACAATTAATGCGAGAGCGAATTCATTAATTGCTCAAATTGGTCTTCAATAGCTGTTAAAAGTTCATTTTGCTGCCAATTTTGGCTGATGTAGGCGGCTATACAAGCTGCTCCAGCACCGACACCTTCTTTGACAAAACCCTGCTCATAGGCTTGGAGTTGGGGATAACAAGAATCCGCGAAACTTAACTGTGTAGCTAAGAGGGAAGGCGTTTCTTGACAAGGATTCAAGCTGTTTCTGCCTAAACTGAGGGATAAGTCAACTGTACCCCCAGTTGAGTCTTCTGCTACCCAACGGGTTGTACCAACGACTATTGCTTCTCGTTGCCAAGATAAAGAGTAAGCTTGAGCGAGCGCTTGGATTAGAGCATAAACAGCCAGCATTTGTGTACCACCAGCCAATAAAACCCCACAGTGAAGACTAGCTGTGATCGCCATCCCAGCTACCACCACCTGCATGGGATCTCCCACAGCAGCTACAAGTTTAAGAGGATCTACAGAAGTGGGAATTTTTGCCAGCCCAGCTTGCACCACAGCCCACTTTTGCTCATGGTTACAAACAGGATGGCTACTGTTAACTTTTCCGGCGGCTTCAATACCTAAACCAGTTAAAATTGCCAAAGCAGTTGTAGTACCACCGACAACACACTCACTTAAAATCAAATAGCTGTGTGAAATATTAGCACTCAGTTGAGAACCCCACAGTAAACCTTGTTCAAATAAATGTTTTACCGTAGCTATTTCCAGAGCTGCACCTGTACTTAAACATCGAGCGATCGCCCCACCCAAATCAATTATTGGCACAGAGGGAATTAAGGGTAAACCCGCATTGAATAAATAAACTGGTATTTTTAGTTTTTCCACCACAGCACGAGAGATCAACACAGGAGAAGCACCAGTAGTCAAAGGTGGTAGAGGATATTTAGGCTGATGTGCTGCACCATAATATAAAAACTCTGCATCAGCACAAGCAGTATATTTTCTATCCTCTGGAGTCAAACCAGCCGCCGAAATGCCTGGAATTAAACAAGTCTCTGTAAAACCTAAAACACAGGCAAACACAGGTAAACTACCACGATATCGTCGTAACCATGCTTCACCCTGTTCAATTTGCGTATAAATATGGATCATATCAAAGGGAATGGGCATTGGGCATTGGGCATTGGGCATTGGGCATTGGGCATTGGGCATTGGGCATGGGAAAATTAATCAAATTTTGCCTTTTCCCTATTCTCTATAACTAACCTTCATAATCCATTAATACTTGTACCCAACGTGGAGGACGGGGTATAGGATTTCCCAAACGATCCAAAAGTAACCATGCTGCCAAATGTACTACAAACAAATAAATCAAATTGTTGAAAGCTATTAAAACCACTGCCCCCAATTGAATGACAAACACACTCGGAGTCGCCAATATTTGCAGCTTCAGGAATATCCACTCAGTAATTTCCGTAACCTGGTTAATAACATAAATCCAAAGGTCTTCACCAGATAATACCGACAGCAGCCACAGACGGAAAAACACACCTAAAGTACCTAACAGCATACCTAAAGTAATCGACACTATCCAGGGTACACGACGATACCAGGTAGCCCCTAACAGCACACCCATCAGTCCAAAAGGCATAACAAATAACATACTACGAACTGGACCCATCAGCACCCCCAGTAGTAACCCAGACGTAACAGCACCCATCCAGGCCGCACGTTTACCCCAGCGTAAATAAACTAACGCAATGGGAACTGGAAAAAATATCCGTAAAACTGGACCCAAGGGAAAATAGAAATTAATAAACCAAATCAAACTAGCCGTACTAGCTAAAAATGCTGTTTCCACCATCCGCAAAGGGGCATCAACCTGAAGTTTGGGGCTCTTTAAAGCTTGTTGAGCTTCATTACTAGAGTTTAGTGATTCAGGTGATGGATCTTCCTGCGGTTCATCTGGCAGAGAATCTAAAATACTCATATCATCTTCTATTTTCCAGGATATAAACCACTTGTCAGCTTGTTGACTAATTGATTAAATGTAAGTAATTACTAGCAATAGTTAGCAAATTACTAACTAGCTACTAACCTCCTGCCTATTGACTTTTGCCCTATGCCTTCTGGGACTAAATAATCATTTTTTCCAAAGCTGACACATCAGGAATACACAAAACATCTTGCTCTCTAAGGATCAAGCCTTTTTTCTCCAGCCTTGTTAATACACGAGTTACTGTTTCCCTTGCTAGACCACTGAGACTACTCAATTCCCGATGAGGTAAATTGGGAATTTCTGTACCTGTTTGTCCTCTCTTACCCTGTCCTTCTGCCAAAAATAGCAAAGTATCTGCCACTCGCGATTGACTATCCGATTCTCGCAGCCTTAAGCGACGATTTACCTGTCTTAAGCGTCTTGCCATTAACTGCGCTAATCTCAGTCCTGCTAAAGGTTCTGTTTGCAGCAACTTCACAAAATTTTGAGCAGGCATACTACCAATCATCGTTGGAGTAAGAGTAATAACATCAGTAGAACGAGGAACTTCATCTAGGGCTGCCATTTCCCCGAATAATTCCCCACTCCCAATAATATTTAGTGTTACCTCTTTTCCTTCTAAATTGTAGGTACGGATTTTTACCCATCCCTCTACAATGAAATAGACAGAACCACCCCAGTCATTTTCCAGCAAAATCACTTGATTGGCTGGGTGAGTACGGGTAACAAGATGGGTGAGGGCTGTTTCGACTATAGACTCAGGCAACCCTTGAAAAAAAGGTGCTGAGGTGATCCAGTTATGTGTAGATGCCTGCAAGCTATATCTATCTTCCATTAGAACATATTTATCAAAGCTGCTATCAACAGAAAAAGCAATATCAGTATTTTAGTAAACATTCAGCTATCAGCCATCAGCAGTCAGGTTTTCCAGGCTAACGCCAAAAATACCTATTTGATAATTAACCAATTTGTCAAACATTCTGACTCGTGACTCCTGACTTTCTGAAGTCTTACGTATTTTAAACCTAAGCTATAAAATCACAGCCGCTTTCATATTTAGGAAACTAAACTATGTTACACAAGAAAACGACAATATAATTTTTTCTCAACAAACTTTATTTTGTCTTAGTACTTACTGGTTACTAAAAAAGGGGTCGAAGGAATGGTTCACGGACAAAGTGAAAAACTGGGAATTTCTGATTTTGCAATATAGAGTTCCTCTGCCTCCTGTATACTTTTCCTCCTTTTCTTTTGATGTACACTTGAGAATTTTGTTTCTATTTTTACATAAATTATAAATTTAACACTGCAAAAAAGTACAAAATTTGAGTGAACTACCTGAAAAGGGGGTGAACCATGGGAATCAAGTTGCATCTGTCAGTAATTCATAACATAATTGCCCTCAGAAGTGAGAGCAATAACTTTTGTTACTCAGCACTTCGGTAATTCTAAATACCATAAACATCAAAGTACATTTTTAGCTAAGGTAATTTAACGTGACTTCCCGTACAGATGAAATTCACAAACTGATTGCAGACATTGACAAATTACTTGCCAACGGTGGGAATCGTCTAACAAAACTGCTGTCTGGTCAGGGGTCTGAAGAAAGAGACATTTTACAAAAAATTCGTGACTTTCTGGTAAGACTCAACGAAAGTGAGGCATCAGACGAAATCATACCCGATCCGTCTGAGGCACCACTATCATCTTTGTTGGCACGATATGTGGAGCAGGACAATCAGCAAGAGGTCTATTCTTCTCATTCACAACAAGAACAAAGCAAGTTTATTCGTGAACAATTAAAAGATGAAATTTCAGTCTTGCTTAAACCTTTGCAAGCAGAATTGACAGGAATGTTGCAAGAAAGAGCTACTCTTGTACAGGAAATTAGGCAGCTAGAACAAAAGCGACTGCAAAACTATTCTTTAACACAGCAGTTAGCAAACCAAGAGCAGATAATTACCGAATTTTTACAAGTGCTAGTTAGTCGGTTAGTGCCAAATTTAATTCCATATTTGACACGAAACGTGACTAATTCTCCCAGTTTGACTACAGGTGAATATAACCAAGAAGTTACTTCTGCTATTCAACCTATTTTAGAATCAGCGGATGGGGTAGAACGATTAGCTACTCTGGCCAGGGAGTTAGATCAACGCTTGCTCTCATTAGATGGAACTCTCAATATTGTTTTTCAGTCTTTAGAGCGTAATATTCACACCTATCATCAGTCCTTATCCCAAGCACTGGCAAGAATGTACAGTCAGGGGATGCAAGGTGAGCAGATGATGGCCAATTTTTTGAAAAATTTAACTGAGTATTTACAACAACAATCCCCTGATACTAAATCTTTTATCTTTGGGATAGATACTGGCACAATAGCATCATCACCATTATTAGAACCACAAGTGGTTGCTGATCATGTTGAAGAATTAACTCCAGATATTACTGCTGACTCACAGGAAACTCCTACGGTGGAGGATTTGGATTCAATGCTCTCAGAACTTACCCTGACTGAGACTTTTACCTCCGCTGATGAATTACAAGAAAAATTAACTCCAGATATTGCTGCTGACTCACAGGAAACTTCTAAGGTGGAGGATTTGGATTCAGTGCTATCAGAACTTACCCTGAATGAATTGCAGTCTGAGAGTGCTTATGAAGTAGACCAGCTGTATGCGAGTTTATTTGGTGGTGAAAATTCTAAGAGTACCACAAAAGATGCCATTAGTTTGCCGATTGAGAAGAATGAGGCATCTACTCCAGATCAGACGTTTGAATTAGTATCTCAAATGGCTGAGAGTATTTCTATATCTTCAATTTCTTCAAATATTCCAGAGGAACAGCAGGATGATTTATTAATCATAAATTATGTGCAGTCAGAAAATTCTACTATTTCTGAGCAGCGGGATGATCCTCTACCAGAAATTCCTGATATTTTCATAGAAGTAACTACTCAACCATCTGAGTTCTGGCGAGAATCATTGTTACCTGAGGATAGCCAGCCCCAAGCCGAATTTGCTGGCTTGCCTACAGTATCTGTGTCTCTGCCAGATAGTAGTGATACTATTACAGTTCTGACTGATTTATTGGTTGATGTTGGTGATGAGGAACCAACTGTAGGAGTTTTATCTGTGGAAGATAGGGGAGAAACTACAACAAATAAGACTGCTATAGCGTCACCTGTAGAGAATCAGACTGAGAATTCAGATTTACTTGCAACCACTTATATCGCTGCTTCACCAGATGAAAATTTACTGTCTCTAGAAAATTCAGCAACTGAAGGTGTACCGGAGATTATTTTGGATAAAGCACAGTTGCAGCAATTGGATCGAGATTTAGCTAATTTTGATTCGCGGTTAAATTCTGAAACGGTAAATACAACGAGGTTAGAAGATATCCAGAATTCTTTGCCTGACATCGAGGATCTGATAGACACAGGTTTTCTAATGGCAGAACTTCCTGGCACTGAATCGACAGGGAACATCCCAGTAATGACTATGTTGAATTTAGATGTTCCTGGGTCAGAAGCTGAGTTAGATTTGAGCCTGAATAATGCAAAAAACCAGAAAGTCACACATTCAGAATCAATAAATTCAGAATCGAAATTTGCTGTGTTTGTTGGTGAAAATTTGAGTGATAATTCTCTGGTAAATGTTATAGACAAGGATTCTGTTTGGTATTTAGGAATTGATTTAGGTACGACTGGCATTTCTGCGGCGTTGTTGAATTATTCAAAATTGGTTGTTTATCCGATTTATTGGTCAGCAGAAAGCCAAGTAGATGCAACTTCTTTTGAGCAATCATTTCGTTTACCGGCGGAAGTTTATCTACCTACGGCTTCTATACCTCATTCAGAAGTTGAAAGCGCCACAAATATTGAGCAAATAGCACCTGCGGTAGTGGCAAAGGATAAAACTTCTACAATAGCACCGAAACAAAGTCTTCATTCTGCCAATTTAAAGCCTTATTTACATATAGCTATTCCCTACAAAAGTACCCAGCAGAAATGGGAACCTGTGTTGCAATTCAATGAATCTTCTGCGGGACCTTTAATTTGGGTGGTGCGCTCGCTCTCCAAATTGCTGTTAACCCTCAAGTCGGATCAAAGCAGTACGACTCCCGCTTTAATTGCTAATGCTGTTCGCATAGATAAGCAAACTTTCTCTGAGATTATCAATAATATTGCTGGTGTGGTCTGTACTTGTCCGTCTAGCTGGTCAGAACAATATCGGTTTAATGTGCGGGAAGCTTTACTCACTAGTAAACTTGTCTGCCATCCGCAACAAATATTCTTTGTGGAGGAAGCAATCGCTACTCTACTCCCAGAACTTGATACTGTTAATTTAACATCAGTCAAGTTGCATGACAATCAAGGTTTACGTCTGCTCAAAACTAGTGAAAATCCGCTTTTGGGTCATACCCTGACATTGAATATTGGGGCAACATCCACAGAAATGGCGCTGGTTGATTTACCGTCGGATTTGAGTCAATTAACATATAGAGATTTCATGTTGCATGGTTTTACCTATGCTGGTAAAGCAATGGAGCAGGATATTATTTGTCAGTTACTACTACCACCAAAATCTCATCAACCCCGTGGTGCATCAGCATCTGATAGTAACACTTCTGCTAGTAACCCCTGGCATTGGCAACCCTCAATTCCTGGTGTAGAGAAGATGCAATGGTCTAGTTTGAGTTTGGATGGGTTAGAATTACCGCGAGTTGCTGAACCAGATATTCCTGCTCGCATCCGCCTCCAACAAAGATTAGAAAGTTCTTTATTAGGACAAGCTTTATTAGATGCTGCTCTAGCTCTGAAGCTGATTTTGCAACACCAAGAATCTTTTACTTGGGAATTAGCTGATCAACGTTGGGTATTGCAGAGAAGAGATTTAGAAAGCCAGGTATTTGTGCCTTATGTCCGTCGTCTCAACCGCGAACTCAATCAATTATTAGTAGCTAGTGGTATTCCCACAGAAGCTATTAATCAAGCAATTCTTTCTGGTGGAGTTGCTGCTATCAGTACAGTTAACCGTTGGTTACGCCAAAAACTACCCAACGCCAAAATTATTCAAGATTTATATCTGGGGGAAAATGGCGCTGCTAATTGCAGCCGAGTAGCTTATGGTTTGGCTATGTTACCTCTGCATCCCCAAGTTTTAGAAATTCCCAGACAACAGTATACAGATTATTTCTTGTTTACTGAATTGCTCAAAGTCATACCAGAACGTTCCTTATCCTTTGGTGAAGTTCTGCAATTGTTTGAACATCGGGGTATCAATACTTCCCAATGTCAACAGCGACTACTGGCTTTCTTGGAAGGGGAACTACCGGCAGGTTTGATACCTTCTATGCTTTCGGAAATCTTATCCGATCCAGAAGATAATCAAAAACCTTTAAACGCTATGTGGTTAACAAAAAACTCCCAGGAAAATCCAGATTATCATGCGATCACATCCGCACCACTCTTTGAAAAACAAGGTAATCTATCCTATCATCCCAATTCTCAGCAACTAATATTGTTGCGTCGCTATTTGGATGCAGTCAAAGCCAGTTCTCTGCAATCACTGGAAGAACCTTATGTAGTTAATTTTGCTTTGGCAATCAATCCACTTCATTAAGACTTTAAAAAACATCTACCTTACGGAAGATATCTTCCGTAGATATCTACCAATATTTCCGATAATTTACGCAGAACTTAGCTACAGTTTCATAGAGAATACCCACTTTCGAGTAGAAATACTGTTAGCTCAAGAGTGGGCAGTTCTATGTGTAATATCTATATTTTAACTAGTACCGCCCTGAATTCAAAATGCTTCTTTCAGAAGAGCTACGCTAACAAAATAGTGCTTCCAGCAGACTGGTCCAACAAAATTCAAAATGAATACGGGGTGAGCTTTTCAGCGATTTGTAATGGTTCGTTTATTTACGCCGTACTGTACTAGTTTGCAAAAAAATATCAAAAATTTAAAGTAACCTTCCTGAATTCAAAGATTGTATGAATTTTCACTATTTTGCTTTGTAAAGTATGAAAATTTACATATAATCTTATTAATTTCAATACAGTTCACATCTAATAGACCTATTGCAAAATTGTTTATGTGGTATGATAGAGAGTTTTAGATTTTATGTATTTTTGGTGTTCTTTGCCCTCGCTAATTCAAACATAACCGTGTAACTCTAACTCTTGGCTAAAACAAAGACATCCCCCATTATAACATAAAATTAATTCTACGAGAGGTCTCATCAAAATCTAGTTCGCAAAAATCACGGTGTGAAAAATCAGTATCAGTTATGTCACTTTCTACCATCAGAACTACAACGAAAAACTATACCATGCCTGGCTTGGGTTTTATGAATCGCTAGATTCTGGTTGACCTATCACTCAAGTCCTCACACCCATCAACCACCAGTATTGCAAAAAGATTAATTGATATACTCGGAGCCATAGTAGGTTTAATAATTACATAGCTGCTAGTAGTTACTGTGGCACTTGCTACTTTACTTTCAGATCTAGTCCCCATATTTTATTCTCAACTCCGCTGTGGTCTAAACGGAGGTACCATAGGCCGGAATTTCCAAATCCGTTCTATGGTGGTTGATGGAGATAAAATCAAATCTCTAGTCAAAAACCAAGCCAAAGGCAACATTTTTAAATGTACAGATGATCCACGTATTACACCCTTGGGCAAATTCTTGCGTCGCACCAGTTGAGATGAATTACCCCAATTTTGGAACGTCTTAAAGGGAGAAATGAGTTTACTTGGTACTCTTCCCCCGACACCTGATGAAGTCATCAATTATGCACAACACCATTGGGAAAGGTTGCGAGTTAAACCCGGTATAACTGGAGAATGGCAAACTCATGGACGTTCAACCATCACAGAATTTGAAACTATTGTCCGTATGGATTTAGACTATCAGCATAAATGGTCGATTATTTATGATTTGATGTTAATTGTTAAAACTATTTGGGTGGTCTTAGACAGAAAAGGAGCTTATTAATAGGTGATTGGTTACAGGGCGTAGGAAAAGAAGAACAACTGATAACTGATAACTGATTATCCTTTGACACCGCTACCCGTATCGGTGGGTACAATAAATTTCTGTAAAAATATAAATAATAGCAATACTGGTGCAATAGAAATTATAGAACCAGCTGCTACCAATCGCCAATCTAGAGAAAACGTACCTGCTAATTTAGAAACTCCCAAGGGTAAAGTATATAAACTCTCATCTTGGATGACAATTAAAGGCCATAAAAAGTCACTCCAAGCACCAATAAATACAAAAATAGCCAGAGTTATGAGTGCTGGACGAATAGCTGGCAACATTACAAACCACCATAATGCTAGCTCAGAACTACCATCCATGCGGGCTGCTTCTTCAATTTCTTTAGGCACACCCATAAAAGCTTGTCTTAATAAAAAAATGCCGAAAGCAGAAGCTAAACTGGGAAAAATCATCCCTAAATAACTATTTGTCAACCTTAATTGAACTGTCAAAATATATAAGGGAATCATCACGATTTGGAAGGGAATCATAATTGTGGAAATAATAGCAATAAAAATTCCATTTCGTCCCACAAATGATAATCTCGCTAAAGGATAAGCAGCTAAAGCACAAAATAGTAAATTCAATATTACAGTTAGTAAAGCTACTGTGATACTGTTATATAAATATTGCCCAAAGGGTAAAGATTCCCAAACACGAGTGAAGTTCTCTAAAGTCGGTTGACTAGGCCATAACTGAGGTGGTGACTCTAGAATATTTTCGGTTGGGGATTTTAAGGCTGTACTAATTAGCCATAGTAGGGGAAAAAGGGTCAGGACTGCGATCACACCCAATAAACCGTATGTGATCAAGATTTGCAGTTGTGATTTTTTGATATTCATATTTTTGTTTCACGCAAAGACGCAAAGTCAGAAGTATATTAATTCAGTGTGTGGTCTAAATACATGAGAAATACTGTAAAAGCTGTACTTTTTCTGGTAATATGTCTGATGGTAGTAGGCGTGAGTTCCTTGGGTAAAACTACTATGATATCACCACTTCAACTGCTGACAGACCCGTTTTTGCAACTACCAACAGCAAATTGAGTGCTAGTAGTTTGGTTGGCCGAGTTTCCTGGTGATAAACATTTGGTATTTTACGGTGAGAAACTTGATCAAAGTTCAATTACAAAAACTACCAAACTTAGCCGCACTAGAGAAGACCAACTATCAAGATTAGCAAATCAAATTGAAAACGGGCAAATTTATCAACAACCTGTAAAACGAGAAATTTGGCGACATGAAGCCTAAGTTACAGGTTTAACTCCGAATCTACGAATTCCCTATCAAGTCACCAGTATTAGAGAAGATGGTGAAAAAGTTAGCAGCGAAGCTTTTACCCTTGCACCTTCCCCAAAACCTGGTAAACCTTTAAAAATCCTCCTCACTTCCGATCATCAATTCAAACCGATGACAGCCGTGAATCTGCAAAAAGTGGTGGAAACTGTAGAGAGAGTTTATGGGGTATGGTTTCCAGGAGATTTGGTTAATATTCTGGACTGTGCTTCAGAATGGTTTGATGATAATCGAGGAAATGCTTGATTTCCAGCTTTGCAAGGTCGCGCTAATTATAAAATGGAACATAACGGCGTAAAATTCACCTACATAGGTGGGAGAATTATTCGAAATGCGCCCATGTTGACTTGCATTGGTAATCATGAAGTGATGGGGAGATTTGCTAGAACAGAAAGTTTAAATGATGAATTTAATGATACTATTCCCTGTGAAGTTACCGAAAAATTGTATGGAGAAAAATCTCTAACGGATAATTCTTTTAATACTGTCACTTACGAATAAATTTTGACTTTACCTGAAACTAAAGCAGGTGGAAAGACATATTATGCAGTTACCTTTGGTGATGTCCGCTTGGTGGTTTTGTATATTACGAATATGTGGCGACATCCAAAATTAGATTCCAACATTAAAGGTAGATATATAGAACCAGAAAAAGATTTGCAGAATCCTAAAAATTGGGGGTATGGACAGTTAATTTATGAACCAATTTTTAAAGAAAGTCAACAATAGTCCTCTTGCAGAATTAATTTTATGTTATAATGGGGGGTGTATTTGTTTGAGCCAAAAGTTAGATTTATACGGTTATGTTTCAATTAGGGAGCCCACAGAAAACTTAAAATACATACAATCTAAAACTCTCTATCATACCACAGAAACAATTTTACAATAGGTCTAATATAACTGGCTTCAGCAAGAATTAAACAGTCCTGAATTTCAACGGGCAAAATATAAAGTTGTGATGTTGCATCATCCACACCACACTTTGGGTGATAATATTGTTCCAGCTTACACTAATACTGTGACTATGTTGAAAGAAACCAAGAAGGAAATATCAAAGCTGTTCGTTATGAATATCCAAAAAATGCAGATTACATTATTTGTGATGTAATTCCTTTATTAGAAGCAGCTAAAGTGCAGTTAGTATTTTATGGAAATTCCCATTTATGGAATCACTTTGTTAGTGACAGTGGAATGAACTTCTTAGGAACTTCTAATGTTGGTAATTCCTATGGTGCTGCTTGGGATGAAGAAAGGCGAGAAGTACCAACAAAAGATCAAGAACATTATACTACAGTTGGTGATCCTAACGTTTTAAAACCAGTCATACCAACTATTTCTCCATTATGAGCAAAAGACGGCAAACCGCTACCTTATATTGCCAGTAATCAGATTACAGTTTTTAGCATTTTCAACACAGGAACAGGTACTATTAGCAGTTATCACTTTGATACTAGCAATCCTGATTATGAAGTGGTTAAGTTTGATGAATTTAAGATTAATTCGTAATTCCTAATTGGGGTTTTTAAATTTTTAATTCTCTAAAATTTCCTGTGCCCTTTTAATATTTTGGCTTACAGAATCGGCTGAGGTTTGCAAGGCTGCTTTTTCTTCATCATTGAGAGTCAATTCTAAAATACTCTCAACTCCAGTACATCCCAAACGACAAGGAACACCGATAACCACATCATTTAAACCATATTCGCCTTGTAAATAAGCTGCAACTGGTAATAATCGCGACTGATTTAATATAATTGATTCTACCATCAGGGATGTGGCAGATGCAGGGCCAAAAAACGCGCCTCCTGTGTGCATTAATTGTACAATTTCTGCGCTACTGTTGCAGGTTCTTGCTACTAAATTTTCAATTGTGGCTACATCTAATAATTCTGTAATGGGAATACCGGTGACAGTTGCATAACGGGCTAAAGGTACCATTAAATCACCGTGGCTACCCAAAACCATTGCTTTGACATCCGCAGATAAAACCCCGAATTCTAAAGCGATGAAAGTTTCAAATCTGGCTGATTCTAAAACTCCAGCCATTCCCATGACTTGATTTCTGGGTAAGTTTGTGGCTTGCCAAGTTAAATAAGTCATCACATCTAAAAGATTTGTGACGACTATAAAAATAGCATGGGGAGAATGTGCGATCACATTTTTTGCTGCTTCAACCACAATTTTGGCATTAATTTTCAACAAATTATCCTGACTTATTCGAGGTTTACGGGGAAAACCAGCGGCAATTACCACAATTGTTGTGTTGAATTAGCCGTATCAGCATAATTATTAGTACCGCTAATTTGCCGATTATGTAAGTAACTCCAGTCCCCGCGCTTCCAGCAAATCTAAAGGTAAACCTTCAGCCATTCCTTCCATAATATCCAACAACACCACATCAGCCAAATTTTTCTCTGCAATCCGTTGGCCTAAAGTCCTACCAACTCTACCCGCACCCACAACAGTCACACGGGGAGATTTACAAAAAACTGGGGAAGAAGACATAATCAGTTATCAGTTATCAGTTATCAGTAGTCGGGTAGATAATCCCTACCACAAGCATAACTATGGAAAGCCTATTTAAACTCTTCTAATTGTTCTAGCTTTAACCAAATATTTGGCGTTGGTACTTTTCCAAATTTCACCAAAGCATAATCACCTTTGATATCTACTACTTCCCCTTCGCTATCAAATAAATAGGAAGGAAAGCGAGAATCACTAGCTTGGGCTTCTAAGCTATTCTCCAACTTTTCGCGCAGAGCCCGAACCATATTTCCTTTTTTAACTGTCATGAGTTCCCCTTACAATTTATAATTGCTTTTTTTATTTAAAAAAATATCTCGCACCAAGACGTGAAAGCGCAATTTGTTTACTGAAAAAATATAACCGCCTACCATCAGGTCAGCAGTCTTGGAGAAAATTATGATATTTATTTGTGATGATATTTATTTATGAATATTTATTCTTTAATAGTCAAATTAATGATAACAAATCTAAAATCAGGTGTCAAGCCCCAATACTCTGTTTTTGCGCTGAATCAGAGAACTCAAAAAAATGATAAGCATTCAGTCGTCAACTATTGATTGATGCTCAAATTCTGTGGGAGGCTACTGATTTCTCGCTCTTGTCATCAATTGTTATGCAAATCTAGCTAATAACTCCTCACGAGATAATTGTAAAAGCAAGGGACTAAATTCTTCTCTAGTCATAGTAATGAGAAAGTCGATAATTCTTACTAATTCTGAATTAACTTCCCCAAAACGCACTTACATGATACTTTCAATCATAGCGCGTCGTTCTCTTTCTATACCTTCTTGTCGTCCTTCTTATCGTCCTTCTTGAAGTCTTTGTCTTTTCAGTTCTTCTAATTGTTGTTGATACATTTCCGATAATTTCATAATCAACTCCTGATCATCTTTATCAATATCTTGTTCTTGACGTTGACGAGCCGATAAAACAGCAATTAGGTCATGTACTAATTGTATGATATGGGAAAGAAATGGACCATTTTTAGGTAGTGCTTCTAGTTCTTTAACCGCTTGTCGTTGAACTTTCCCTTTACCTAATATCCTAAGAAACAGCGTTTCCGGCGTGTTGGGAAGTTGATGAATAGCAATAATGATAGTTTTTAATCCCTCTCCCAAGAAATAAATACCTTTCTTTAGACCAGTTTTCTTCATCGACAGTAGTATTAAAACTCCCTGGGAGTTCTACTGATGCAGTAGAAGAAAAAATCCACAGACTTGGTAACGCTACTTCATTTATTCGGGTATTGTTGCGATGATATTGACGTTCTATTTGTAGATCGAGGTCAAATAATTTACCCATACAACTGCGAGTTTCACTTTTGGTGATAGCATTACGTAATGGTTCAAGTATAGCATAGTTTGTCGCCATTCTTCCCAGGATTCCTAGTATTTCTAGACTTTCTGTACATTGGGATGAAGGAAGGAATAAATAAAACGTCAATTTATCTTACTTCTGTTGTGATATCTTTGCTGGTTTCTACTTGACCATAGGGTGTTAATAGTTCAGTTAGATATTGTTTGGCAAATTGCTCATGTATAAAGCGAGTCATTGAAATTGATTTAAAGAAAGAAATATAAATTTAAAACTCTACCTTTAAATGTTTATCGGCAATTCTTGGTTAACCATTGTGATTGGGAAAAACTCCTTCCTTTCACCTGTTCCCTACTTCTGACACTGAGAACAGAAATGACTAGAACGCCCGCCTAACTTAATACGCTGAATGACATTACCACAAACTTTACAAGGCTTACCAGTGCGTTTGTAAACCCAAGCTTCACCGCCATAGTTGCCATTTATACCTTTAACATTGAGGAAATTACTAAAAGTTGTCCCACCTGCGGCAATACTTGCAGATAGAACTTTAATTATTGCTGTTCTTAAAGGTTCGACTTGTTTTTTCTGTAAATCTGTACAGAGAGTAGTTGGTAAAATACCACTTTTAAACAAAGCTTCATCAGCATAAATATTACCCAATCCCGCTACTATCGACTGATCTAACAGTGCGGTTTTAATGGGACGACGACCTTTTTGCAGTTTATTTGCTAAATACTCAACGGTAAACTCTGGTGAAAATGGGTCTACTGCCAGTTGTGCTAAACCTCTAATAATACTTTCTACAGGGACACCAGGGGGAACATACCACATTTGCCCAAAGGTGCGCTGGTCAACAAAGCGTAGTTCTTGTTTTTCCCCAAAAAATAATCTGACTCGTGTGTGTTTGTGTAAGGGTTCATTTTGGTTTAACCATAACAGTTGACCGGTCATCCGCAGATGAACACCCAAGCAGGTTGAAGAGGGTGTGAGTTCAGCTAGAAGATATTTACCACGACGATGCCAAGATTTAATGCTGCTTCCTTTCAGGTTATCTATAAATTCGCTAACATAAAAAGGGTAGGCGACAGTGCGTTTTAGCAGGATATCTCCCCCCGTAATTCCTTCGTTTAGGGTTAGTTGATTTAAACCCCGTCGGACTGTTTCAACTTCAGGCAGTTCAGGCATTTCAGCGGACTAAGGAACCAATGTGATATATTCAGGGATTGTGAAGTCAGAGATAAGGAAGGTTGAATATTTCTGCCTTGAGGCTTTATACTTCACACTTAGTTATATCATGCCATGAAACAATCCCCTAGTAGCTTGATTGCTTACTTTTTAGCAGCAGCTTTTTTGGGTGCTTCGATTTCGATTAATTCATCTACGGCGAAGTTATTGGTGTTGATGCCAGAGTAGTTAACATTGGGGAAGCGGACAATTACAGAGTATTTGATGCCGCTTTGGTCTACAGATGCCACAGTTCCTACATCTTGATACCAGTAGGATTCGGGGCGGAGGACGCGCACTTTAGAACCACGTTGAACCATGATGATTTTACCTTTGAATTAATTGCCAATAAACTAGGGCTAATTCTTTTTAGTCTAGAACTTTTTTGCTACTGGTCAACAGCTTGAATAAAATCTTTACGGTTTTCAAAGCTATTTGCATCCTTTTGCGGGGGTTGGAAAACTTAGTGTGAATCTGTGGGTGGCCTGTCGTTACTCCAAGCCCACCAAGCACAACCACAATGACAATGGTAGAATTCTCACCACTTACGACGATGGTTTACAGTTGTAACAGCCGATCGCCTATTTAACCAAACTACTACCGCTTCTCGACTACTGGAGTGACGGGACAGCAAAACTGAGTTGCGAGAATAGCTTGATTTGTCCATTCTGGAGCTGTGGGAACAAAAGCATCCATCTAAATATTTTAAGTGAAGTCTTAGTAGTAAATTACTATACATATAGTATCGCTAAGAATGAAGACAATGGAGCCAAATAGTGAAATTTGCCCATTGTTTAGATGTAATACCTGCTTCTGGGCGCATGATGACTAAAAACGTCAGTAAACCAGAGCAAAAAAAGGTGATAGATACTGCTTTTGCTTTACCTTGGAGTCAGGAACGACAAAGATATATATTAATTTTGATTTGTGGAGACGCTTCACTAAGCCACAAAGAGATTTACTGCTGCTGTATCAGGTTAGTTGGTGGACAGGGGTGAAGTGGTTACAACCAGATATTTATCAAGGACTGGTTTGAGCAGGGTTGTTAGGTGGTGTGGTGGAAGTTGCCTAATCTGATGTGGTAGGTGTAATTATCGCTGGAGGATTAAGTGTTTTAGCTGGTGTGCGGATATGGCGGATGAGTCAGTCACAGAAATCAGAATTAAACGCCGATACAACAGCCATTAGCATTGCCCAAAGACGTAATTATTCAGAAACAGAAGCCGCACAGCATTTGTTAACCGCCATCGAGACAGTACCAAGGATAGAAGGGCGTTCTGGTTTAGATTTTAGTGAACTAATTCGGTGTCAAAATTTGAGAGCGATCATGATCGCAGGTTTTTCTCCCATAGCAATGCCAGGAAATAAAACTGGTGATAGGTAATTGGTGATTCAATTTGAGATTTTGAATTTTGAATGTAGCCCGTCACATATATTGATTAATCAAATTATCTGTGGCGTTTATCAAATTATGTGACGGAACTTAACCACAAATCATAACCGAAGTCCAACCGTCAATTTTCAGCCTTACATATCTGTGCTTAAACAGCTAATCCATGATCAGTATTTATAGAACCCATTTGGGATCTATGAAGTAACTAATCTTCGGAGCATAAGTCTGACAAAACAGAGATGAATTTTAGTCGTCGCATTTTCCAAAGTTCTTTCAAAATTTTTAACCCAGCTTTTACAGCGTTCCATCCAAGCATTACTTCTTTCAATTACCCATCTGGCTTTAACTGGCACAAAACCAGACCTCCCTTGCTTGGCCTTTTCTTCCCTCCTGGAATGGTTTAGGAGACAATTGAAATTGAATTTTACTCATGATTTCTGGATCAACCAAAACTAACTCTGCTTCTAGTTTGTCAGGATGATAGCCGTTGTCTGAAAGAGTTGTCGTTTTAAGCAGTTCCACAGATTTTGATTTGAAGAAGTCGATATAAATTGTCAACATCTCAATCAGCCCTTGGTCATCAGAAATATTAGCCTGAGTACAGTGAATAAAAAAGGGAAAGCCGAGAATATCTACTGCCAGATGCCTTTTTATAGCGTTGGTGGACTTGTAAAAACAAAACCCCTTGGTTTCAATACTAGCGTTACAAGTATTTTTAACGGCTTGGAAATAGCTCATTATCAAGGTAGTCCAAACTGGCTTTCTTCCTTCTTTTGCTCGCACCCTCTAGTGTAAAATCTCCATGATATCCTCAATAAATCCATCACTAGGTAAGTCAGCCCAATTACAGCCATTTTTCAGCTGATAAAAGATACCATCTAAAATTTGTCTTTTACTCCATGTACGTGGATGAGTCAGCTTCTTTTTAGGCAATAAATAATGGTTCAATAATTGACCACTCTTCATCTGTTAAACTGCTTAAACATATGAGAAATAAGAAGTACTTTTAAGATCAAATTCTACAAGAACCCAAATGGGTTCTATAGCACACACCCCATCAGAACTAAAATCAACAAGAGCCGCTTATTGGCTAATCAAACTATGTGACGCTTATGCGACAAAGTTAATCAAATTAAGTGTCGCACCCTTTCCCCCGTCCAAAACCCCACAACCCGCTCATCCCAATACTTCCCACCACTTCCCCGCAAGTCCTGCGATTCATGAATCTATCTGTCATCCTACAATGATTTCATTTTGAATGCCCTATCTGTCGCAAACATTTTCTGAATTGGTATTAGAAGCTTCTGTTGAGTATTTACAAAGCAATAAGCAGAATCATCTATAAATATACCGCTAATTATCCTTGTAGTGTGTTGAGGTAAGGATTCAGGTCTAAGGAAGAGGGATTAAAAAAGGTGTATGGAAGGCAGAGTGAACCATGGCTTTCATAGGTTGGTCAAAAAACTCAATTAGAGAAAGTGCTTGACGGCGACAAGTTTGTATAACGGTCAATAAATTGGCAGGATGTTGGAATAGCTCCAGAGAAAGAGAACCACCAGAGACTTTTCCTTGTGTCAGTGCTAAACCTAACCTTGGTTCAGCTAAATTATTATCAAGGTCTATTGCCTAACGGGACTTAAACAAAAGTTAGGAGTAAAAAGGAGTATAGTGGGGTTTTGGTGTAGCTTTCACGTTAAAAGAAGCTGATGAAAAAAACCACTGCCCCAGCAATGGCACCATGGTTTGAAAGATGGTGTGATTTGATGATGTATTTACTCATCAAGGAGAAAAAAGAGAGTTTAGACATTATTTAGGGGTATGATTGGGTGAAAGTGAGAGAAAAAAGCTATTTCAAATGGCAGAGAATACCCTAGGGGTGACCTACCACCGATTACACCACCTTTTAACTGAAGCACCTTGGTCCAGTTCCCAAGTCAATGACCGTCGGTTAGAGATTATGAACAAGTGTAGTCAGAGGAGAATCACCAGAGGATTTAGCTTAATAATTGATGATTCTGTCCATAGAAAAAGCGGGAATTTTAGGGATGGAGTAGGAAGAAAATATATTGGAGAAATTGGGAAAAGGGATACTGGGATAGTAGTAGTAACAACACATCTATATGGCAGTAAAGCTTACCATTAGATATAGAGTTATATCACCACGGTGATTCTTGACCCAAAGGGAAACAAGACCCTATATTTGAG
>ERZ1034377.52-NODE-52-length-40099-cov-78.852481_pt1 | contig 40099 bp, 43 predicted proteins | sample MGYA00520584_ERZ1034377 | MGnify/ENA primary metagenome ERZ1034377 (study PRJEB33736, sample SAMEA104288464) | Azolla filiculoides | biome: Urban; feature: water surface; material: ditch water | place: Netherlands | collected 2014 ... | reverse complement strand
TGTTCAGAATGGAAGATGTTTTGGATTTGTACAATGAGCCATATGATCCGAAAAAACCTACACTCTGCCTAGATGAACGCCCATATCAATTAGTAGAAGAAGTAAGACTTCCTTTGCCACCAGAACCATATCAGCCTGAAGGTTATGATTGTGAGTATAAATGCAATGGTGTTGTAAATTTATTTGGGTTTTTTGAACTAATAGCCGGGTGGAGGCATATTGAAGTTACACAAAGTCGGACAAAAGCTGATTTCGCTAAACAATTAAAAGATTTAGTAGATGTTTATTAACCCCAAGCTGATGTGATACCTTTACTTGTTGATAACCTAAACATTCATACTCCAAGTGTTTTATATGAAGTTTTCTCTCCACAAGAAGCAGGCCGCATTATTCGGAAATTAGAGTTTCACTATACTCCTAAACACGCTTCCTGGTTGAATCAAGTAGAAATTGAATTATCAGTGTTATCTCGCCAATGCTTAGAACGACGTATTCCTAATGTAGGAATATTATCTTCTGAAATTGCTACTTGGGAGTCACAGCGTAATCAACAAAAACCCAGTGTTTATTGGGGTTTTAAAACCAAGGATACACGTAAAAAAATGCAGCGTTGATATCCGAGCATTTAACCCAGCAAAATTGCCTTGGCAGACTACTATTGGGAATGCGAGTACAATCTTTGATCGCTTCACCCCAAGTTAGAGGTATACCTTCCACAATGTACTGGTTAGCATACCCTATTTCACCTCCAGGAAGTTTCACAGTTGAACCGGCACGTGAGCCCAGGAGATGGATTAATGTTGGCTGAGAAATTGGTTAATGATCAAATAAGTATTTTTGCGTTAGCCTGAAAAGGCTGACTGCTAATGGCTGAATGCTTACGTCAAAAAAGCCAAATGGGTGATTATCAACCATTACTGATTTTGATAGATTTTCCTTTTTGATTGAGTGATGTGGTTAAAGCACGGAGAATTACTACTAACTCTCTTCCTACCGAACCAGAGGAAATCAGTGAAGGTGTATTCTGAATAACAGAAGAAACAAAGTGATCGCACACTTTTCCCAGAGGTTCAGCTTTTTCAATTTCCACCACTTCTTGACGTTGATTGACAGGTATAAATGAATTTCCCTCTTTGGTAACTTCACCATGTATCAAAGTTAACGGTGAAGAAGCTGACATTTCATCAAAAATCAAACTACCTTGACTACCCACAATCCCTAACCGACGCTGTTTATCAGGATTCAGCCAGCACAGGTGAACATAAGCTTGAAGATTATCTGGATAAGTCAGTGTCAACCAAAGTAAATCAGCTAAACCTTGGGTTGCAGGTAATGTGCTCATGGTGTTTTCCCCCACTTCCCTATTTCCTTGTAACCAAGCTGTGCCAGTTGCTTGTACTTTTATAGGTAACTTACCTAACCAAGTGTTGAAGATAGCAATATCATGAATTGCTAAATCCCATAGTGCATCAACATCTTGGCGAACAGGTCCCAAATGAGTACGGGTAGCATAACCATAACGTAAATGACCTAACTGACCCGATTGAACGACTGTTTGACCTTTTTCCACTGCTGGGTGAAATAAATAAGTGTGGTCAACCATCAGTATTAATTGCTGATACTCTGCTATTTGGCAAAGTTCCCGACATTCTTCTGGGTCAATAGTCAGAGGTTTTTCTGCTAAAACATGATATCCCTGGTGGAGAGCATCTTTAATTAAGGCATAGTGAGTAGTAGCTGGAGTTGCAATCGCCACGGCTGTGAGTCCCGCAATCTGTTTTACATACTCCCATTCCGTTGTTAATAATACATTTTCATCTAAATCAAATTGTCGTTTGATTTTTGTGAATCTTTCTTTATGTGGGTCTACTACAGCCACTACACTTACCTGGGGGTGTGCGAGAAAATTCCGGAACAAATGTACTCCCCATCGTCCAACCCCCATAACTGCAAGTTTAATTTTAGTCATTGGTCATTAGTTATTGGTTATTAGTCATTAGGCATTGGGCAAGAGATTATTCTTCCCCTACACCCTTATACCCCCACACCCCTAGACTTCTTCAGTAACTGCCAAATAAGCTACTTTAGCAGCAGCCTGTTCAGCCGCTTTTATCGAGCGTCCCTTACCTTGTCCTAACATTTTTTTATGCAACCAAACCTCAGCCATAAAACGCTCATGAGTACGGTGAGGTTGATTAACTTCCATAACTCGATACTCTGGTAAAATTTTAAATTGTGCCTGAGTCCATTCTTGTAAAGCCGCTTTATAATTGAGTCTAGCCGGATCAAGGCGAATTTCTTTTGTTAGTTCTTGAAAGTGGGGATCTAACCAAGGACGTATCAATTCTAAATTATGAGTGCTAAGATAAAGCGCCCCCAGAACCGCTTCAAAGGCATCTGCTAGACGTGACTCTTGACCAACGTGATCAGCAGTAGCACTACCAGCGACTAGTAAGTATAATTCTAAACCATATTCTCTTGCGAGTTGGGAGAGAATGCGATCGCTCACCAACACCGAACGAATAGCCGCAAAATCCCCTACTGAACAATATGGGTAATGTTCCCATAAAACCACAGCAGCCACCAGCCGCACTACCGCATCACCAACAAACTCCAGTTGTTCATAATTTGCCGACTCAGAAACAGTGGCGTGAGTTAGTGCCAAATCAAGTAAAGGCCACTTTATGGGACTATCTGGTGACAAACCTAACTTTTGGACTAAATTTTCAAGTTGCCGTTGACGGCGAGGATAAACGCGGGACATTAGGTAAGTGTGGGAAAAAGGGCTAATAACTCTTAACTTAGCATTAAATATAAAGCATAAATACAAAGTATCTTATCTATTTGATGGTTTTCCGGAAGTCTGTTTCAAATCATTTAAGAAATTAATATTCTTCTCAATAAAAAAAATTCCATTGGGATTTTCAGCATTTTCTAACGCTACATTGAAATCTCTTTCTGCTTCTTCCAACAATTCTCCGCACATTTCCCATGCCCATGCCTTTATTTCTGGCTTGCTTTTGTAGTCTCGTGCTGTATTTATACATTTTTTCGCCATATCCATTTTGGCAGTAGCTCGCTTTTCTAAAAGTGTAGAATCGTGAGGAAGATTAGGCTATCTCAACACATAGATTCACTCATAGATAGATTTTATAATACCCTCTGGCTCACCTATTTTTTCAAGATCTACAACTAACTACTTTCGCAATTTTACTTTCTTCAATTTTGCCTGATAAAGCTCTTCTATTCGCCGTGTTTTGATATTCTGTATTTTTTTATCAAGTCCATAAACTTAAAATTCGTTTTATTTTTTGGTTTGTTTACCATTATAGTTTTTGCACGCCTTTTAACAATTGAATCTTTGTAAATTGCATGAAAATCTTCGGTTTATACCTATAGTTAAGTACTATAGAGTGATCGCATCTTCCCAAAAAACTTAAACTCACCACCGATAAAAAACGAACTATGGAAAAATCAAACATCCATAGTTCATCAAAAGAGAGAGCAGGACATAAGCCGGGTTCTGTTCTCTTGCGAGGGCAGTTATCTATCTGGGACGCTTGTCACCAAACGCCTCTAGCGGCTCTTGTTTAACAGAACTGGTAAAAGACCAACCATAGTTCCTCTGTCCTTGCTCCCAACCGGGGTTTACCGAGCCAGCACCTCTCGATACTGCTGGTGCGCTCTTACCGCACCTTTGCACCCTTACCATTCAATTCAAAATTTTTAATTTTTAATTTTGAATTGTTTTGGCGGTATCTTTCTGTGGCACTATCCTCACGATCACTCGCACTGGACGTTATCCAGCAAGTCTGGTCTTTCGGGAGCCCGGACTTTCCTCAAACCAGTCTTAATAACTGATCTGCAACTGCCTGCGCCTACTCTCCCCTAGATCCAGTTTAAGCCTTGATAGCCCCTTCTGTGTTGTTCAGTTATCAGGTAATTGGTCATTTTTCCCCAGTCCCCAGTCCCCATCACTTTTTCTTATTCCAAGGTAAAGCATAAGTCCAGTGTAATTTCTCAATAGTAAACGGACAATTGATAATTGATATTGGAGGAACATTTACACCCGGAGCTAAACCAACACGTAATTCAGATATTCTCAGCACCAATTGAAAAGAAAATTCTACTTTCTTTTTACCATCCATAAAATCTTTGTACAAACCCTTTAGACTTTTATTATTCTTCATACCAACAATATCAATTAAAGGTTCTCCTGGTTGATATGTTCCTGTGTCTTTGTCCCTTTTTAAAACATCTTCTGCGGTAACATTTTCACAAATTGTTTTTTTAGGAGCAATAATAGTTGGAACTTGCGGTATTGCTAAATCACGGCTGAGGTCTGGAGATTTGCGGATCACTCTACGGGATTTTTTGGTATGTTCAACAACCCAAGAACTATTATCCCAGTCCACATATACCGCTAAACTTTCTGATTTATTATCAATAGTAATTGACACTTCTTTCAAATTGTCTTTCAATTCTTCCAAACAATATGTGCCTGTACCACAGGAAATCCCTACTTTATTTTCAATATTTTGTTCTTTCAATTGTTCATCAACAGCACTTTTTTGGAAATTTAGCATCACCATGTCGTCGATAGATTCAATCATCCGATTGACTGTGTAATATATTCCTAGAATATAAACTGTCAAAATAATTAGATTTTGATCGCTACTTTGTAGTACCATAGAACTGGTAATAAACTCCCTATATGGTTTTGAGACTTGATTTTCACTTAATTTTAAATGAATTAGAAAGCCAACCCTTCTGCCAGAAAAATATTATTAACCCAGCAGAGATTACTGCCATCAATCCCAGACATAATGGATATCCCCAATACCAATTTAATTCTGGCATATTATATGGTGATTTTTCAGTATTAAAATTCATCCCATATATTCCAGCTACAAAGGTTAGAGGAATAAAAATTGATGAAACCACAGTTAGTAATTTCATGATTTCATTCATTTTATTGCTAACTGCTGAAAGATATACATCCATTAATCCAGATGCCAATTCTCGGTAAGTTTCTACCATATCCATGACTTGTACAGTATGATCATAACAGTCTCGTAGATAGATGCGTACATCATCACTAATTATTTCACTACTATCTCTAATCAAAGAATTAATTGTATTCCTTTGAGGCCAAATTGCTCGACGTAATTGTAATAATTCTCTCCTGATTTTGTAAATTTGTTGTAATGTTTGCGGCGTAGGCTTAACAATTACTTCTTCCTCTAATTCTTCAATGCGTTCTCCATAGAGTTCTAGCACTGGAAAAAAACCATCAATAATCGCATCTAATAGAGAATACGCTAAATAGTCTGATCCTTGTTTACGAATTATACCTTTGTTCTTTTTAATTCGCGTTCTTACTCCGTCAAAACAATCATATTCCGGTTCTTCTTGAACTGTCAGTAAATAATGTTTGCCCAATACTAAATTTACTTGCTCACTGTGAAAACCATAGCTTCTTTCTTTTGGTATTACCATGCGAGCAATAATCAGTAATTGGTCTCCATAGTCCTCAATTTTGGGACGCTCTGCCATATTTACCATATCTTCTAATACCAGACAATGTAAATCAAAAACCTGCCCCAATCTTTCTAAGATATCTCTATTCCCTAAACCTTGAACATCCACCCAGGAAACTGATTCAGTATCTAAATAATTAGTACAATCTTCTGGGTTATTTATTTGTACACGAATCAATTCAGCTTGGTTGTAATCAATCAAAATAATATTTGGCTGTACAGCATTTTCATCAATAATTATTGTCCCTGGAACAGTTCCTTGTTGATGATAATAGTCCTGTATGGACGTGAGCTTACTTATATTTTTAGGAAGACGGCGAATTTTTTTAATCATCAAATTTTACCTATAGTAGTTAGCGGTGAGCAGTTGGTAGTTGGTGTCTGATATATGATCACGGCACTAACCTTAGTTTACGTCCTCTCTTCCCTGTTGCTTGTATAAAAAAAGTTTGCCTTTTTGTCAAGACAAACTGTAGAAAGAATTACACTTTATTTATTTGGGACAAGGGTGATTAGAACATACCCATACCACCCATACCACCCATACCACCCATACCACCCATACCACCCATACCACCCATACCACCCATACCACCCATACCACTCATACCAGGGTCAGGAGCAGCAGCTTTCTTTTCAGGCTTTTCAACAACGATCGCTTCGGTGGTTAAAACCATACCCGCGATAGAAGCGGCGTTTTGTAATGCAGAACGGACAACTTTAGCAGGGTCGATAATACCTGCGGCGATTAAGTCTTCGAATTCTCCAGTAGCAGCGTTGTAACCGATGTTAATATCGGTTTCTTTAACTCTACAAACAATGACGGAACCTTCAGCACCAGCATTGTCTGCAATTTGCTTTAAAGGTTCTTCTAATGCTCTTTGCACAATCTCAGCGCCAATTTTTTCTTCAGCGTTGAGGCTATTTTTAATTGCATCTATTTTTGTAGCCAGGTGAATTAAGGTTGTACCACCACCAGGAACAATACCTTCTTCTACTGCCGCTTTGGTAGCGTTGAGAGCATCTTCAATGCGCAGTTTACGGTCTTTGAGTTCGGTTTCTGTAGCTGCTCCCACTTTAATTACTGCTACACCACCAGCCAGTTTGGCAATGCGTTCTTGGAGTTTTTGAGAATCGTAGTCGGAATCTGTTTCTTGCAACTGTTTGCGAATTTGGGCGATTCGCTTCTGTACTTCTAGTTTGGTAGAAGTGCCAGAGACAATGGTGGTACTTTCTTTGTCAATGGTGACTTTCCGGGCTGTACCCAACATTTCCACAGTAGCTGTATCCAAGCTCAAGCCGATTTCTTCAGAAATCATCTGGCCATCGGTGAGAATGGCAATATCTTGTAATAAGGCTTTGCGACGTTCGCCAAAACCAGGGGCTTTAATGGCTGCAACGGCTAAAACGCCCCGTGCTTTGTTAAGTACTAAGGTTGCTAAAGCATCACCTTCTAAATCTTCAGCAATAATTAACAAAGGCTGACCTAAAGGGGCAACTTTTTCCAGTACAGGTACTAAATCCTGAATGGCGGTGATTTTTTTGTCTGTAATTAGGATGCGGGCGTTTTCAAATTCCACCGTCATCCGGTCGTTATTGGTGATGAAATAGGGAGAAATGTAACCCCGGTCAATCTGCATCCCTTCGACTACTTCTAATTCGGTGGTCAGGGATTTGGATTCTTCAACGGTGATCACACCATCTTTGGTGACTTTTTCCATTGCTTGTGCCAGCATATTGCCGACTTCTTCATCGTTACCAGCGGAAACAGTAGCTACTTGAGCGATAGCACTACCTTCTACTGGCTTGGCTACTTGGGCAATTTCAGCTATCAGTGCCTCAACCGTTTTATCTATACCCCGCTTTAATGCAATGGGGTTTGTACCTGCCGCTACGTTTTTGAGTCCTTCTCGTACCAAGGCTTGTGCTAAAACTGTCGCAGTTGTAGTACCATCTCCAGCCACATCCTTAGTTTTGGATACCACTTCTTGGATCAATCTTGCGCCAATATTTTCTAAAGGATCTTCTAATTCAATCTCCTTGGCGACGGTGATACCATCGTTGACAATTTGAGGGATACCAAATTTTTTTTCTAACAGGACGTTACGACCTTTTGGCCCCAAGGTGATTTTCACTGCGTTGGACAGAGCGTTAATACCCTTTTCTAAAGCCCGCCGAGATTCTTCATCAAATGCAATAATTTTCGCCATGTTTAATTTTTCTAACGCTTCCATTAGATAATTTAGCACTCACAGGTAAAGAGTGCTAAGAGTTTCAGCTATTCAATTTTACAAATTGTCATAAAAAATTGATTAATATTACAGTTGATGCTCATTTTGGATACTAGCAGTAATGGTTGAATCGGGAGATGAATTTAGACAACTCCCTTAGATCCCTTGGTATTGCTAACCCTAGCGGCACCGGCTGGTTGGCGGTAGTATTTACTTTTATTTTGGCTTGGCTTGTAACTTGGCGTTTGATTCCCGCCATCCGTAAATTTGCCTTGCGGGTAGGTTGGGCTGACCAACCGAACGCTCGACGACTTAACCGAGAACCCTTACCTAATGCCGGAGGTTTGGCTATCTATGCCGGTGTTATTGCCGCTTTAGTATTAGCCAGTCTTTTACGACCCATTGAACTCCAAGGCGTATTAGCTCAGGTGTTAACTGTACTTTTGGGAGGTTCGATATTAGTCCTAGTTGGCTTTATTGATGACCAATTTGGCTTACCTCCTTCTGTGCGTTTGTGGGCGCAGATGATCACAGCCCTGTTGTTGGTGGCTAATGGCATTAGTATCAAAGTCACGTTTGGTACACCTATCGACTCACTATTGTCAATGGCATTGACAGTATTGTGGGTAGTAGGTATTACCAATGCCATTAACTTGATGGATGGGATGGATGGTTTAGCTGGCGGGATTAGTTTTATTACTGCCATGAGTTTGTTAGGGGTTTCTGCTCAGTTTGACAATCGGGCAGCAGCAACCCTAGTTTTAGCCGCTTTGGGAGGTGCAGCACTCGGCTTTTTAAGACACAATTTTCACCCTTCACGCATCATCATGGGTGATGCTGGAGCATACTTTTTTGGCTATGTACTAGCAGCAACTAGCATATTAGGAAAACTTCAACAAAATACTGTTTATGCTCTTGTCCCGACGATTTTATTTCTGATGTTGCCGGTATTAGACACCACTCAGGTGTTTGTCCGGCGAATCTTAGCAGGAAAAAATCCCCTGAGTACACCCGGTAAAGACCATCTACACCACCGTTTGCTGGCTTGGGGTTTCTCCCAACGTCATGCAGCTTTTACTCTGTGGTCAATCACCTTGTTTTTTAATTTGCTGGCAATGAGAATACAAGGTATGACTTCATCTGTGATGCTAGCTTCTGCCACCACTATTATTTTGCTTTTGGGTTTTAGTATCTGGCAGAGAATCCATAGTAATTCGTAATTAGGGTTTGCTGAGAAAGTCTTTTCGTAAGGCCTAGGAGTCAGGAGTAAGGAGGGAGAATTAGAAGGAGGTAAGAATAGTCTCAAATCTGGGAAATTGATTGTTCTTTGATGGTTCCAAGACTTATTCCTTGCACCTTCTTCACCTTTTCAAGCCCTGAAACTCTTGATCTATAGAGGTTTTCTCTTTATAGAGCTTAACGCCATGCTAGGCTATCAGCAAGCCCTAATTAATAATGCGTAATTCGTAATTAATCATACAAATTACTAATTCAAATGCAAATCATATATTATATATTGATGAAAGCATTCTTTGGGTAAAACTTGTATTTTTCCAAACTCACATTTAATTGGAAGTTCCTTAATTACGAATTACAAATTACATATCCCTCATGGGAACCGGAGGCATTATTAATAATTAGAAATTACATTACCATGCCACCATCGACATTAAAAACTTGTCCAGTGATGTAAGCTGCGGCGGGATCAGCTGCTAGAAAGCTCACCATACCAGCAATATCTTCTGGTTCACCAAAACGCCCTAAAGGGATGTATTGCAGAATGCCTTCGGCTGCGATATTACTGGTCATGTCAGTGGTGATAAAACCAGGGGCAACTGCGTTTACAGTAATACCACGGCTGGCTAGTTCTTTGGCGACGGTTTTGGTAAACCCAATTACACCTGCTTTAGCGGCACTGTAGTTGGCTTGTCCAGGGTTACCCATTTGCCCAGCAACGGAGGATATATTGATAATTCGTCCTGAACGTTGTCTAAGCATAGTTTTACTAACAGCTTTTGTACATAAGAATACACCTGTTAAATTTAAATCTATTACTGCTTGCCATTCTTCCAGTTTCATTCTTAATAACAGGGTGTCACGGGTAATCCCTGCATTGTTGACTAGGATATCAATGCGTTTAAACTTTTCTAAGGTTGTGTTTATCAATGTATCTACTTGATCTGATTGAGAAACGTCTGCTTGGAGGGTGATCGCATCGCCTCCCTTTGCTGTAATTTTTGCTACTAGTTGGTCTGCTGCAGCACTAGAATTAGCATAGTTAATAACGACTTTTGCGCCTTGAGAGGCTAGTTGGAGAGTGATCGCACGTCCGATTCCTCTTGATGCACCTGTGACAATTGCAACTTGATCGTGTAATAATGTCATTGAATTTTCCTCAATCTTCAAGATACCACGCTAATTATTCTATGGTGATTCGGGGATGATTTAAGTATTGAAGCTCATATTTTGAATAACTATATCCCCGACTTCTTTGAGAAGTAAAAATCTATATCCTGGGATTGTGATAAAATTAAATCACAATAATATTAATATTAATATTTATTAAAGATTTTGTCATACCCCACTGACAAAAGAAAAAAAATATTATATGGTAACTAAGATTGAAATTAACACGAATCTGTCTTAAGAAGCCTTAGCTTTGAGTAACTATCGAACAGCCACTTCATTATTGACAGAAACTGGTTTACATGAGTAAATCCAACGTCGCAAACAAGTTAAGGTATTGGAAGTTTTTGGTACTATTAACTGAGGAAGATTATAACTACAAGCAACAATGACAAACAATATGAACGTCCTTGTTGATACTTCTGTGTCGACTCTTGCATTGCGGCGAAACCAGCTAAATGATAATCTCTGATTTACTTACTCTTCATCCTTTTGGGAGTATAACAATACTGAAACCTCAAACATTTGTCAGCCAGCTATAATCACGATTTTTATACCTTTATGAAACACTCTTACAAGGTTATTGATAGAGCGATCACCCATCATAAATCTGCTAAGATCAAATAACCACCCTAAGATCCAGTAACCTTACATCCATCATATATCATAGATTGCATAGACACATACCGCTGGAAATACTAACCAACGGATAGGGAAGGTTTAATGAACAGCAAAAAACCCATATTCTCAAAATTAACTTTAAGAAGCGCCATTTTATTGTCACCCCTCTTGATATGTACTAGTTTTCTCAGTGGAAAACTCGAACTATCAGCTACTGCTCAGGTAATATCAAATCAGGAACGGGAAGAACTAACCAGACTGCGAACAGAAAACCGCATTCAAAAGCAAGTACAGTCAGATTTTGAGCGTGCTTTTACTCGCACCAATACACTACTAAATATCTGGTTAACTATTTTAAGTTTATTTCCAGTAGTTTTAATCGCTACAGTATGGTTTTTAAGAAAAGCCATCATTCAGGAGATTATCGAGCGATCAATGCAACAAATAGAAGGAATAGACAAATTGCAAACTCAACTACTGACTGTTAATCAAGATGCAGGAAACTTGATTCAAACATCACAATATCTTACTCAAGAATTAGCACAGGAAGTTAATAGACTCAAGCAAGCAATTCAAGGTGAAGAAGAAAATTTATCTATTCTTTTATCAGACTTACCAAAATCAAAACAAGAATTTTTAACAGCCTTAGAACGTGAAGTTGAATCTGCTCAAGAGAATATCAGCAATTTAGAATTTAAATTGAATACACAATTAGAACAAGTAACTCTATCTGCTCAACAGCAAAAAATAAATATTGAAAATGTCAGAAAATTACAAGCCGATTTAGTTTCTAAATTTACGCAAGTGAACTTAGAAGTTTTCCATCAAAAAGATACTGCTGTTAATGATATTGAACAATCCCGTTCTCAGTTCATCTCTCTACTTCATGGGTTAGAGTCGGAAACTCTACAACACAAAGAACAGACTTTTGAAAGTCTATCAAAATACCAGTCAAATTTTAGTGAACAGTTATCTCAATTTCAACTAGATACTCAAAATAAAAAAAATGTATTTATAGCTCATCTCGAAGAATTAAATAATTTGTTGAAATCACGGATTGCTGAATTAGAAATTGATGAGCAAAACCAAAAGGATAACCTGGTTGCTACTTTAGTGAAATTACAATTAGAACTTTCTAAACAAGTCTCAGAAATACAGAATACTGCTCAACTGCGTCAACAGGAAATAATTGGTAATTTAGAAGCATCTGCTAGTGAATTTACTGCTCAGTTTTCAGATATTCAGTCTGATCTTGAACAACAGAAATTGAAGATTTTACAGAGGTTTGAAAATTTAGAATCTGAATTTATCAATGAAGTTGCAGCATTACAGAATGATGCTCAAGTTCGTCAACAAGAAATTATTGATAATTTAGAAGCATCTGGTAATGAATTTACTACTCAGTTTTCAGACATTCAATCTGATATTCAACAACAAGAATTGAGGATTTTACATAAATTAGACAACTTAGAAAAGTTAGAATCTGAATTGGTTGATAAACTTTCAAAGATCCTCTTAGATGCTCACCAACGTAAAAATGCAATTTTACAAGAGTCAGTGGAAATCAAACCTCAACCTACTCCAGAACTGCAAACAATCCCAGAAGAAAAACAACTAGAAATTTCTGCTGATCATGATATCAAAGAAGCAGAAATAATTTTTTTAGAAAAACGCTTCGATGAGGCTTTAGCGATTTATGAGCGAGTCGTTAAAATTAAGCCTGATGATGCAGAAATTTGGCTAAAGCGAGGTTTAACTCTGAGTAGGTTAAAACGCTATAAAGATGCGATTATATCTTACAATCAAGCCATTAAAATTAATCCTGATTATCATCAAGCTTGGTGTGATATTGGTGTAGCTTGCGGTAATTTAGGTAAACATCAAGAAGCTTACAACTGTTTTGATAAAGCTACACAAATTAAGCCTGATGATGGTGTGGCTTGGTTCAATCGTGGGTTATCTTTGCTAGAATTGGAGAATTATGAAGATGCTATTTCTTCCTTTGATAAAGCTTTGGAATTTCAACCCAATTCCCCCAAAATTTGGGATAAACGCGGTTACACTTTGGTAAGATTAGGGCAAGATGACGAAGCGATTACAAATTTTGATAAAGCATTAGAAATTAATCCACATTATCCTAGTGCTTATTATAATAAAGCAGCTTGTTTTGCACTGCAAAGAGAAGTTCCACTAGCTTTAGAGAATCTCCAAAAAGCTATTCAAATTAAACCTAGCTACAGAGAAGATGCTGCAACTGATATAGAGTTTAATGATTTTAACAAAGATTTCAGATTTCAACAATTAATTAAAGGTGAGTATGGCGGTCGTGAATAAAGCCCAAAAAAAGTCATATCATGATCGGTTAAATATACTGCAAACGGGTGAAACTTGGACTTATGTCATACTGATAGTGCAGGGTGGTGTAAGCCATGGGTAACGTAGTGCAGCTTATCCCTTCAGCACACTGGGTGAACCCAGAGCATGCCGTAGGCTCTAGTATCTCGGAGATTTCTTCACTATCTCTTTCAGAGACGCTCCGCGAACGTTCAGAATGACACTTTTAAACCGTTCTTAGTATAATGATGATATCTGTTAGGGCTTGGTAATTGGAAAAAATTAATTACTAGTACAGTAGGGCGTAAATAGACCAACCCTTCCAAATCTCTGAAAAGCTCATGCCATATAGATTTTGAATTTTGAATTCACGGCCGTACTACGGTAATAATCGAATCCCCAAATTCTCAAATAATTCAGGGACGTAGAATTTATTGTTTGAATTTTCAAACCAAAATTGTTCGACTTATCACTCACGACGAAATCCAAAATTTCAAATCTAAAAAAAATTGGTTAATGATTGTAATTATTAGTCCGGGGTGTGCGAGCGCCCACAACTGCACCCATTAATGCTGTTGCTAAACTCAATAAAGAACCTAAGACAAACCACCATAATGTTCTGGAAGTTGCTGCTGCTATTTCACGAGTTTGTGCGGTGGTTAATGCAGGTAAATTTGGTGATATGGTACTTCCTTGTAGTCGTAGTTGATTCATTACTTCGGCAGCATTATAAGCAGCAACACCAAAAGCACCCCAGACTCCATTTGCTAATAGAAAAGAACTAATTGCTAGGGTTGTTCCCCAAAGAATTGCGCCATTAAGTAGGGCTGTATCTCGGTGCATTGATCCACAAGCGCGAGTTGTTACCCAACCACCAAGAAATAGGGAAAGTAATAATGCGAGAGTTGACCAAATTCCTACATTACTAATAATACCTGTAGCAATTGATCTTGGTGCTAAAGAGTCGGCTATTCTACCTGCACCCAGCGCTCCAAAAAAGGAACTCAAAATTAGTTGAATGGCCAAAGCCATCAAAACACCAGAAATAACTGGACCCCAACGCACGCGATCACGATATTCTGTTACTCTAGTAGCGACCGTAGATTCAGGAATAATTTCATCGCCTACTCGATTTACGTATGACATAGTTTATTTGCTCCCTTGCAATTTTAGTAAGGATTATCAGGTATATTTAATGCTTATATTTACAATTAAATTCCCAATTTGGCTTTTTAATCTCTATCAATGGAAAGAGTTAATCACTATGTCTGTAGTTAGAATAAATTTGGGCAAACCTGATTAAATTAAACTAGTAAATTACGGCATAAATCAAACACTAATTTCAGAGTTTATAAACAACTTATTATGATGTATTGAATTTTAATTCATTTTGATACTAGGTTTAGTTATCTTCAATATCTGAATATGATCAAATCTAATCATAGAACTGACTATGAATTAGATTGTATAAGTCAGACTTTTTATCTATTAGAGAATGATGAAAATATTAGCGAATTTTTACTGCTGTACCTATAGCAATAATCAGTCATAAAATTCCAGGTTGGTCAACGTTGATTGTACCAGTCTCAATGTCAATCCCGATGACAGCATCGGCTCCTAAACACTGCGCTCTGTTTTCCAGTTCTTCTAGCGCCTTTCGTTGTCCTTCTTCAAATAAACGCTCATAACTACCAGTACGTCCACTAATAATATCACGAATGCTGGCTAAGAAATCCCGCAGGAAATTTGCTACCATAGACAACTTCTGCTGTTACTATGCCCAAATAAGAATCAATTACAGCACCTTGAATTACATCGGTGGTACTTAAAAGTATCAATTACCTCATAAATAGCAAATAGCTGGATATTTTCTAATTTTGCATTTTTTTGATGAAGAAGGTAACAATGCCTGGAACTTTCTAGATTTTGTTGTCATCCTAATAAGGTAAGTTGCTAGTTAGGGGAACGGAGAACAGAAGGCAGTTAATAACTGTAGTTTTGATCAATTACCTTTATACCTGAACGATAACAAGGAAATTTGGTTCATGACACTACTATCAGTAATCAAACCGGATTTGTATATTTGAATGGAGTATTTTGTCAATGTGAAAAAATACCGATTTCAAATTGAAAGATTTTTGTCTTAATGTACAAACAAAAACTTCATTAAAATTTAAGGAAATTTATTGTGTATAAACAGACATCATTTTTAGTGACTGTTCTATTATTAGGATCTCTCGTTACTACTACTCCTTTGGTAGCAGTGGGTGCAGAAGTATTAGTTGCTCAAGCCAGTAATCAGCGGTTAAAGGAACTGCTGGAAGAAGGACGGAGGCTAGTAGATGCGGGGGATTATAATGGAGCGATCGCAGTTTATCAGGAAGCAGGGAAATTAGATCCTAGAAATGCCAAAATTTATTCTGGGATTGGCTATTTATATGCTCAACAAAGTAATTTTCAATTGGCGTTAGCTGCTTATGGCCGAGCGATCACTATCGACCCTAATAACAGTGATTTTTATTACGCCGTAGGTTATATCAAAGGTAACACAGGAGACACACCTGGCGCTAAGGAAGCTTATCGTCGTGCCATCCAGCTAAACCGTAATAACGTTAATGCTTATTTAGGTTTAGGTGTAACCCAAACTACTTTGGGAGACTACGAATCAGCAATGTGGGCTTATGAACAAGCAATCAACCTGAATAGGAACAACCCCCGCACCTATGAGTTGATGGGTTCAATGTTTAAGCAGCGAAGACAAACTCAAGAAGCCAGCAATATTTTAAGAAAAGCCCTGAATTTATATCGTAGTAGTAATGACCCAGAAGGTATAGACCGGGTAGAAGCCTTGTTACGAGAAATAGGCGGTTAATTATTGCAGCTTGCAGCTTAGTCTGCTAACGCAGACTAACTATGTATGAAGTTTAATAGGTTGGGGGGTCACTTAGATGCTGCCAAATACAAGCACGTTGTCCTGGGTTTGATTTTGCTCAAGTACATTTCCGATACTTTTAACGAACTCTAGGAGAAATTAGCAGAGGATGAATACGCAGACCCAGAAGAAGGAGACAAATACAAAGCAGACAATATATTTTACGTCCCCCAGGCTGCACGCTGGTTACATTTCCAGAGTAATGCTAAAAACCCGCTGATTGGGCAGTTAATTGATGAGGGGATGGAGGCCATAGAAAAAGAAAACACCTCTCTCAAAGGCATATTACCCAAAGAATATGGTAAACCCTCCCTAGATAAACGATTACTGGCGGAATTAATAGGTTTAATTAGCACAATTGGTTTAGGAGATGCTGAAAGTCGCTCTAAGGCTATTTCAGGTAGAGAGTTTACGAGTATTTTTTAGGCCATTTTGCCAGTGCGGAAAAGAAGAATGGAGGACAATTTTACACTCCTAGATGTGTAGTTCAATTCTTAGTAGAAATACTAGAATCCTACAAAAGACGAGTTTATAATCCTTGTTGCAGTTCTGGGGGAATGTTTGTCCAGTCAGAGAAATTTGTTGAGTCTCATGGTGGAAAAGTTGGGGATATTTCTATTTATGGACAAGAATCTAATCCCACAACTTGGAAACTGTGCAAAATGAATTTAGCTATCCGGGGGATTGAGGGAAATATTGGTCATCAGAGTCGTGATACATTCCGCAGTGATTTACACAAAGATTTAAGAGCAGATTATATATTAGCAAATTCTCCTTTTAATATGAGTGGTTGGGGAGGAGACAAATTACAAGAAGATGGACGTTGGATTTACGGAACCCCTGCGGTTACTAATGCCAATTACGCCTGGGTTCAACATATTATCACTCATTTATCCCCTCAATATTCTGGGGGGTTTGTATTAGCTAATGGTTCAATGAGTCCTAATCAATCTGGGGAAAAAGAGACTAGGAAATCTTTAATTGAAGCAGAGTTAGTTGATTGCATGGTGCCGTTGCCAGGATAGTTATTTTATAATACCCAAATTCCGGCTTTGAACTAGCAAAAGCTATACCGGAGGCACAAAGACGGGGTGAAGACTTGGGACTAACGGTCGATGAAACAGCTTTTTATGATACCTTGGAAGTAAACGAGAGTGCAGTGATGGTTTTGGGAGATGACACCCTTAAAGTGATCGCTGGTGATTTAGTAAAAGCAATTCGTGCTAATTTAACCATTGATTGGACAGTGAAAGAAAATGTCAGATCTAAATTACGAGTAACAGTTAAATGATTATTGAAAAAGCATGGTTATCCACCAGATAAATGTGATAGAGCAACTTCCACAGTTTTAGAACAGGCAGAATTATTGTGTAAAGCACTGGGTAGCTTAAATGTAAAAAGATTGGCCATACCATAGGCACTCTCTCAAAGAGGGCTACGGTGTACACACAAGTTGGAGTAAACTATCACGTAGGTCAACACATTGAATATTCTGGAATGTGTTGGACTCCTGGCAGTATAGTGAAGGATTCTCAGAATTTTATGATTCAAAAATTTGGCATCTGGAAGGTTGCGGTTACTGAATACTAAAAACTCTAGCAATAGGCATTCTCCAACCAGTACCAAAAGCGCGGTCAGTGATTTTGAGTCCAGGGGGTGCTTGTCGGCGCTTAAATTCAGCCCGCGCTACCATTTGCAACACTCGGTTGACAATAGCTGAATCGTGACCAGATGCAACTATCTGTTCTCCTGATTGGTGGTCATGAACCAAGTGTTGTAATATATCATCTAATATCTCATAAGCAGGTAAAGAATCTTGATCAACTTGACCAGGTTTGAGTTCGGCGCTTGGTGGTTTAGTGAGGATATTTTGGGGAATAATTTCCCTATTGCTATGGAAATTTAACCAATTACAAAGAGAATAAACACGAGTTTTGGGAACATCTGCAATTACCGCTAAACCACCATTCATATCACCGTAGAGAGTGCAGTAACCAACAGCCATTTCTGATTTATTCCCAGTAGATAAGAGCAGATAACCAAATTTATTTGCTATAGCCATTAATAAATTACCTCTAATCCGGGATTGAATATTTTCTTCGGCAATACCAAATTCTGTTCCGGCAAACAGCTCAACTAGAGAATTATTAAACCCTTGCATTAATTCCCCAATGGGTAAAATATGGGTTTTAATTTCCAAATTAACAGCTAATGCCAAAGCATCAGTAAGAGAATGTTCAGAACTATAAGGAGAAGGCATCAGAATTCCTAAAACGTTTTCTTTGCCTAATGCCGCAGTAGCAATAGCAGCGACTAAAGCCGAATCAACCCCGCCACTTAAACCTAAGACAACTTCAGAAAAGCGACATTTATTAACATAATCGCGCACACCCAAAACCAAAGCATGCCAAATTTCCTCATCTTCAGATTCATAAACTGGGGAAATAGAACCTAGCTGTAAATCTCGTTGTGTTTCATCAAATTCAACGACTAACAAATCAGTCTCAAATCCTTTAGCACGACAAATAATCTCACCTTGAAGATTCAAAGCAAAACTCCGACCGTCAAAAATTAAATCATCATTTCCGCCGACTTGATTAGTGTAAATTACTGGTTCTTGAAAATTTACAGCACTATGTTGCAACATTGCTTCCCGTAACTTTTGCTTACCAACTGTGTAAGGTGAAGCCGATAAATTAACAATTAAATCTACACCTAAAATCGATAAATCAGCAATGGGATTAACTGCATAACTACGTTTACCCCAAAATTCCTCATCATTCCATAAATCTTCACAAATTGTTACTCCAATATTGATATCATCCAAAGAAAAATAATTAGCCTGTAACCCTGGTTCAAAATATCGTTTTTCATCAAATACATCATAAGTTGGTAATAGTCGTTTGTGAAAATATTGCTTTATTTTTCCTGCTTCTAACCAAGCAATACTGTTAAATAAAGTTTTACCGCCATTAATGTATGCTTCGGTATTTTTGACAACAGTTCCCACTAATACAGCTAAATTGGGTGGTAAGTCTTTAGCTAATTTTTGTAATGTGGTATTCATAGCTTCCACAAAGCTAGGATTTAATAATAAGTCTCGTGGTGGATAACCACATAAAGAAAGTTCTGGTGTCAATAATAAACGTGCATTTGCTGATACTGCCTGTTGTGCAGTTTCCAGAATTTTTTGGGCATTTCCGGGCAAGTCACCAATGATAGGATTAAGTTGAACAATGGTTATCTTCATATAAAAGGTAATTAGTAATGAGTGATTGGTGATTCGTAAATAATTATTTTCTCTTCCCTATTCCCTCTTAACTATCACCTATTTAAATAAAAACTAAAGGTTTATCTTTAAAAGGTGCAAAGGCTTCTGCATCAAACTTATACAAACTAGCAGGACGACCTACTCCTCTCGATATTTTAACTCCAGTATCCGATAAAAAACCTAGCTTGAGTAAACGCGCTCGAAAATTAGAATAATCTGAGAAATGTTCCCCTAGAACCGTGGTGTATAGCTGATATAAATCATTGAGAGTAAAGGTGTCTGGTAAGACTTCAAAAGCTACAGGACTGTACTCTAATTTATTTTTCAATCTTCTGTGTCCATAGGTGATAATTTCATGATGATCAAATACTAGTTGGGGTATTTGTTTAACTGGATACCATGCAATACCAGCAACTTTATCAGCAATTAATTCTGCTTCTTCAAACCGGACTAAAGCAAAGTAACTTACTGATAAATAACGCACTCCATAGCTATCAGTTTTTTCCCTTGGATCACGATTGGGACCACCAAAAGTATAGAGTTGTTCTAAATAGAGATTATTGACTTTTATTTTTTCTGCCATAATGCGATAAGCCGCATCTTCTAAAGATTCTCCTTGACGTACTAAAGTACCGGGAAGACTCCAAGAACTTAAAAATGGCTCTTGCTGTCGGATTACTAATAAAACTAACAGCCGATTTTGGGCTGTATCTACAGAAAAAATTACATTATCTACACCGACTTTGAAATCAGCCAAAGGTTGTTGATTTAGTTGATTTATCGGATTGGGATTTTTTTTGTGGTTGCGTGCTGGCATTTAAAGGTACAAATGCTCTCGATAAATATAAGCGATCACAGGGGGGGTAAGAGTTTCGGGATCTTTTTGTTCACGAAAAGCTGTGGAAGAGACATCTAAACCAGTTAAACTGGCGATGGCAATTTTACCTCCTAACTGCTTAATTTCCTCCAAAGTAGAATCATTTATGACATAGCCTGGTCGAGGAATTACTAAAAGTTGCACTTGTTTTAACAATTCTTCAACATGATACCATCGTGGTAGCTGATGCAATAAGTCTGAACCAATTACTAAAGTATATTCGGCGTTATCACCCCAACGGAATTTAGCTTTTTCTACTGTTTCAAAAGTCCGCCAACTGCTCAAATCTTGTTCCAAAGAAATATTATCTCTGGGATTTTCTATATCTCTGAGTAAAAGTTGTAACATAGCCGCCCGATGAGGTAAAGGAGTTTGCTGAGACTTAAAGGGATTATCAGCAGCCCAAACAGCAACCCCATCAAAATCTTCAGATAACCACTTGAGAATGTTTTGATGTCCAGCAGTTGGTGGATCAGCACTTGTTCCAAATAAGGCAATGTTCATAATATAGGAGTTCAAGAAGTAGGTGAAAGTTGACATTTCACAGTTATAAATTGCTAACTACTCACTCAGCACTATAAGTTAATCATCTGTGTATCTGTATTCAAAGTTAGTGTTTTTCCTTCGTTTCCTCAGTCAAGTTTAGCAACATTTGAGAAATTTCTACTTTCAGAGAAATAGGATTTTTTAATCTTCGTATTTCTTCTGATAAACTAGCGACAGAAAACTCTGTTCGCTGACGAACTGTTGTTAAACTCTCAGGTTTTTGTAATTGTTTACCCTCTTTCATCACCAACTGCAATAAAGGTTTTTTATCAGAATTATTTTCATATGATAAACCTAATTTATCTGCTTGTAATTTACTTCCTGTAAAGGAACGAAATATTTGTTTACGTCCTGGATAAGTAAACTTGCCACTAGACATTTTCATCACTGGAATACCATCAACATCTACTAATTTATAAACTCCATTGACAGGAGAACCTGTAACTAATTTTGTTCCTAAACCATAACCATCAATTTCTGCACCTTCTGTTTTGAGTCGCTGAATTTCCCATTCATCTAAATCACCACTGGCAAAAATTGAAACTTCTGGTAGGAGCGCTCGCACTGTTTTTGATAAACTAACCAAATCTCCAGAATCCAACCTCACCCCCGTTAATTTCATTTCCCCCGTTTTTACTTTCAGCGCCAACTTTTGAGCGGCAGCAACAGTATCATAGGTATCAATTAACAATGGGGCACCCGGAAAATATTGATGAAAGGCTGTAAAAGCTTGTTCTTCACTTCCTTCTAAAGCTGATAAAGCCATAACTAAAGCGTGTGCCATAGTACCACTTGGTTTTTGGTCTAGTTGTATCGCTGCTAACACATTAGAAGTTGCATCTAAACCACTAGCTAAAGCTGCCCGTGCAGCCCATAAAGAAGCTTGGGGACTAAAAGCCCTGCGCGTGCCAAATTCTAGAAGTGTTACTTTTTCTCCCGCAATATCACGTAATCTAGCTGCCTTTGTAGCAATTAAAGTTTGGTAATTAATAGTATTTAAAAGATATGTTTCTACTAACTGTGCTTGCCATAAAGGCGCTTCCACCCGTAGAAATGGCTCATTGGCAAATACCGCAGTTCCTTCTGGTAAAGCCCATACATCCCCAGTAAAAGCCCCTTCAGCCAGTAATGACCAAAAACGCTCAGGTACATGGGTAAAAATTCCCGTCTCCTGCAAAGCAGCAATTTGCGCGGAATTAAAGCGGAATTTAGCCAAGTATTCCAAAGCTTGCGCGAAACCCATAGCTATTAAATAGCCAAAACCATTAGGTAAGTGTCTCACAAATAATTCAAAACTTGCCCGTTTTTGTTCTATCCCTTCACCTGTGTAACAAGCTGCCATTGTTAGCTGGTAAAGGTCAGTCAGCATGCTGTAATCTTCTTGACTGAGATTCAGTTCTGGGTTTTGGTAGCCATAGCCCACATCTATAAAAGTGGTCATATAACTGTATCCTAGCAAAATTGCTTATCTAATTATAGTAAATAACACCATAATTAATGTCAAGTCTAAGAATAATTATGCTTGAAAGTCTTGTAAATACAGGCAAATTAAGCGATGAAAACCTATTATTTTACTATTTTTAATAGTAAAACCAACAATCAAGCGGTGGAAATGCCCTTTACTACGATGGCAGTTACAATTACAATTAAACAGAAAAGTTTGCAAATTCAACAAAATAAGGTATTACGAATATATCTGAATAATCATTGCAGATAATATCAATATATTGCGAATATGAGCAAGTGTATAGATATCAGCATTAAATTATAGATATGAAAAATGGAAAGCATAAAAAAAGGGAGTCTAAATATTATGGGTATCACTAAAATGCTTACTAGCATAACTCAATTTCTTTGTGAAGGCTTCATGCGAATTTTCAGCCCTACAGATGATGCCTATCCTGTAATTGGGTTCCAACCTTTTACTGGGGATCCTTATAAGAAAGGTAAAGCAGCGTCTTGGTAGATATTTATTTAAAAAGACTTCACAACTGTAGAAGTAATAACAATGAAGGCCTGAGATCAAATTCCACGCCTTTTTCTTGATAAGAATAAGGTGACAAGTGACACGTGACAGGAGAATGAGAGGGCAGGGTGTAGAGGAGAAGATTTCCTCTTTTCCCTACATCCTTATACCCTTAGAGAATGTTTGAAAATTTTAGGAGGTATAAATAAATTGTCATTCTGAGCGCCATGAAATGGGGCGTATCCCTTCGGGACACTGCGTTAACGTGAAGCGTGGCGGAGGCTCTAGAATCTAGGTTTTGAGAGTATACTGAGATGTTTCATTCCGCTCCGCTGCATTCACCATAATACAAAGACCGACTTCTCAAACAACCTCTTACACCCTTACCTACTATAGGCTTCAAAAGTTGCCTTCTTTTCTAACCAATCTTTACCGACTTGGATGCTGATATCTGAACCGATATTACCTGTGCTTTCTACTCGCACTTCGCCAAATCCTAAAGTATTACGAATTGATTCGGCGCTTTCACTGTCTCCTTGTTGGGCGACGATATGGGTAATTTCCAGAGGTTCACCCCATGGTTTAGAGATAAAGATGTTGCGATATCCGGCTTTTTCCAAGGCTATAATTAGGGGACGGATTTGAGAGTGATCGCCACCTGTGCTATCTTGAATCGCTACTCGCAATGCACCAAGGTCTATTGTTTCAGTGTCTAATAATTCTGATTCTAAACCAAAATTCTGAACCATTAATTTGTTGATTGCTCGTTTCTGGGGTATCCAATAACTGGCATCATACTCACTCTTTCCACTAAAGCGTCCAGGCAACATCAACATCTGCATATTAGAACGATTAGTTCGTGAACCAAAACCAACTAACGCAACTAATTCTTCAACTGTTAAATTAGTGTCGATATTATCTTTAACTACATTCAAAATTTGGGGCAATTGCGTTAATGTTGAGGGATTGAGAGTTTGTTCAATCAAAGAACGCAAGACCATTTGCTGACGCTGAATTCTTCCAATATCACCTAGTTCATCATGGCGAAAACGCAGCAACTGTAAGGCTTGTTCACCTTTAAGATGCTGTTTACCTGCCTTTAAATTAATATATAAATGCTGTGAATCATCCTGATATTTCATATCTTTGGGAACGTAAACTGTTACCCCACCCAAAACATCTATCAGCTTGGCAACCCCCAGGACATTAATGCGGACATAACGGTCAATTCCCACTCGACCCAAGAGATTACTGACGGCTTTAGCAGTTAAAGCTGGTCCACCATCGACATTGGCGGCGTTAATTTTTTTGGCACCAAACCCTTCTATTTCTGCACGAGTATCTCTAGGAATAGAAAGCATGACAATTTTTTTTGTCTCTGGATCAAATTTGATTAAGAGCATCACGTCAGAGAGACCATCAAAAGAATTGATCTGGGGTAGATATTTAAGTTCTTTGGTATCACTGGGTTGGTTTTGAACATCTGGTGGCAGTACACTCATGCCCATAACTAAGATATTCACTGGGCGAGTTAATTGGGAAAATTGCAATCCATTTCCCGAAATGCGATCACCGTCAAAAACTGCTGCATCCTTGGCACTCAACTGCTCTTGCTGCAAAGGTGTACTGTCCCAAGAAACTGCCAACAAAGCTCCCGCCATACCTGAAACCATTGCAATCCCACCCATACCCACCACAAACCATAGCCAACGCCCTGATTTTGATTTACGAGAGGTTTTACTTCTGGTTTTCGCTTTTGCTGATTTATTATTTTCTGCTGATGTTCTTTGACTAGTCACAAATTCCCTCACACTGACTGATACAATACCGTAAATTTGCCGAACCAATATATGTAGACAAACCAGACTTTAATAGATAAATCTTAATTAATAGTGCTGATTTTTTATGATCTTGGGAACTACAAGACCTTTACCCGGATTTCGATTTATCTGTTGACAATCCGGAGAGGTTTCTGGAAGTATGGCAATAATAAACCAGATTTGATCATATTGCTTATGGATTAACTCTAAAGTTGTGTATCAGCAATAAACATCTTAACGGGCTAATCACTTAATAAATGAAGATTTAATATTTACGCAGTATGCGTTCGGCAAAACTGCTCAATCCTGGTAAACGGTAAGACTTTCCTTGGATAACACGGAAAATTAGCCAAATGCTCACCAAAAAGTAACCAGATGTGAAGAAACTGTTAAGAATCAACAAACGGATTGCCAAAAAATCGGAACTAGCTGCCCCAGATGATAACAAAAAGTATCCCAACATCCATGTAAAACACAAAGTAATGGACAGACGACTTACTGCCAATTGTTCCCGGCTACCTTGACGGCGATAGAGAGTCCAGAGGGAAGGGAAAAAGCCGAACACGGGAATTAAGTATAAAAGCAAAAGTTTGTTAGAGGTAGCTGTGTCTTGAGGATGTAGGTAATTGTCCATTGGTGGTAGATTGTGCATGTGGTGGGTCTACTTATAAAGTAGAGGAATGAAAAAGACTCATATAGTTAGAGATAATAGTCTGTAAAGAAGAATTTAACTGAGTTCTATTTAGTTTTATCCCCAATTATCTAAAAATGCAGACACGCAAGCTACTCGACTGGTGGCAAACACTTACACCAATAGCGCGAATCGGGGCGAGCGCGCTATTCGCTCCTCTATTAGTTCTCAATGGATGGGCGATATCGGCAATTTTCAATTATTTTCACTCTTTGATAGCTATTTTAGTCGGAGCCTCAGTTCTAGCTTTTCTCCTCAACTACCCAGTTAGTTGGATGGAAAGGCGCGGTGCTAGGCGAGAACAAGTTGCTATCTTAGTATTTTTATTAGCTTTGTCCATTTTATTGGCGCTGGGTGTCACCCTCTTTCCTCTAGCCCTTACCCAAGCCCAACAACTTGTAGCCCGCTTACCAGAGTTGATTGACTCCGGGCGCTCGCAGTTAATGATTTTAAACGAAAAAGCCGAAAGCATGGGCTTACCAATTAATCTTGATGCGATCGTGGTGCAAATTAACGATCGCGTCAAGGGACAATTACAAGCCATAGCTGGACAAGTTTTAAATCTAGCAGTTGTCACCGTCACCAGCTTGTTAGACTTTCTGTTGACAATGGTGTTAACCTTTTATCTATTGCAACATGGTGGTGAACTCTGGGAAAGTTTAGTAGAATGGCTACCCACAAGATTTCGTGAACCCTTTTCTAGAACCGTACGCCTCAGTTTCCAAAACTTCTTCATCAGCCAATTAATACTATCTATCTGTATGGCATCTGCCCTTATACCCAGCTTTTTGTGGTTAAAAGTGCCTTATGGGTTATTGTTTGGCTTAACCATCGGTATTATGGCTCTTATCCCCTTTGGCGGTTCTGTAGGTATTGCTGCCACAACTTTATTAGTATCCCTCCAAGATGTTTGGATGGGAGCTAGAGTCTTAGCCGCAGCAGTCATAGTCCAACAAATTTTAGAAAACTTAATTGCACCCCGAATTTTAGGGAGTTTTACGGGTTTAAATCCCGTTTGGGTGCTAATTTCCGTCTTAACAGGAGCGAGAATAGGCGGACTTTTGGGTGTAATCGTAGCGGTTCCCTGCGCTGTTGTCATTAAAACAATAATTAGCGCCATTCGTCCTCCAGTAATGCGTCATGATCCCGAAGAATCCTCATCAGGAGAAATAGTTGCACCCATGACACCAGAAGAATCTGCAAAAGCTGAAGTGAACAATTCCCTTAGTGTTTCTGATAACTTAGCTTGAAAATTTTGGATTTTGGATGCAAGTATCTACAATTTAAAATTACAAATCCAAAGTTGAAGAGACAAGCAAATTTTAGATGTTGTTTTTTGGAAGTCCCTTAGATTCACAACTACGTAGAGGAGATTTAGTCATCAAATTGTTATTATTAGCAATTTGCGAACATCCAAATAAACTTAACATCACAACACTAGCTGCGGCTAAAACGTAGCGTCTACCCAAACTAACTCCGTAGCGTCTCTGTAAGGAATTTTCTTGCACAGCACTAAATTTGTATACGTTCATCTATTACCTCATTCGTTGTTTTAGCTATCCATCAAATTAGAGGCTGATTATGTGTCAGATGTTCACTATCACATTCATTTACCAGCACAAAAACAGTTGACCGTTACAGTTGTGGTAATAGATAATGAACCACATCCTAATTTTGGTTTCGTGTGATCGCGCATTTCTACAAAACACTACACTAACAAGATTTCGTAAAACTAAACGCAAAAACTATTAATTTAGTTATATTAGTGAATAAAGAGCCCGTAAATTCCCAGAAATATTAAAAAAGTTAGGAGTCCATCCTGAAAGTTTGATGTAGAAAATTGGAATATAAAATCTTAAACATTCAGCTAATGCCTAACGGCACGCTACGCGAACAGCTATAAGCAGTCAGGTATTTTTGGCGTTAGCCTGAAATACCTATTTGATAATTAACCAATTTCTCAAACATTCTGACTCCTGATTCATGAATTCTTACCATCTAATTTACAGGCACAGTCCACCAAGCTAAAGAATATGCTTGAGTTAGTTTATTGACTTTTTCTTTAAACTGGACCCGAATTTTATAATTACCATTAGCAGGAATAGGACAGAAAATATGCTCTACATTATCTATTTTACTGACAGAACAACAAGTAGGAACTTCAGTTGTGGGAGCGTCTGCTTTCACTAGATCAAGGTCGAGATTATTTAATCCCTTATCTAGAAAATTTTCATTCACATCATATTCCTGATTTCTATTTTTATCTTCTAATTCCACCAATCTATCCCAAGTTAAGGTAATAGCTACAAAACTATTGTGTTTTAAGGGTTTAGCTAAACTATATTCCACAGATGATGCAGTATTAATAGTATTGTAATCCCAACCAATTGCCGGGATAGAAGTTGGAGGTTGCCATTGACCAGGAAGAAATTGTTGATAAGCACGAAAAGCATTTAAATGCCCTATCCCCATTTGATCATCAAGGGGAATTCTTGCATCTTTGTAAGCATCAGAAGCAAACCAATGTCGATTTTGTTTATCAACTAAAGTCCTAGTCATACCCAACGATAAACCATCACCTCTATCTTGAATTTTATCGGCTGAATTTAATAATACAGCTTTCATAACTTGATGATTTCGAGCATCAATAGTCCAATTTGGTTGTTTAATTCGTAGTTGTCGGTCAGCAAATTCTTGTAATAAAGCCACAGTCGCTGTAACATGAGGTGCTGCAAAACTCGAACCTGTAGATTTATTCAACTTGCCATCAGGATTCAGTAAAGGAATATTACTACCGGGAGCAACTAAACTGATTGATCTGCGTCCACCAATATTAAATTCCTTACCAACTAAGTGATCGCCCACTCCTTGATTATTACCTGCTAGATTAGAAACATGAACCTTATTAAAAATCCCTGCTCTTGGGGATGAAAAAGCCACGTTAATTCCGTTAAAATTATCTGTAGGAATCGGAATCCCACCTTTGCCTTGGTTACCTGCGATTGCATACACCACATTATGAAACCGACTCGACCAGTCAATACACAAAGTTAGTAAAGCTTGACCATCCAAAACAGCCTCTGGTCTGGGGTCACGGTTGAAAGGTTCACCAAAACTAAAGTTAATAGCGCGAACATCACCGCTATTTTGTAAAGCTATATGTTGTGTTGATAAACACTCTTCCCATTGACCCATATTTTTCGTAGAACCGACAGCAGAAGAATATAGCCTTGCATCTGGTGCAACTCCCGGCCAAGCTTTATGGTGACTTACCATCAGCCCAGCTACATTATAAGCATGGGGATCAACACCACTATTTGACTTAGCTGGTGTAGTGCCTAAAAAAACAGCTACAGGAGAAATCGCACGATTTTTAGACACGGCTTTATCCAAGCCGAACATACCAGGACGACCAATTTCTACTTGACCGATAGCGATTTTGCTACCAGTTAAATTGTAAGGAGGTTGATGTAATTTCAGCACATCAATACCACCGCTTCCTAGAGAACTGCTAAACTGCACAGATGCCAGTACTGGCAGAGTCAAACAGGAAACACCCAAACCGCAAATTATCCAGATTTTGTTCATAGTCAGTTTTTAGGCAAGAGGCAAAAGAAGGAGTTTTATAGAAAATTTTGAATTCTACTTGAAATTAGAATAGATTTCTCCATATTTTGTTACAATGCTTACAGACGAGGACGCTTAAGAACCCACTAGCCATGACCCAAAACCCATCTAAAAAGCCTATAGTTATATCTCCATCTATCCTATCAGCCGATTTTAGCCGTCTGGGTGACGATATTCGCGCTGTAGACAAAGCGGGAGCAGATTGGATTCACGTCGATGTAATGGACGGACGTTTTGTACCTAATATTACAATAGGGTCTCTGGTTGTGGAGGCGATTCGTCCGATTACAACCAAACCTCTAGATGTCCACTTGATGATTGTGGAACCAGAAAAGTATGTAGAAGGTTTTGCTAAGGCTGGTGCTGATATAATTTCTGTACACGCTGAACATAACGCTTCACCTCACCTCCACCGGACTTTGGGACAAATTAAAGAACTCGGTAAACAAGCTGGAGTTGTGCTTAACCCTGGTACACCTTTAGAATTAATTGAATATGTACTGGAACTGTGTGATTTAGTGCTGATTATGAGCGTTAACCCCGGTTTCGGTGGACAAAGCTTTATTCCTAGCGTAGTTCCTAAAATTCGCCAACTGCGTCAAATGTGTGATGAACGCGGTTTAGACCCTTGGATTGAAGTTGATGGTGGATTGAAAGCCAATAATACCTGGCAAGTTTTGGAAGCAGGAGCTAATGCTATTGTAGCGGGTTCTGCTGTGTTTAATGCTCCTGATTATGCTGAGGCGATTAAGAATATTCGTAACAGTAAGCGTCCCACACCAGAATTAGCAGCTGTTTAATTTAGTCAGATTTAGTTTCAATTAGATAGAGTGACAAAAAAAGTAGGGTGATTAATATTCATCCTACTTCTTTATTTTAGACTGGGGAATAGGGCTATTTTGCCTGTTTACTAGAGAAATATGCAACAATAGTTATATGACCAGGGTTTATCTAGATATCGGTATTTATGATCGTCCATTTGACGACCAAACAGAGCCCAAAATATTTCTAGAAAGACAGGCGGTTATTTTAATTTTACAAATGGCAGAAGTTCAATAAGAGTAGTAGTAGACGAAAATATTAGAACCAGCGCCAAGCAATTGGAAAAACAAGGTATTAAACCTATTGATGCACTTCATTTAGCTTGTGCAGAAGCATATCAAAGTTATTACTTTATCACTTGCGATAAAAGATTAATTAATCATTGTCAATATTTATCACTCAAAGTAATTAACCAAACAGATTTAATTTCGGAGATAGAAGATGAGTATAAAAGTGATTAACGAACAAGAAAACTTACAGGAAGTGATGCAGGTTTTGCTTGCTCACTTAGAACCAGCAAAATTAATGAAATTTTGGGCAGCTTGTAAAATAGGTGAAGGGGATGATTTACAACTGAAAGAAAACCTATTTTCTGAAGAAACACTTGATAGCTTATATGACAAAATTCAAGAGTATCAAAAGTCTACTGGTAAATAATTAACGGTTATACATAAAAATAAATAGCTCTGTAATTCTCTAACTTTTATGACTGTAGTTACTGCTCAACGCTTCACTATACCTGAATATCAACGTCTAGCGGAACTCGGCTTCTTTAGAGAATATGAGCGAGTTGAATTAATTAAGGGTGAAGTCATACAAATGACTGCAAAAGTTACACCCCATTGTGTTTGTGAAACACTGTTCTGTCAGGAATTGATTCAACTTTTACTAGGCCGTGCTATGGTCAGAGGACAACAGCCTATTATTATTCCTGATCATAGCGAACCAGAACCAGATTTAACCATTGTTTGTAATGTCAATGATAATTATCTTTCAATCCATCCTAAAGCATCTGAAATTTTACTTTTAATTGAAATTTCTAATTCTATTTTGAAATATTACCAAGAAGTGAAATTACCTCTTTATGTAGAAGCAGGCATTTCTGAGTATTGGATTTCTAATTTAATCAATCATCGTTTAGAGTTTTACAGTGAGCCTTGTCAAGGTTATAGAAGTAATTTTGATTATCGTCGCTCGGAAATTGATTTTATTGCCTAATGAGTCTGTTAAATTTCCTGATTTCGCTGATTTAGTTTTGGACTCATCTAAGGTATTTCGTGGGTAAATAATGAACATCCGAAAAAATGAACACATCTATAATAAATAAGCGAACTTAAAAAAAAAGCGAATTACACTTAACCTAAATGGGAGAATAAAATTATTCAAACCCGCAACTTTAAGAAAAATGTTTTTATTTAGCAAATTACTCAACCTCTATTGAGGTAATATACCACTTGAAAATTTTTTACCGAAATATTTAGTTTGTTTTTTGAACTAGAATAAAGCCATTTTGATTCATTGGTTAAAATCTCATTCAATTATTAATGATAATAGTTATTCTACAATACAAGTTTCATCTCAACAAAGATAAAAAAGACTACCAAAGCACAGTGAAAACAGTATAGTGACAGTTGATAGCAACAAAACATTATTATGAACAAGATTTTTACCTGTAGTCATTACCATTATTATGGTGTACAGTGATCATTGCCCACCCTTCATAACTATACATTATTACTTCCGACTACCCAACCATTTAGCTGCCGCAATCCCAATAATTCCTGCCACAATAGGATTACTGAGAAAGTTGATAATTCCTGGTTGTTCCGCTAACACTTCACGGAGAATATCAGGATGATGATGATAAGCAAAAGATGCAAGATTACTCACATCATCAGCAGTCATACGGTTAGGGTTGTGAGTGGAAAGATTTAACTGTTGTTGTAAACGATTTTCGTCCATTCCTCTTCCTTTTAATTGTTTGAGAAAAGCCCGTGCAACATCATCCCGTTCATTGGGTTTAATTTGAGAAATTGCCTTTTGTAATTCAGGCTCCACTTGACTAGGAGGAATGCCTTCTGGATGTAAAGATTGACTAAATAATTGCCGACGTTGATCTATTGTTGTCCTTTGAGCAAAATCATCAAAAGTTTCATATTCATTTGTAGTATCGGCTGGCATATTATCCAAAGATTCGATATTTCCGTGAGCCAAATCTTTCATGATATCGCGTTTATATTTTTTACTACTTCTCACGTGATTTCTCTCCTGGTTTATATTTTTTACACAATCCAACTTTATTTTCTTTATTTTGAACTTTCAATAACCTCTTTTAGCTATACCTAATTTGATTTGTCTGAGCAATATAATCAGCAGTCAAAATTAACTTTTTATCAGGTGCATATATCAAAACCTCCAAGTCTTGATTAGGGAAGTTCTTTCTAAAACCTTGCACCAAAGAGTTTGCTAGTGGTCGCACTTCATCCGGACTAAATTGAGGAGAAATAACTACACCTAGTTTGTTATTGTCTCTAACATAAGCATCTGTAACTAATCCTTTAGAAGTTTGCACAACCCAGTTGCCAAAATTCCCCCCTGCGGGAGTATTACCACGTTCTAATTCTGCATAGGTACCATCTCTTCCTACTGCTGATGGAGTAATTGTGCGGTCTGATTCTGCGACTCTTCCACCACCGCAAGCGGTAGTCAACGTTAACACCAAAATCAAAACTAAAGATATCAAAATTTTACGACTCTGTTGAATTAGAATCATAATTTTTCTCCTCAGACAACTCAAAATTTAAGTTGTACTTTCGATAGAAACAGGACTTAGGCTTACGTAACTGGCATATCATTACAGTGCGTCAGGTGCCAAAAATCTGTTGATATTAACCAATATATAGGTCTGACGCACCCTTCAATAGACTTGAACGTGACACTTCTGTAAGTCCTAAGAAAGATGAGAATACAAAAGTTACTAATCAGATATACAACTATACAACTCCTTAAAATTCTGGAAGTGAGAGAAATATCTGTCACTATGAACTGCATTTTATTCAATCAATCTTTCTTTTAGTCAAGCTTTTGCTTCACATTATCTTTGATATCTTCTACAGAGTGACGTACTTCGCTTTCTGCTTGTTTTCCTTTACCGTCGGCTTGATCTTTGGGATCACCAGTAATATTTCCTAAAGCTTCTTGTGCTTTACCTTCAATATTTTTACCTGTGGCTTTAGCCCGTTCTTCTAAGCTCATTTGCTTTACCTATAATTATTCATTACCATACTAAGTTAGCTTGAATATTAACTTAATGCTTCCACCACAAGGTATACAAGATATATTAAGTATCTCTGTAAACAGGAATATATAAAGTAGAGTTAAGGAGTCGGAATTTCACAAGGAAGAACAAAGCAGGAAGAATTTCTATTAGCTATCTTCACTAGATAATTTATTTTGCACAGCTATTTATAAATAATAAAAAAACCCAGTTTTATTAGTTAACTGGGTTGTTAAGAATATGGGAATAATGTTTGAAATTAGTCTATAAAACCCATCAAAGTCTCAGAATCATCAACAGTATTTGATGCTATTGGACGATTACCAAATATTGAATAGTTTTTCGAAACTACCAATGCACTAGAACCGATAGGACGAATACCGGATAGGTTAATGCTGCTCACAACTTGGAAAGTGTTAGCACTAATGGGACGAATTCCCATGGCATTGTAAGTTTCAACTACTTCTAAACTGCTTGTACTAATAGGACGTAACCCAGCGATTGATAATGTTCCTGAAAATTGTAAGTCGCTGCTGCCAATAGGACGCTCTCCAGCAACTACTATTGTCCCCTGAGAACCCTGTTCTGTATTACCTTGGTTATTTTCTTCCACTTTCTTATCTCCTTTGCAGCTGAGTGCTTTGTAAACTAACGCATCCAGCTTGTTACATGAATTTTACAATAATTAAGGCAAGGTTTATTTTTTCCTATAATATTAAGAGTGTAACCTTAAAAAACCACACCTAGATATAGGTTCCTTCAAAACTGACACATAAGTAAATTAAAAGAGTGAATTTTTGTGAATAATATCTGACTCACAGGGATAGGCGATTGGCTACGCCAGTGCTCAAGGTGATCGCATCGCTACTATCGCTACTATGGAAAAGGGTATGTTCAGCACAAACAGTTATGACAGAATTTAGTCTTCAAGCTCCTTTTAGTCCCACTGGTGATCAACCACAGGCTATCGCCCAACTTATAACCAGCATCGAAGCGGGTAATCGTTACCAAACTTTACTGGGTGCGACGGGAACAGGTAAGACGTTTTCTATCGCGGCAGTGATTGAAAAAGTTCGTAAACCGACCCTAGTCTTAGCCCATAATAAAACCCTTGCAGCACAACTATGTAACGAAATGCGGGAATTTTTCCCCAATAACGCCGTTGAGTATTTCGTCAGCTATTACGACTATTACCAACCGGAAGCCTATATTCCCGTCACAGACACATATATAGAAAAAACAGCAGCGATTAATGATGAAATAGATATGTTGCGACATTCTGCAACTCGTTCTCTGTTTGAACGTCGCGATGTAATTGTTGTTGCTTCCATTAGCTGCATTTACGGTTTAGGAATGCCGGCTGAATACCTCAAAGCTGCAATTCCCCTACAGATAGGTATGGAAGTTGACCAAAGGCAGATTTTGCGAGATTTGACATCTGTGCAGTATAGCCGCAACGATGTAGAAATGGGTCGGGGAAAATTTCGCGTCCGGGGTGATCTGTTAGAAATTGGACCCGCTTACGAAGATAGAATCATTCGTGTTGAATTTTTTGGTGATGAAATTGACGCAATTCGTTATATTGACCCTGTAACTGGGGAAATTCTCAGTAGTTTGCAAGCGGTGAATGTCTACCCTGCGCGTCACTTTATCACTCCAGAACAACGTTTAGAAGTGGCTTGTGAAGATATTTCCGCAGAATTAAAACAGCAGAAATTAGCATTAGAAGAACTAGGTAAATTAGTGGAAGCACAACGCATAGATCAACGCACACGCTACGATTTAGAAATGTTACGGGAAGTCAGATATTGTAACGGAGTAGAAAATTATTCTCGTCATTTAGCAGGTAGACAAGCAGGAGAACCACCAGAATGTTTACTTGATTATTTTCCTAAAGATTGGTTATTAGTAATAGATGAATCTCACGTTACTGTTCCGCAAATTCGCGGGATGTATAACGGCGACCAAGCACGGAAAAAGGTTTTAATTGATCATGGTTTTCGGCTTCCTAGTGCGGCGGATAATCGTCCCTTAAAAGCAGAGGAATTTTGGCAAAAAGCTAATCAATGTATTTTTGTTTCTGCTACGCCGGGAAATTGGGAAGTAGAAGTTTCTGAAGATAATATAATTGAGCAAGTAATTAGACCTACTGGAGTAGTAGATCCAGAAGTTCTTGTTCGTCCTACGGAAGGACAAGTTGATAATTTATTAGGAGAAATTAAAGATAGAGTTGAACTGAAAGAAAGAACCTTAATCACCACGTTAACTAAACGCATGGCGGAAGATTTAACGGAATATTTGGAACATAAGGGAGTTCAAGTTAGATATTTGCATTCGGAAATTAATTCGATTCAGAGAATTGAGATTTTACAAGATTTACGAAATGGTAAATTTGATGTTTTGGTAGGTGTGAACTTACTACGGGAAGGTTTGGATTTACCAGAAGTTTCTTTAGTGGCAATTATGGATGCAGATAAAGAAGGTTTCTTACGTGCAGAACGTTCGTTAATTCAAACTATTGGACGGGCTGCGCGTCATATTCAAGGTAAGGTGATTATGTATGCTGATAAGTTAACAGATAGCATGATTAAAGCTATTGACGAAACTGATAGAAGAAGGGGAATTCAAACAGCATATAACAAAATGTACGGAATTACACCAAAACCAGTTGTGAAGAAGTCAAGTAATGCGATTTTATCATTCTTGGATGTATCGCGGCGCTTAAATACACGTGATTTAAAGGTGGTGGATAAACATTTAGATGAATTATGGTTAGAAGATATTCCAGAGTTAATTACGCTGTTAGAAAAACAGATGAAGGAAGCAGCGAAAAAGATGGAATTTGAAGAAGCAGCAAAATTGCGCGATCGCATTAAACATCTCAGGGGTAAAATGTTAGGAAAATAAATTTATAATTAGCGCACTACTAACTTCTTTTGGACAACAGCGTCTGGAATGACATATTTATTGCTTGTAAAAATCTGAATACCTGGAACAACACTATAGTCCATATCATCAGTAATAATCTTAACTGTTCCTACTCCTGCTCTGTTAATAGCTTCGAGCAGTAGTAAATCATAACCATCAACCGCTTTAGTCTGAAAACGCTTGAGGGCTGCATCAGTAAATGTAGCATTATCTACTGTTACATCAATAGGAATTGCGAGCGCCTTCACCTGCTTCCAAGCCAACTTAACTTCAGTAACTACATTAGCTCGTTAGCTCGTTCTGCTGGATAGTTATGACGGTATTTCGTGATTGCTAAATATCCATTAGATTTGATATAAATCTTATATTCAGTTTTCTCAAAAATATGACTAAGTTCAGCTAAAGTTAGTGCTGAATAAGTTAAAGTAGCTTCATTTGACAGAGCTAGATTAAGATACTTAGAGTAACTTCTAATCTTTTTGAGTTGATCAGGTTTAGCATTAAATCCAAGGTTGGTGTAAGTTTGCCAAAACCATAGGTTAGTTTCTACAAGGAAAATATCGCTTTTTTGTGGATTATCATTTCTAATGTCTATTACATCAGCTTGAATTGTGATATTAATCGCCATATATCAAATACTTTCAGCCATATCTGTAATTACAGTATCCACAGCACTACGATATTTTTCATCAGAATAATATCGTTTCGCATTAGCCATTACATGATTGATAACGTCCCAGCCATCATCACTGAGAGAAATAAATTCAAGTAATTGATTTAACCTTTCTGCTGGAACATCTTTTAACAATTGACCAAATGCGAAATTCACAAATGGAGATGCAAAAACTTCAACTCTTCTAAAATCTATCTTCACCGATTCACCAGTCAGCAAACAGGGATGAATCTGATCATATAACTTCTGTCCACCCTCAGCAGTGATAGCACACTTACCAAGTATATCATAAACTTTATACATGGTCTCCTTGTCTCCTTCTCTCTAGAGCTTCAGCTTCTTGAGTTTAGGAACTTCAGAGGCTAAACATTAGTATCTTTCATCACATCCAAAGGTTATATTAACTAGCGTTCACGATAATATAGTACAAATGTTCGCATATTCAACTCCATTATCCCCTATGTTGACATAGCTGCCATTACTGAAAATCATCAGGTTTCCATGATTTTTTTTGACAAATTCTTCTAGTATGTGTAAACCTTCACCCTGTCGGACATCTTACTGCTTGGTACTATTTACCGGGTCAAATGCCCACTTTAGAGCCTTACTAGCCGTCATTCCTACATTTTCGGGTAAGGTACGAACACTATTAGGGATACCAATACCAAAGTCAACTACCGTTAACTGAAGAGTAGCTGACTCAGGATAACGTTGTCCGCCGCAAAACACCCCAATTGGAGAATGGCTATGTTCAAAGGGGTTAAAATATATTGCAACTACTTTCCCTGCGATCGCATTCTGTAATCCAGGACTGATATTAACCCAACCTTTGCCAAGCCATTTATGTCCCAAGTAATCAGCTATAGCTATGGGGTCATGTTGGATATCTCTTCCATAAGGTACTGAATTACCATCCCAAGGTTTCCTGTCATAGCCAAATTCATACAGGAATCCATTCTGAGCCAAATTCATAGGAATTTTTTCATCGACAAGTGTATTCCAGTCAAAAGTCACATAACCACCACGGGATTCAAATAAGCGAACTATTCCCCCTAAAAAGGTAACTCCAATATGTCCTAGAAATTTGCAATGTTGAAAATCAACCTTAACTTTTAAGCAATCTTCAGGGAGTTGCAAGATATCATACCAGTCTTTCAGAAGTATCTTTACATGATGGGGACAGTCTCTTATAGTCTCTACATAGAGAACTGGTGGTTAATTTTTGGTAATTAACTAATGACAAAAGAACTCCAAATAATTATGATTCTCTAGAATTGTGACTATTAGATGTCAATAATACTAGAATTTATCACCTCATTGACTATCACTATCTGTAATTGTATATTTTATAGTTTTCTATAAAAAAATATTCAGCTTATCTCCTAATTCCATTCTCTCACCTCTTTATGCACCACAGCTAAATACCACATATAAGCATCAATTTTCTAATTATCGGCAGCTTGCATAATATACTCTTGTGCTAACTCCAAATTACACTCAGATTCATAATATAAACCAAAGTAAAGATGACTGTAAAGATTACCTTTTAAGCCTTCTGATTTACCAATATTCAAAACATCATTATGTGTCCAAATTCCAGAGAAGAAATCATATACAGACCGCATGATTTTCCGAGGATCATTTTTTACCGGTAACAAATAATTACGCAGTTCTGTTACACTAGATAACTGCGAAGTATAAAGATATCGCCAAACTGTGCCTTCCAGATCTTGAGCATTTACCGTTAAATCTATTTCAAACTGTTTAGCACCTTCAGCAAATATTTCTGCATTATAATAATATAAACCACGTTGCCAAAGATAGGGTGTTAGTCTAGCATCTAACTTTTCTGCGGTATGAAAATCTTCAATTGATTCTTGAATTTTCGCTAATTGAAAATAAACCATTACCCGACGAATATAAGCATTAGCGTTATTGGGTTGATTACGAATAGTTTCGTTACAGCCTTGGAGTTGATTCTCTGAAGAATTGGTAAAAAACATGAATTATGTTAGGGAGAATATGTAAGAATTCAGGAGTCAGTAGTCAGAATGTTTGAGAAATTGGTTAGTTATCAAAAAAGTATTTTTACCGTTAGCCTGAAAAAGGTGACTGCTGATGGCTGTTCGCGTAGCGTGCCGTTAGGCATTAGCTGAATACGTACCAAAATTTTTAATAAAGGGTTTAAGAATTCAGAATTTTGAGTTTTCTTATTCTCTATTACCTTCACAACTAATCAGAAATTACTGACTCCATTTAGCAGAATAAGCAACACGAAAACCGTGATTGAAATCTCTGCTAACAGCCGGATAATTGACGCGATACGCTGAACGGCAATAGACTAGACGGTAAGACAAAGAACCACCGCACAATACACGACCAGGGTAATTATCAGTACCACTCAGGTGAGTTTATTCACTACAACTTCATACGTTTTCTACATCAATTCCCTGAGCTTGCAATTTTTCTAATAATTCTTGATACTGCTTTCGTTCCTGTTCTAATTGCAAAAGTGCTGCTTCTTTTTCCTGATGTTCTTGTTCAGCACGTTGATATTCTTCTTCAGCAGGTTGATCAAGTTCCACAGATGTGAGGAATTTCCTACCATCAGGATAATAAATTGCTAAAGTATCGGCCGTGAGTTGAAACCGGATACCCAAGCGTGGACTTACCCAAGTATTGATTTCTTCAATAGCTACAAAAGAATCTTGAGAACGCAAACAACCAGACAATTCTAATGTATCTGGGTCATAAACGTAATATTCATCTACTCCATAACGTTAATAAAATAGTGATGTATTACTCATCTCTTGAGTTCTGTTTCCAGGTGATAGTATTTCAAATACTACCTGTGGAGAAATATTATTTTCTTGCCATTGCTTATAAGAACCTCTATCACCTTTTACCCTGCCAAAGATAACCATCACTCACATCAGGTGCTTGACGAGTTTTCACACTTCCTTCAACCGGATACCATAAAAGATTTCCACCAATAAAAATATCATCCGGTGATGCAAATAAGATTTCTAAATTTTCTTTAAAAGTGAGAGTCCAGCGAAATTATTTAGTATTGTCTGCCATAGGTTGTCCGTCGCAGTCAGGGTAGCGGGACTTAAACAAAAGTTAAGAGTAAAAAGGAGTATAATGTAGGGCGAACGCATGTAAATATGGTAAATATATACTAAGAAACGAGAAAGGTAGGGAGGGCTGATGATATGGAGGTTGACCAATGAGGCTCTGATGGTAAAGTCATTGTAAAAGTAGAAGAAGAAAGTCCCAAAAAGTGTGAAGCTCAAGCCCAAAATCACGATTACTGACCACGTTGCACAGATGGAAGATCCAAGAGTAGAGGGGAGGAAACGACACAAGTTAATTGACATTCTTACCATTGGAATTTGTGCAGTAATTTGTGGAGCAGATAGTTAGGTGGCAATTGAACTGTATGGCTGCACAAAATATAAGTGGTTAAAAACCTTTTTAGAACTAGGAAATGGGCTCCGGTCCCAGGACACATTTGGAAGGGTATTTGCACAATTG
>ERZ1034377.42-NODE-42-length-47438-cov-71.299086_pt1 | contig 47438 bp, 51 predicted proteins | sample MGYA00520584_ERZ1034377 | MGnify/ENA primary metagenome ERZ1034377 (study PRJEB33736, sample SAMEA104288464) | Azolla filiculoides | biome: Urban; feature: water surface; material: ditch water | place: Netherlands | collected 2014 ... | reverse complement strand
TTACCACAACCCTGGGTAGTAGAAAGAACATTTGGGTGGTTTAACCAATATCATCGTCTAAGCAAGGATTATGAGCGCTTAATACAAATGAGGGAAGGGGCTATATATGCTCTTATGACTAGAATTATGCTACTTCCTCTTGTCTGCTAAACATTTACTTTATAAATCATCTCTAATCGTTTTTCCATCCAGTTATAGAGTTTTTGGGTTAGTTCTAAGTATGATTTAGTCCTAGGTCGGCTGGGACTGGTAATTTCTACATTGAGTTTTTTAAAAATATTAATTAAAGTCTGATTATCAGCATCTTTAACACTAAAACCTTTGGGTTTATTTCCAGGTGTAATGATGACTAGTTACAATTGTTTTGCTCGTGGACATATCCAGACTACAGAAGGTTTTATGGCAGATGGCAGTTTGTTGAGATAATTTAGAAAGTGTTTTGGCTATGTAGTTAGCCATTAATGAAACATTAGCCAGATTTTATCCAAAATATGTTTCATAATCTCTTTCTGAATGTTTTTCAACTTGGTTTACTGCTTCAATAAAGTTTTGGGTTTTGAGAAATCTGTCCTAATCTTCTTCTTTGACAGCGAGTGCAGGTTGATTGTGTAAGTAGGTGGGCGGAAAAATTTATAACTATGTCATGGCGAATGCAGCAAAGGGGAATCAAGCAATCCGAAGGGTTTCCAGTAATTTACATCTTGTTACATAGTTATGTTTCTTTGTGTCTACCTACTTTAAATGAAATTAAAAGTAATTGTACATAAAAATATTAAGGTTAATTCTAAACAATAACTAATGCTTTTTCGCCATTTATTATGAAACATGGTAATATTTTGAATGTAGAGTGGAAAAATGTTTTTGTTTATGTAATTTATGTACAATAATTGTTCATTCATTTTAGAAATTGGTGTTATTTTACAGCAGAATCAAGAATTCAGGTCGCCCACAAGGAGCGACGCTGTATAAATCTAATAAGCTATCAATAGCTTATGAATAGCTTAAACAAAGTTAGTGTGCGATCAATGATGGTTTTTCCTCCACGCTTCCTTGAACAATAGGAATTGTAAAGTGGAACTGACTACCTTGGTCTTTACCATTAGACTCTGCCCAAATTTTTCCGTTCCAGCCGTTGACTATTTGCCGACAAATGGCCAAACCTAGACCTGTACCACCAGCAGTTCTTCGCAACGCTCCTTCTTCTTGATAAAAGCGGTCAAATACTATTTCTAATCGGTTGGGTTCTATGCCACGTCCAGTATCGGCTACCGTGACTTCAACCATTTGATTGCGGTTGCGAGTAGCTTTAATGGAAATTTCTCCTTCTGCTGGTGTAAATTTACAAGCATTATCTATAAGTTTTGCTAGTACCTCCACTAACCAATCACCATCAGCCCTGATTAGAGGTAAAGTTTTACCAATTTGCGTTTTAATTTGCGGTATCTTTTCCGTTGATGACCGTGTACGCAGTCGGCTGAGGGCTAAATCTACACATTCTTGTAAGGTTAAAGATTCTGGATGCCATTCCACGCGACCACTTTCTAAGTTGGAAAGGGTGAGGAAATCTTGCACTAGTTTTCGCATCCGTTCTGAGTCAGAGAGGGCTGTACTGAGCATTACTTGTTGTAATTCCCAGGGCATATCTGGTTCAGTAGCCAAGCTTTCTAGACAAACTTGAATTGTAGATAGGGGAGTACGCAATTCATGCCCGGTAATGGCTATGAGGTTGCTGCGGGTGCGGTCTAGGGCTTCTAGTTGCTGATTGAGTTTTTCTAAGTTGGCAAAGGCTTCTGCTTGAATTAGGGCTGCTCCTATTTGGGTGGCGATCGCTTTGACTAAATCTAACTCCCCTGGTTGCCACTCATGGCTGGGAAAATAACAGTAATGCAATTCAACGATTCCTAGCAGTCGTCCCTGAAATAATACTGGTTCCATTAACCAAGAACGCACGCCAAATTGCTTGACTATTAACGATAAAGCTGGCGAATTTTTAACGCGATAGTCGGCGACAGTATCTGTAACACAGACTCCCTCAAGTTTTTGCAGTATTTCTTGAAACAGAGGATTTAGTTGTAAATCCCACGTTTGACCGAGGACAGATGGTACACCCTGATTTAAAAATTCATGTTCAATTGTGGCTGTGGCATCGGTAGCTTGAGCGCGATAAATTAGACAACGACCTGCTTCTAAATGTTGACCTAATTCTTGAGCCGCTACCTGTAAAATTTCCTGGGAGTCAAGCGATCGCCTAATTGCCGTACTAATTGAATTTACTAACCTTTCTTTTCTGGCTTGGGCAGTAATCGAACGGTAGGCTTTATGTAATTTATATTGACTAGCTTGTAAATAAGTTACTAATCGCTGTACAAAAGGGTCAGTATCAATATCACAAGCATATTCATTTTGAATTGCTGCGCCCAATTCTCTTCTTGATTCCCCGATGCCAAATCTCTGGCATACCTGAGCAACTTTATCCGCCAATTCTGGTCTGTAAACCAAAATCCTGCTTAATATCAACTCTGCGGCTTTGAGACTGACTCCTCTCTCGGAAGTCCAAATCCCCTCGAATCTTCGCGCCGTGTCCATATCTAAACTGGGGATCATATCTGGTAACTCCTGACTTTTGGCGATCGAACCGAGGTTTTCTCGACACACTAAACAGGTAGCATAATTATTAGCTACTACCACTAAATGCCACTCTTGACTTAAAGCATCATCCGGCTCAAAAGCTACCTTTTCATAATATTCCGAGCTATTAACAAACTCTGTTTCAGGTGCGGATAATACGTATATTTGATTACTACGCTGGGAAAGTCGTTGATAGCGATGCGCTTCTTGACGGTAGAATCGCTCTCGTTGGAAACTAGCAATAATCAGGGGTTGATCCAAGGTGGCAGCTAAAACCTGATCTTCCATTGCATGGGAGAGCGCCGTTAGTGAAGCCTTGAAATATAACTGAGGACGCAGGTAGGGTAGTGACTGTAGCAAATCACTCAACACAGAAGTCGAAATGCTCATGAATATCGTTAAACGGCCAATCTAGACAAGATCCACTTCACAGAAGGATTGTACAAATTCAAACTGGTCATTGGTCATTGGTCATTGGTCATTGGCGAAGAGAAAAAACTTTTACCTATCACCCATTACCTATTACCAATTCCCAATTGGTAGGCCTTATAAAGCACCTACCTGTCCAGATATTAACCCAAAACACACCCTGGTAAGTTTGGGTACTGCTGATGCTTGACAAAACTAAAAAAAATTTTAACTGAACATATGATTGAGTATTTTGTATGCCCAGCATCTCTCAATGCTCATCAACGCATAAATTAGTAGAAAATCCCCAGTTTCCAGCCTTGACTTCAGCTTCAGTAGGTATAGATTTATAGGGATTTGGGAACAGGGAACAGGTGACAGGTCTAGTTATCTGTTATCAGGGAAAAGGGAATAGATAATTTTTTATTCTCCGTCATCTCCCCCATCTCCCCCATCTCCCCCATCTCCCAGTTCCCAGTTCCCAGTCCCCAGTCCCCAGTCCTGTATAGGGAAATTTGGCTCATGACACCGGATACGTTGATTACCCCAGACAAAATTGTCCTAGATGGAAAAACTTTCATTTCTGCAGAGCAGATATATGTCCCAGAATGGCCTTGCGTTGTTAGTGAAAGACCACAGCCAACTTTGACGGTTAAAGATGATGATTTGTTTTTGGTGACAGATACGATAGGGAACATTTCTGGTTGTTCTCTTCAGGATGGCAATGCGAGTATGGGTCTGTTTTGTGCTGATACCCGGTTTTTGAGTCGTCTGGAGTTGCAAATTAATGGGCGATCGCCTGTTTTACTAAGTAGCACTGCAGACAAAGGCTTTGCACTCTCAGTTTTGTGTACAAACCCCAGAATTGACAATCACCTGAATGCTGATACCATAGGCATTCGTCGGGAATTGGTACTCAACGGTGCATTATTTGAAGAAATAGAAGTTGCCAACTACAGCACCACCAGCATCACTTTTGAACTCAGTCTCAGCTTTGATGCGGATTTTGTGGATTTATTTGAAGTCCGGGGTCATAGCCGCAAACAAAGGGGTAAATTATTACGATTAGCAGAGCCAACACACTTAGAAGAAACAGGTGATGGTCTCCTACCCCCAGCGACTCAACTCAATCGGGAAGAGTCACTGATACTGGCTTATCAAGGTTTAGATGGTGCGGTAATGGAATCCCGTATACAATTCCAGCATCAACAACCAGATTATTTCCAAGGTTACACTGCGATTTGGAAATTAGAATTAGCTTCTCACGAAACTAAAAAGCTGGGTTATCGACTGCATAAGTTAACCAATAATCAGCCCAGTTCTGGTGTGAATGCTGCTACTACCTTGGCACAAGCTAAAGCATCTGAGTTAATGGAAGAGCAAAATTGGGTACAACAAATTACCCGCATTAGCTCAGATAAAAGTCTTTTCAATCGAGTCATTGAAAGGGCTGAAGAAGATATGTATTTGTTACGCCAATCTTTTGGTAAGTACAAAACTGTTTCGGCTGGTGTACCTTGGTTTTCCACTTTGTTTGGACGGGATTCTATTATTACTGCTTCCCAAACATTGATGTTAAATCCCCAAATTGCTAAAGAAACTTTGATACTATTGGCAGCATATCAAGGTAAAAAGGAAGATGAATGGCGGGAAGAAGAACCAGGCAAGATTTTACATGAGTTACGGATGGGAGAATTAGCACGCTGTCAAGAAATTCCCCACACACCTTATTACGGAACAGTTGATGCGACTCCTCTATGGTTGATGTTGTATGCTGATTACTATGCTTGGACTCATGATCAAGAAACTCTAGAACAACTGTGGCGAAATGCTATATTGGCAATGGATTGGATTGATAGGAATCTCCAAGAAACTGGCTATCTCAGCTATTACCGTAAATCCAAAGGTGGTTTGATTAACCAAGGTTGGAAAGACTCTGGTGATTGTATTGTTAACCGCAAAGGGGAATTAGCCAAAGGTTCAATTTCTCTTTGTGAGGTGCAAGCTTATGTCTATGCTGCCAAAATTAAATTAGCAGAAATTGCTAGGATGAAAGAACGCCTAGATTTGGGAGATCGTTGGCAGCAAGAAGCCAAAAACCTCAGAGTTAGATTTAATAAAGATTTTTGGATTGAAGATGAAGATTTCTGCGCTTTGGGTTTAGATGGAGAAGGAAAACAAGTAGATAGTATTACTTCTAATCCTGGACATTGTTTACAATTAGGGATTTTTACACCAGAAAAAGCCTATAGTGTGGCGGAAAGATTGCGAGCACCTGATATGTTTAATGGTTGGGGAATTAGAACTTTAAGTAGTTTATCACCGGCTTATAATCCAATGGGTTATCACATTGGTTCTGTTTGGCCTCATGATAATTCTCTGATTGCGATGGGGTTGCGATCGCTCGGTTTAATAGATCAAGCTTTGGAATTATTTCAAGGTTTATTTAACATGACTTTTCAGCAATCTTATCAACGTCCACCAGAACTGTTTTGCGGTTATGAATTGAACGGTGATAATGCTCCTGTACAGTATCCTGTTGCTTGTACTCCGCAAGCTTGGGCTACGGGCAGCATCTTTCAACTATTGCAAATGATGGTGAACTTAGTACCAGATGCACAAAATAATTGTTTGCGAATTATTGACCCTGCTTTGCCAGAATCAATCAATCGTTTATCATTACACAATTTGCGTGTTGGTGGGACTATTCTCGATTTGGAATTTGAGCGAGTTGGTAGCACTACTTCCTGTCGGGTTGCGAACAAACGCGGTAATCTGCGAGTGGTGATAGAGGCCTAAACAAGATAAATAGGGATAGATATAAGAGGGATGGGATATTTACAAATCAATTCCCATTCTTCTTTATTGAGTCAACTTCATTGGGTAATCTCCAGAATTAAACCAATTATTTTTGATATTATGATTATAATATATACTCAAAGCATACCAAGTTATAACCATGATTAACTTAGATTTTAGTTCCTTAAACCAGGAGATTGTTTTATAGAAAGAATAAATTACTCGGAAACTATTCAAAATATTTTAAGCAACCATTCTGTCGATCATATAGCTAATGGCACAGAAGTTCAACTTTTATTTGACATAGAACGCCATCATTATCAAGTATTAAAGATCGGCTCGAAAGAATAACGGAGAACTTATGGAGTAATTATTCATGTTGATATCAAAGATGATAAGAGGATATAAAGAGATGGTGAAGAAATCGGTATTGCTAACGAATTAACCGCTGCTGGTGTACTAAAATAAGATATTGTTTTAGGATTTCACGCTCCTTATAAACGCCAATTTACAGGTTTTGCTGTTGGATAATTAGCATTGTAAACAAGTAAATTTATTACCTAAGTTCTAAGCTTTAGTGTAGGTATTACCTGTTTGTTGGAAATTAGTTAAAGCCAAAATTAGGGGTAAAGTACAACTCTAAACCCCTACAGATTCCCAAATTATAAAAATAATGAATTAATTAAGCTTCTTCTGAACGCTCAATTTTTTGACCAGGAGAAGATTCATAAAGAGCATCCAACTTTTGACGCGCATCTTCCACATTAATTGAACGCATCACCAATAGAGGTTCCTTAATTAAATTACCTGCACTATCTAATAATTCTGGATGGGGTATAGATTGTTTTTTTGCTGCATAATAGCCAAAGCTACCTTGATTACCCGCTGAGGATCTTACTGGATAAGGCCGTTCCCTGTCAAAACTGAACATAATCAGATTGCGAATTAAATTACCCACAGCGATAAATGCAAGAACGGTGAAAGCTAATATGTAAAGTAGGTGTAGCATATAATTATCCTCCAAGGGTAACAAGTTTTAAAACTTTAATATCGTAATGCTTGACTTCCGCTAAACCGTGATTTACGGTGGTGGCGAATGTTAAATTGGCTATTTGTGATGTGATATTTTGTAATCCTATGAGGATTAAGGTAACATGGGATACATTATTTCTTTATGAAAATAATGTTAAGGTTTTTTTCCTATCGTTGCGACTTAATGTACTGTTTTTTTAAACAGTTAAGTCACACTTGCTTTGGTTGACGATAGCGCATACCTACTTTCCAACATTTGCCTAATAATTGATGGCAAGGCATTAATGTTGCCATATATATTAATTAATCCCAACTTGTTTACCAGTTGCAGTAAATAGCATCTTAGACCTGCTTAGTTCTGCTTGTGCTTGATTAATTGGATTGAGTAAATCACATTGCTCTTGATCGCTAATAAATGAGACAATGTCATTTTGTAACAGTTCACGTGATCGCGCAAACCAATATTCAAAATCCTCTAACAATATCTCTAGGACGGATTGGAGCAATTCAGGAGTTGGTGAACTGGAATCTCCCATATATAAGAAGCATATTTCTAAATCTCTTTCTAAGATTAACGCTATTTACGATTCTTAACAATACTCTAATTTTTCCATATACATTTTTTCTAAATAAAATCAGTAATTTGAGATACAAAACACTATATAGGCTGAATAAAGGATTTGTCTTGATCCATAAGATGTAGATGAAAATATGTCTAAAGGGGTGTAAGGGAGAAATCCAATGACCAATGCCCAATGAGCCATTTAGTTTTGTCAGAAGCCGCTGGTTGGGATAAATTAGGAGAATCCATGGACAGTGGACTATTATCTTCTAAAGATATTTTTCTCAACTTTATTTTTAATCACTTCGCCAAAAGTTTAACACCCGATGTCGCCAAATCAAGAAACCCAACCAGCAGAGAAAATCTATTTACCGCATACCAGTGAATCAGAGACTCTAAAAAAGATTCGCCATACAGCTTCCCATATAATGGCAATGGCTGTACAAAAGCTGTTTCCCAAGGTGCAAGTTACCATTGGACCCTGGATTGAAAACGGGTTTTATTATGACTTCGATAATCCCGAACCCTTCAGTGATAAGGATTTGAAAGCTATCCAAAAAGAGATGGTGAAGATTATTAATCGTAAACTGCCACTGGTAAGGGAAGAAGTCAGCCGTGAGGAAGCACAAAAGCTCATTGAAGGAATAAAAGAACCGTATAAGTTAGAAATCCTTGCAGATATCAAACAAGAGCCGATCACTATTTATCATTTAGGTGAAGAATGGTGGGATTTGTGCGCTGGTCCCCACGTTGAAAATACCAAAGATATTAATCCCAAAGCTATAGAATTAGAAAGCGTTGCTGGTGCTTATTGGCGGGGAGATGAAACTAAAGCGCAGCTACAACGCATTTATGCGACTGCTTGGGAAACTCCCGAACAACTAGCAGAGTACAAACGCCGCAAAGCAGAAGCACTCAGACGCGACCATCGTAAACTGGGTAAAGAACTAGGTTTGTTTATTTTCGCTGATCCTGTTGGACCTGGTTTACCCTTATGGACTCCCAAGGGAACTTTACTGAGGACGATTTTAGAAGACTTCCTGAAAAAAGAACAGCTAAAACGGGGTTATTTAACTGTAGTTACTCCCCACATCGCCAGAGTTGATTTATTTAAAACATCTGGACACTGGCAAAAATACAAGGAAGATATATTTCCTTTGATGGCTGAAGATGCTGAAGCAGCAGCTATAGAACAGGGTTTTGTTCTCAAGCCGATGAACTGCCCTTTCCATATCCAAATATACAAAGGTGAATTACGTTCTTATCGGGAATTACCGATGCGGTTAGCAGAATTTGGTACTGTTTACCGCTATGAACAATCTGGTGAATTGGGTGGTTTAACGAGAGTGCGCGGTTTTACGGTTGATGATTCTCACCTGTTTGTCACTCCCGAACAGTTAGATAATGAATTCTTGAGTGTTGTAGATTTGATTTTAACTGTATTTAGAAGTCTGCAATTGAAGAATTTTAAAGCTAGATTGAGTTTCCGTGATCCAGCCAGTGATAAATATATTGGTGGGGATGAAGTTTGGGATAAATCTGAAGGTGCGATTCGTCGTGCTGTGCAACAATTGGGAATGGATCACTTTGAAGGTATTGGGGAAGCGGCTTTTTATGGTCCCAAACTTGATTTTATCTTCAGTGATGCGCTGGATAGAGAATGGCAATTAGGAACAGTGCAGGTTGATTATAATTTACCTGAACGCTTTGATTTGGAATACGTGGCTGAGGATGGTGCGCGTAAACGTCCGGTGATGATTCACCGCGCACCTTTTGGTTCTTTAGAAAGATTAATTGGGATTTTAATTGAAGAGTATGCGGGAGATTTTCCCTTGTGGTTAGCACCTGTGCAAATTAGACTTCTGCCTGTGGGAGAAGCACAAATTGATTTTACCAAAGAAGTAGTTGCCAAGATGCTAGCTTTGGGAATTCGTGCGGAAGTTGATTTAAGTGGCGAGCGCTTGGGTAAATTGATTCGCAATGCCGAAAAAGATAAAATACCAGTAATGGCCGTAGTAGGTGTGAAGGAAGTAGAAACCAATTCTTTAAGTATTCGTACCCGTGCATCTGGGGAGTTGGGAGTGATATCTGTAGATCAGGTTGTGGGTAAAATACAGGGAGCGATTAACAACTTTAGCAACTTCTAATACAATTTCTTTGTGAGGCTGCGTCGAATTTTTAGACCTCTTCTTTTCACACTCTAAAAACTTTTTGGGTTTTTAGGGTTTTATTACAGGGTTTTCAGCCTGTTTTCTTATAAAGTTAGGCACACAAGTTTATCAGGAAAAACATAACCCCCAGTTTTACAGTCTTTAAACATAGCTTCAATCCCAAAACCTAGATGATAGATTTTCAGCATCGTTGATATATCTGGCAGATTAGTTGATAGATACCAAGGCTCTGGCTCTTGCTTACCACTTCTATCAACTTATTAGTAGCCTCATTTGCCTGAAAACTAAACAATCTACCTACTTCAATGCGAAAATTCCCGCTACACTACGGACAAATGACCTGAGCAAAGTTGTTAGACTGGTTTAGGCTCATGAAATGTAAAACTGAGTATCACTGGTGTAAGTTGACTATGAGCAAAATTCGCATCGTGCTAATTGAAGATCATGATCTCACTCGTGTGGGCATTCGTACAGCACTCTTGCAAAAAAAAGACATTGACGTTGTCGGGGAAGCTGTCAATGCTGCTGAAGGCTTGAAAATGTTAAAAAAATTACGACCAGATATTGCAGTTGTCGATATCGGTTTACCAGATAAGGACGGTATAGAACTAACCAGGGAGCTAAAAGCTACTGCTGAAGATGAAGATTTAGATACTAAAGTATTAATTTTGACACTGCATGATAATAGAGAGGCGGTATTAGCAGCTTTTGCTGCTGGTGCAGACTCCTACTGTATGAAGGATATCAGATTTGATAATTTGCTGGACGCAGTGCGAGTAACTTACAATGGCAATGCGTGGATTGATCCGGCGATCGCACGCATCGTTTTGCAACAAGCCCAACAGAATCCCATCAAACCAGAACCCATATCCTTTAGGGAACACACAGATATTGATGCAGAATCAGCAGAAAATGAACAGCCTATTGAACCTTATTCCCTCACAGAAAGGGAGTTAGAAGTATTACAATTAATAGTCGAAGGTTATAGTAATGCAGTCATCGCTCAAAGACTTTTTATCACAATTGGAACAGTAAAAACTCACGTTCGTAATATTCTTAATAAACTCTGTGCTGATGACCGTACCCAAGCAGCAGTCCGTGCTTTACGTTCTGGCATCGTGGGATAATAGGTTTGTGGAGTGTAGCTCAGGTCAAAAATGTAGTCAAATATGACTGAAACAGAGGTAGAAAAGCTCAAACTCATGGTGGTAGATGACGAGCCAGATAACTTAGATTTACTCTACCGCACCTTTTGGCGCACTTTTAAAGTATACAAAGCTAATGATGCCCATGAAGCTTTGGCTATTTTAGATCAAGTGGGAGAAATGGCTGTGATTATCTCTGACCAAAGAATGCCAGAGATGAATGGCACAGAATTGTTCAGTCGCACAGTAGAACGTTTTCCCGATACAATTCGGATTTTACTGACAGGTTTTACCGATGTTGAAGATTTGGTAGATGCAATCAACTCAGGTCAAGTATTCAAATACATCACAAAACCTTGGAAACCTGACCAACTCAAAGCATTAGTCGAGCAAGGAAAGGATACATACAGGCTAGTAAAAAAACGTACAAAAGAACTACGTCATGCCCTCCGAAGAGAGTCTTTATTTAACGCCGTCACAACCACAATTCGGGAGTCTTTGGACTATAACAGCATCTTGCAAAAGATAGTAGTTACCATTGGACAAACATTTACAGCTACAAGTTGTGTACTGAGATTGGTAGAGGGTGATCGCTTGACACCAAACCAGTTTTTCTATCATGATCCCAAATTCTCAGATATCACACTCCCCTTTGATTCCAACCCTTTAATTGAAGAAGTCCTCTACACCCAAAAATATCAATTAACCCAAGATACACATCATGACAATTCTTCTCACAGTCTAGTAGTACCATTTACCTACCAACAGCATCTACTAGCTGTCATGACCCTCTATAAATGGGGAAGTGAAAATATTTGGCAAGATGAAGATATCCAAATGATTACAGGTGTAGCAGAACAAGCAGCCTTAGCTCTCTCCCAAGCAAAACTCTACCAAAGCCTGCAAGAAAAACAACAACAAATCCGCGTAGAATTGCAAGTAGCCCGCCAAATTCAAAATAATCTACTCCGTCAAACCCTACCAGAAATTGACGGTGTAAAAATACAAGCCTGCTGTTACCCTGCACGAGAAGTAGGAGGAGATTTTTTTGAAGTCTTTGTTCATCCCAAAGGTGACTTATGGTTAGCAGTCGGTGATGTTTCCGGTAAAGGAGTACCCGCCGCTCTATTTATGGCCAGTGCTATTTCCCTATTGCGTCGGGAATTATCTCAAGAATCACCAGCCGAGCCCAATATAGTCATGCAGAATCTCAACTATGCTCTAGCTGATGACTTAATGAGTAACAATTATTTTATTACTCTTGTTATTGCAACTTACAACAAAGTCACCAAAGAACTTGTTTATGCTAATGCTGGACACATCTATCCCTTATTATGGTCACATCAAGCAACTTTAGTTACTCAACCTTATTACCTCAAAGAACGTAGCATCCCGCTAGGGATTTTACCAAAATGGCACGCCAACCCTGGTCGATTTACTCTTGCACCCGGAGACACATTACTACTAGCCAGTGATGGCATTACAGAAGCAAAAGTATCAAAAAAACCTCATTTACATAAAGATAACAATGGTATCTGTCAGCAAACACACAGTTCCATGCTCAACCAAGAAGGACTTTGGCAACTTATACAAGAGGAACCTCAACCATTGTCTCTGGAAAATTTGCTAAATCGTATTCAAACAGACAACCATGTCCAAGAAGATGACCAAACTATACTCTCCCTGGAGGTTCTGTAACTAATGAAAAGTGAGCTTCACGTACCAAGTGACTTAAGTTTTGTCAATATTGTGGAAACTTGGTTGTTGGGATGCTTGAAAATCCATCTGGGGGACTCTGTGGATTGGTCAGAACAATCTGGACGTTTGCGTCTGGCGTTGGTTGAAGCGTATTCCAACGCTGTACGTCATGCTCACAAAGATCAGCCAAGTTTGCCAATCCTACTGCGTTTAGAACTACAAGATCGCAATTTAGTGATCGAAATTTGGGACTACGGTAAAGGCTTTGATATGTCTACTTACTTTCCTCCCCATCCTACCCAAAAACAAGAAGGTGGTTATGGGTGGCTGATTATGAATCGTCTCATGGATAAAGTTGAATATCGGTTACAGGTGAATGGTGCCAACTGTCTCAAGCTGGAAACCACAATCCCAGAACTGATGGAACAGACAGAAGGCAGACCATAACACAAAACGTGCTTTATTAAGAAATGTAACCAATTTAATAACTTTTACTAAATTTATTTGATTTATTAGCGATATTTATCAAATACTTTAAGATAGAAAGGCTACTTGCAGTGATATGAGGAGAGCCTGACTTTAAAATACCAATATTTAAATACCAAATTTACAACTAAAGCTGATGAGACCTTTATTCTGCCTATCCCCCCGCTATCGTCTTGATGATGAATCACCTTGGTTAGAAGGTATCGACCCCAGTCGTCATTACTGGATTGCGGTGAATGGAGAGAAAAAGGTGACATTTGCCCTTCCAGGCTTAATAGTGTCTTCCATTGACGAGTTCAAACAGATGATTCGTAGATTTCGTTCTCTACAACCAGGCGAAATCCTGAATCTGGCCAGAATTTCCAGCCGTTGCATAATTCGCTGCGTCACGAATAACTGCTATGCGGTGGAAGCAGAAGTCAATAATGCTCCTGTATGTCATCTTTTTGATCAAGAAACTTTAGAAAGTTTGTTAATGACAGCACACCCTAATTGGCAATGTGCGCCATCACATATTGAATTAGGCAGAAATCTATTACTACGTTCTTTGGCTCAACCAACTGCTAGTAAGGGCTAAGTATTCAAAATTTAAAATTTTCGATATTTTAGAGTAAAAAAGGAGTAAATCCCGAATTTATTCGAGAAATTGGGTATTTTAAGTCTTTACAACAGAATTCAGGATTCAGGGGTGAAGATTTTTAGTTATTTATGTGCAACCAAAGGAAAATTTTTACCGTAGATCATATAGGAAATGACCAACTGCAAGGTTTAGCAGGTGATGATATCCTCTGGGGAGGATTGGGTCATGATGTCCTCAACGGAGGACTCGGTAATGATGAATTTCGTTTCCAAGGTAGTGGAGTTTTTAACACTAATTTAGGTGTTGATTTGATTACCGATTTTGCAGTTGGACAAGATAAGATTGCACTTAGTAAACCTACATTCAATGGCATTACTAATGCTATTGAATGTAGGTTTAACTGACTTTACGGTGGTTGCAAATGATCGGTTAGTAGATGCTAGTAATACTCGCATTATCTTTAGTCAAGAAACTGCCAGTCTGTTCTATAACCAAGATGGTAATGTTTTGGGTGCAGCCGCAGTATTTGAGTTTGCTTATTTAGGTAATCCTGATATTACTCTCAATGGTAGTAATTTTAGTTTAATTGCCTAATTTTTGCGCCTGGAATGTGAGATGAAAAAGGTGGGCATTGCCCACCCTAATCCCACTTTTATTATGAAGGTATGAGTGTATATTCTTTGTGGGGTGGACGTAAAGAAAGTAAGTCTTGGGGTGATGCTAAAAGTTTGATTTTGGCTTCAATAATTTCCCGTTGTGGGTTGAAGATAAATAACCACAAAACATTAACACTGCACCAAGAAGTATGTGCTTTACCTGTAACTTGAATTTGGATGTGGTGGTCTGCTAAATTTTCAGTAATTCCTTGCTGGGGTTCGGCTTTGATGTCTTGGGCTTCTCTGTTAAGATAGGTGAGTATATTTTCTTTGCCGACAACAGCAGATTCTAATGGTGGATACATCACACCATCTTCAGCAAATAATCTAACTGTAGCTGTAAAATCACCTGCGTTTAAAGTAGTAAAATAATGCAAGATTGTTAAGTCTGTAATTCCTTCAATAGTAATATTCATGTTTTTAGGTTTGTTATAGGTTTTGATTTAATTTTATTTATAAGAAAATATTCCCAGATAATTACCTGGGAACAAAAATTTTAAAAGACATTGAGGTTGGGAGAATATCAACTATTAGTCAGCTAAAGGGTCAACACCCATTTCTATAACTACTTTGCGAAAAACGGTGATTTGCTGACCAAAATCCAATTCTTTGAGTGTTTCTAACACTTGTGCACCATCACGAGACATCTGATAACCTGCTGGTACAGGTACTACAAAACCCTTCGCCATTAATTCTGCTAATTCGTACCAGAAAGCTAATTTGGTATTAGCACTAAGAATTCCATAAGAACAAGAGATTTGAGTATTTTTTTGGGCAGCTAAGTCACGCATGGCTTCCAACTGCTCTAAATGAGACATTTTTTTGATTTGATTCAACGAACCTTCTGCTAACTGTAATCTAGCAGCACCTGTAGCGGCTGGGGTGATGGATTTACCCATTCCTGTGTAAGCATACCAAAGCACGGCTAGTTGGTCATCCACGGTGAGGGCTTTGAATACAGCAATGGTGGAGGTTACAGTATCAGCTGTTTGGTTGTTGTAGTTGAAGCTGCTAGAAAAGCGAGTTGAAGCTGAATCAGAAGTGAAAGTCATTATGTTCACCACAGTTTATTAACTAAATAGTCTGTTAATTACTGGGAGGCTGGCATCACTCTGGGTTGCTTGACCTCTTGTAAATTATTCTGCATTATTTCTTAACAAATTACAAATAAAGTTTACATATAGATTGAGTAGCAAGATCAAATGTATATATTCAGTAAATAGTGTATAATATAGCCCTTAGTTAAGTTGAAAGTTAAAGATGCACAAGACACAGTAGTATTGAATCAGGGTGTCTCTAGCAAAATGGCAGATAAAAAAAATGAATCAATGTGCTTTAAACAGCAGCTTGGTTAAAGAGAAAGCTAAAGAGTTTGGTTTTCACAAAGTTGGGATTGCCGCTATAGAAGGGATAGAGAAGAAAGACGCTCAGAGGTTGCAAGCATGGACCCAACTGGGTTATCACGCACAGATGGAATGGATGAAGAATCCCCAGCGTCAGGATATTCGGTTAGTGATGCCAGATGTGCGATCGCTTGTCTGTGTGGCGCTGAATTATTACACACCAGATCAACGTCCTGAAGGTGAAGAATACGCAAAAATTTCTCGCTATGGTTGGGGACGGGATTATCACAAAATCATGCACAAAAAGCTCAAGCAATTAGCTACATGGTTAGAATCCTTGAGTGAAGGGATTAAAGCTAGATATTATGCAGATACTGGGCCTGTGCAAGATAAGGTCTGGGCTGAAAGGGCAGGTATTGGTTGGATTGCGAAAAATGGGAATGTAATTACTAGAGAGTATGGTTCTTGGGTCTTTCTGGGAGAAGTATTAACTAATATACAATTGGAGAATGATCGCCAAGCTACACAACATTGTGGAACTTGTACAAAATGTATACAGGCTTGTCCTACTGGTGCAATTACCCAGCCATTTGTAGTAGATGCTAAGAAATGCATTGCCTATCATACCATTGAAAATAGGGCAGATACATTACCAGAATCTCTTACACCCCATTTACATGGCTGGGTAGCAGGTTGTGATATTTGTCAAGATGTATGTCCTTGGAATCAGCGTTTTGCTCAAGTAACTGATGTGACAGACTTTCAGCCTTATAATGGGAATTTAGCACCTAAGCTGGTAGAATTAGCGCAAATCTCAGAAGAGGAGTGGGATAAACGATTTCCAGCATCGGCCTTGCGGCGCATTAAACCAGAAATGTTAAGAAGAAATGCTTGTGCTAATCTTGATGCATCTAGGCTAAAGAATGACCCAGAAAGTAATAATATTTGATTTTGATGGGACAATTGCAGACACAGTAGAGGCTCTTGTCAGTATTGCTAATCGTTTAGCTATAGAGTTCGATTATATACAAATTACTCCCAATGAACTTACACTTTTAAGGAATTTAACCTCTAGAGAAATTATTAGATATTCAGGTGTATCTCTGTTAAAAATACCTTTTTTATTTAAAAAAGTGAAATCAGAGTTAAAGAATAAAATTACGGAATTAGAACCTATATCTGGAGTGAAAGAAGCGTTAATAGAGCTTAATCAAAAAGGATATAGGCTGGGAGTTATTACCTCTAATTCTCAGGAAAATGTCACTGAATTCCTGAGATTTCATAACTTAAATTATCTCTTTGAATTTCTATATTCAGGAGTAACAATTTTTGGTAAAACTACAATAATTAACAATGTATTAAGGCAAAAACAACTGAAACCCGAAACAGTTATTTATGTGGGAGATGAAACCAGAGATATAGAAGCTGCCAAAAAAGCGAATATCAAAGTAATTGCAGTGAGTTGGGGTTTCAATTCTCCAGAAGCACTAGCTAAACAAAATCCAGATTTTTTGATTCACCATCCCAGTGAATTATTAGATGTAGTGAAACTTTGCTAAAAGGTAAGAATGCAGGAGTCAGGAGTCAGAATGTTTGAGAAATTGCTTAATTATCACAATACCTTCGCCAATTTACACAAAAATAGGTCTGAAATCCCATAAAATCGTTACGGTATCAATAGGATTTCAGGGTTTTGGCACAGGTTTTGTTATCAAATAGGTATTTTTGGCGTTAGCCTGAAAAAGCTGAATGCTTACGCTAAAAGCCCAACCTATTGAGTTTGACAAAAATCTAACATGGTATTACTTTTCAGATGCTTGATCTTTTTGCAAAGCTTGTTCTACTAAATCATCACTAATACTTGTTACAGCCTCAGTCCTAGAAGCACCTATTTCCTTAGCCATGTCTAGATAATCGTCAGGATTACCTGTTGGCTGTACTTCAGTCTTAGTCTCTTCTGGTTCAGGAATTTGATATTGAGGTGCACTAGCAGTTTCAGCAGCAGTTCTTCCTTCATCTGTACGGTCAATTTCGCTGACATTGAATTGCTGTGCAGCGGCATAATCAGCTTCAAAATCTACATTTGGTGCTTTTTTTCACCACTAGCTATTTGTTCAGCAGTTAATTGTGCATCGTGAGTGGAAGCTTCATTAGGATTAGGCTGTACTTTATCAGACATAACTAAAACCTTAATTAATATTAATATTGCTGGGGTAAGTGTATCCAAATAACTTACTTAAATCTTGCTCCATAAGAGAGATATTCTTCTCAATTAAAAGGCAGATAAAACCAGGGTTAGCTAATTAGTAGATATCCTTCTTCAGGTGGTAGAGCCTAATTATACAAATCTGATCGTCCTGTAAGTCTTAACTGTAAAATTACTCTGGTCTGGTGATTAATAATGACCGCGAGTTACAACAAGACAATTCCTCAAGCTCAGGGCCAGGAAACTCAAAATTTAGTAGAAGAATTTAATGGCTTAGATACCGATGCTAAATTAGCTTGGCTATATTTTGTTTATGAAAAAATGGGTGATACTATTACTCCTGCTGCTCCCACAGCCGCAGAACCAGAATTAGCTCCAATGTTGCTAGGAGACTATTTACAATTATCGGATGAGGAACAACTAGAAATTTTATGCGGGATATAGTTAACTGTCAGGATACAGACTATTCTCGTGCCTATGGGGCATTAAAAGAAAATAACCAGTTATGAGTTTGGTATGTTTGGGCAGAAGCTATGGGGGATATAGTAGTGGGAATCCCAGATAATTATGAGTCAACTAAGGCAATTAATGATTTACTGCCTCGAATTGAAGAAATAGATTTTGAAGGTCAAATTTCTGTTTTAACAACTATTGCTGGTGAGATGGGTTAGAGCGATGTCAAGCCAACTCCGACGCAAGCAGAAACAGGCAAAACTTCGAGTTTGTAAATACCTCAAAGCTCATTCTGTAATTTTGCCTCGTAGAGCTTTAATTTCGCCGCGCTTAGTTTTACTGTCAATACGTTTATTTTTAACGCGGCCTGTGGGTTTTGTGGGTTTACGTTTTGCAGGAGTGATGGTGATGCTTTTGATTAAGGTTTGGAGACGGTTGAGTGCATCTTCTTTATTCTGTTCTTGAGTCCGATGTTGCTGGGCTTTGATAACGATTATCCCATCTTTGGTGATGCGCTGGTCTCCCAAATTAAGTAAGCGTTCTTTGTAAAGCGGTGATAAAGAAGAGGCGTTGATGTGGAAACGCAGATGAATGGCTGTGGCAACTTTATTGACATTTTGACCACCTGCACCTTGAGAACGAATTGCACTAATACTAATTTCGCTAATAGGGATGGTGGTTCTGTTGGTAATTTGCAGCATGGTGGTTTAAAGTCCTTGTAAAGGATAACAAATAAATCCCATTTGTATAAAATGATGATCGAATGAAAATATCTGTTCAATATATCTCTTCATTAAAATATAATAACTACAATCAGTAAATGACTATTGTTTATCTTGATTAAAAGTTTCAAAAACTTGCCAAGTTTGTTCTGCTATATCTTGAGCAATCCATAAAATATTTTAAATCTTCTCCTTTATTCATAATATCCAGTTTATTTTTGACTTCAATACCTATCATCAAGATAACACAAGTTGATTTAACTCTGCTGGAGTGAGGTGAGAATGGACAACTTCACCATCACGAAACCAAACAATCCTCTTAGTTTGACGTGCAACTTCAGTTTCATGTGTTACCATGACAACTGTAATCCCATGGCTATTTAATTCACCAAAAATATCTAAAACTTCTTGAGTTGTGCGGGAGTCAAGTGCACCTGTGGGTTCATCAGCTAAAAGAACAACGGGACAGTTGACAATGGCGCGGGCGATCGCTACTCTTTGTTGTTGTCCCCCTGATAATTGGGTAGGTTTATTATTGAGACGTTTTTCTAAACCTACTTTGATCAATGCTTCAATTGCCCTTTCTTTTCTTTCCCTAGGCTTAACACCAGCATACACCATTGGCAGCATCACATTTTCCATCGCTGTCAATTGGTTTAATAAATGGAATTGTTGAAATACAAATCCTAGCTTTTTATTGCGAATATGCGCCAATTCTGTATCACCGATTTGGGCTACATTCAGATTATCTAAATAATAATTTCCCGAACTGGGACGATCTAAACAACCGATAATATTCATGCCTGTAGATTTTCCCGAACCAGAAGGTCCCATAATTGCACAATATTCACCTTCTTCTATCACTAAGTTGATATCATTTAGTGCTTTTACTTCTGTTTCACCAATACCATAAACTTTAAAGATATTCTCTAGTCGAATGATTTCTGCTTGTGGTGCAGGATTAGGAATACTAGAATTGGTCATAGTTAGAGTTTTAGACACGGAGATTTATCCTGATTTTGAATTATTATATTTTGAATTATTAATTGCACACAATAACGATAAACTAAACTAGGATTCAATTCCTAATCCCTGTTTTAATTCTTTGCAATTAATGCAACATTTTTATGATTACGATGCTTAATTAGCATAATTAATTTTCCGCCTCATTACTTACTACTTACCAATCAGAATTCCTCACCCACTTCTTAATGCCACAATTGGATCAAGTTGAGCAGCACGACGCGCAGGAACTACGCCAAAAAATAATCCAAGTCCACCAGAAATACCAACAGCCATTGTAATTGAAACAATGGAAATACTCGCTTCTAACGGAGTCAGGACTGATACTAACAGTATGCAACTGACACCAACTGTAGTACCAACTAAACCGCCAATTACTGAAACAATTACCGCTTCAATTATGAACTGAAGTAAAATCTCTTGCTGGGTAGCACCAATTGCTTTTCTTAATCCAATTTCTTGGGTGCGTTCGGTGACAGAAACGAGCATAATATTCATAATGCCAATGCCACCGACAAATAAGGAAATACCAGCGATCGCAGCCAGCATGGTTGTCAACGCAGAGGAAATTTGACTTACTGCTTGTAAAGCATCTTTTTGTGTACGGATCGTAAAGTCATCTTCACCGACGAGTTTATGGCGTTGACGCAGTAAATTGGTAATTTGAAACTCTGCTCCATCCACACTATCAGCATTTTTAGCGGAAGCAACAATGTAGGTTACTTCTAGTCCATAAGGAGAGGTTTTTCCCACTACCCGATTTGCTGATGTGAGAATTGGGACTAATGCTGAACCATCGTAATCTACGCCCAGATTTGAACCTTTGTCTGTTAGTACTCCAATTACTTGAAAGCTGGCATTTTTAATCCGTATCTGCTGACTGACGGGGTTAGTATTCCCAAAAAGTTTCTCTTTTAATTTTGCACCTAACACCACAACTTGGTTGCTGCGCTTCATGTCTATGTCGGTCAAAAATCGTCCTGTCGCTACTTCAAAATCTCGCACTGTCAAAAAACTGGGAGTTGTACCAATAATATTGACATCAGTATTTCGGTTTTTATAAGTAACTACCTGTCTACTATTCAGTTCGGCTGTTGTTACTGCTATTGTGGGTACTTGAGTTGCGATCGCTTTCGCATCTTCTAAAACCAGAGTTCTGGTAACATCTCTAGAAACCCGCTGAGTTTCTTCATTACCGGGAATAACAAATACAATATTCGAGCCCAAGGAATTTAGTTGATTAGCTACAAATTTTTGTCCCCCTTCCCCAATCCCAATCATTGCAATCACTGAGCCATTACCGATAATAATACCCAACATGGTCAGGGTGCTACGTAACTTATTGACGAGTAAGGTTTTACCCGCCATTTGAATGCTTTCTAGGAAGTTCATGATTTTTTTCTTCTTTGGCTTTTTGAATTTTGTAGTCTTTGGGTGGGTTCACAAATATCAAATCACCCTTTTTGACTCCCTCTAAAACCTGAGTTTCGTCTTTTATTTGGGTTCCAATCGTGATTTCTCGAAACTGGGGTTTATTATTTGCATCTGCTATTAGTACGCCGGTTTTACCATTTTCAGTCAAAATTGCTACCGTTGGTAAAGTTAAAGCATCATTAATGCGATCGCCCAAAAACGTTAAATCCACATTTAAGCCAGAACGCAGTTTATCTGCACCACTATCAATCACCACTCGCACCTGAAAAGATGTCACACCTTGTTCTACCACAGCTTCAGGTGCAATCAAGCGTACACGACCTTTAAATACTTGATCTGGATAAGTATCAGCAACAATTTCCACCTGCTGTCCCTGGCTAATTCTACCAATATCAGCTTCCGGAACTTGAGCTAAAACTTCTAAACCCATTGCTAAAGCCACAATTGAACTAGAAGTTGCTGAAGTACTCGTAGAAGCCGAAGTTGTTGGTGTCACAAAAGCCCCTATATTGGCGTATTTTTGAGTCACAACCCCCGCAAAAGGAGCACGAATAATGGTATCTTCCAACTGTACTTCCTGCTGTTTTAACTGAGCTACAGCCCCAGCTACAGACGCTTTAAGTCGAGCAATTTCTTCAGGACGGTTGCCATTTTCCAGCTTTCCCATTGTTTCTTGTTCTTGAGCAACTACGGCTTCCTGACTTTTAATATCTTCGTTGCGGTTGCCAGCTTTTTGCAGTGATAATCGGGCTTGAGCTTCTTCTAAACTAGCTTTTGATCTTTTATTTTCACTAATATATTGTTCTAGGGAATCTTGGGAAATAGCCCCTGCTTTAGCTAATCCTTGATAACGTTTTACCCTGGCTTGGGTAAGTTCTACTTGCGCTTTAGCTGAATCTACAGCAGCCTTAGCTTGATCAATTTCCTGAGAACGATTCCCCCCACGAATGATAGCTAATTGGGCTTTAGCTTGGGCTACACGGGCTTTAGCTTGGGCTATTTCTTCGGGACGGCTTCCTGCTAGACTCTCTGCTAATTGTGCTTTGGCTTCCTCTACATTAGCTTGATACTGGAGAATTCGCATTTTAATCTCGGAATTATCCATACGAGCAATAATTTGCCCCTTCTGGACTTTTTCCCCCTGTTCAATATCCAAATCGGTGATAATTCCCGGATTTTTGGGACTAATATTCACGCTTTGTACTGGTTGCACCTTCCCACTGGCTGTAATCCTCACGGTGACGCTTTTTGCTACAACTGGAACAGTGAGTTTACTAATGTCTTGTTTATTTGTGTTCTGATGTGTAACTTTCAGGACTGTAGTTGTTCCAACGACTAAAACACCAGCAGTTATTAAGCCCATCAACCAGCGTAATGGATGCTTAACTTTTTTGCCAATCAACGGAATTTGTATGTACGTAGTCATCTGATTATTTTGGAGGATTTGTACTAACAACTAAAAATCTTGTTTTAATATGTGAAAATACCCAGATGATTATTTATCAAATATTCTTTTATACTATTTCCTCTAGATTGAGTGTGCCATCACCTGATTGGGTTACTTTTATGAGTTGTGTTGAAGAAATAGTGATTGGTGACTGGAAAAACTCTTCCTTCTGCTCTTTATTTCTCATCGTCCAAAAATAAAATGTAAGTAATCACTTATTAATAATCCAAAAAAAAGTTTTATTTAATTTGTTTTGTGGGACTAATCTTGAATGGGTGCAATTCCCTGGCAGACAATCTCTACAAGATGATGGACAAACATTTGCTCATCTGTGAGTACATCTCCTGTGGGGTGCATCTGCTCTAAGAAAACATAATTCATCAATGATGCTAGATCCTAGCAATATCATAGCAATAGTTTGGGGATCTCTGGGGCGCAGCCTTCCTTGTTCTATTTCCTTCTCTAGGAAATTGGTAAATATCTTTAAATCCCGGCTAGGTCTGGAATTTGGTCTATTGATCATTTCTGGCATGGCAGTACCACGGGAACGCAACATCATCAATCGTGGTACGACTTGACGATTAAACTCTAAGATCTGAAGACACACCTGAATTAGATTTTGCTTCAGATTTCCTTTCCCAGATAAAGCCTCCAGTTCCTTAACTAAAGGAGATTTTTCAGGAATTCCCATTGACGCAAAAAAAAGTTCTTCTTTGGTGGAAAAGGGTTTGAAAATCGACGCTTCCGAAATTCCTGCCTTTTGAGCGATTTCTAAAGTGGAACCACCAAAACCCTGTTGGAGAAAGATTTCACGAGATGCATCTAAAATTTGCTGATTGGTAATTTTTTGTGTACGCGCCATAAATAAGTGTGTATTCACTTATTAATTTACTAATTTTTAATGCTAATATTAAGAATTAGGGGTGTGGAGACTGGGGACTTAGTGGGGAAGATGAGGGAGATGGGGGAGGTGGCGATAATAATTTATTCCTCCTGATTCCTGAACTCCACTCCCTTGTAATTTATGTAGCAAGCAATAACTACTGTAAAGTTTACATTTTGTCTTGAGCAGAGATGGTTTAAGCTATCTGAAAGATTCTTCGATTTGTGGTTAAGAGGCGGTAGTGTGCCAAAACACCTTCATTTAATTTGTCTTATAGTTGTCTGTAGTTTGTGGAATCTGCCAAAAGCAGTTAACGCGCAGGCGCTTATACCTCATACAGTGCAACTTGATACAGCAAAGTTGGAGAAGCAGGGGTTGACCTTGGCCCAAGAAGCGGCTCAATTAGCACAGTTTCAACAAATTGATTTAGCTTTGCCAAGAGCGAGACTGGCTACTCAACTAGCTCCTCAAAATGATAAAGTATGGTTGCTGTTAGGTGGATTACATTTACAAACTAAAGAGTTTGATGCAGCAATTACTGCATTGCAAAAAGCCCAGACGCTTAATCCCAAAAATGCTGATATTTTGTTTGCGTTGGGTTCAGCTAATTTCCAAAAGGAAAATTACCAGGCTTCAGCAGAACATTACCAAACAGGGTTGAAGTTAAAACCCAATGACCAAGAAGGCTTGTTTGATTTGGGTAATGCTTATTATAAGTTAGGTCGTTTACCAGATGCGATCGCTCAATTTAATCAAGCTATTTCCCAAGATAAGAAATTCTGGCCTGCAATTAACAACATCGGTTTAATCAAATATGAACAGGGTGATGTTCAAGGTGCGATTCAGCAATGGCAGGAATCAGTAGCTATTGATAAACAAGCCCCAGAACCTTTATTAGCACTTGCCGTAGCACTTTACACTACTGGCGACCAAAAACAAGGTTTAGCAATGGGAGAAGCGGCAATTCGCATAGACCAACGCTATGCAGACTTAGAGTTTCTTAAACAAAACCTCTGGGGTACACGCTTGCTGGTGGACACAAAAAAATTCCTAGAACTACCCCGGATTCAATCAGCCCTATATCCCCAAGAAGGTATATTAATCCCAAGTCGATAACCTGCACAGTAGGAGTACGGGAAACTGGTAATTGGTAGTTAAATTTACCATTACCAGTTGACTACTCAAATATTTGCCTAATTTCACCCATCTATAGTACATAGATTCTGTAGAGTCATAATAAGTAGCCCAAAATATTTAACATATTTTTTATTGGGTGAACTTTGTTGAGATCAGTCGTCAATTGTCAGGGTTCATTTTTGGGTAGAAGTGCCACGATCTGGTCAACAAATAGTTGATGATCAACAACTGGTTTTGAGATGTAGCCATCAGCACCACTTTGCTTAAGAAAGTTCTCGCGATCGCCTTCCATTGCGTGTGCAGTTACTAAAATTACAGGTAACTCGGCTGTTTGCGGATCAGATTTTAACATTTGTGTGATTTTTATTCCATCAACAGACTTACCGTGATACATACTGCGTGACAGAGAAACATCCATTAAAATCAAGTCAGCCTCTCCCGCTTGGGCAATTTTCATGACTTCTTCCACATCCTCCGTGTGTTTTACCCCCAAGCCACCCCGCTTGGTCAGAATCTTGGAAAAAACACGAGCATTAATCAGATCATCTTCGACAATTAAAACAGTTCTCATGAGAATTTAACTTAAATAAGTGAAGTGTGAGGGAAATCAAGTAATTTAAAACATACCTAGAGAACACTATGCTCATGTATTATTTGTGCATGAACACTGAAAAATCCCCGATTCCAGATAAAAAAACCAATAAAGAACACCATCATCAACGAGGAGTGTATGTAAATTAAATGTATAACAGATTAGCGATTGATCAAAACGGGCGTCTAATTTTCGATTGAATGATCAATTATAAATCCCCAGCATTAAGGATAGTGTTTTTTATCCTCTGAGGATCAAAATTGTGTAAGTATTGCTATTTCATCCGTTAAGCTGTGGTTCCTACAGTGTTAAGTTTCAGAGACTTTTGTGTAGTTAAAATTCAGGGAAAAGAGCTTCATGGCAAAACAGTTAAACCTGCTCTCAACAGGACAGGTCATCACAACAGCCCTGCACACCGAGATGCAACGGTCTTACCTAGAATATGCCATGAGTGTGATAGTCGGGCGAGCCTTACCAGATGTGCGCGATGGCTTAAAGCCCGTGCATCGGCGGATTTTATATGCCATGCACGAACTCGGCTTAACACCAGACAGACCCTATAGAAAATGCGCCCGTGTAGTTGGCGACGTATTAGGTAAGTACCATCCTCACGGAGATCAGTCAGTTTATGATGCCTTAGTCAGACTTGTGCAGGAGTTTTCCAGCCGTTACCCCTTATTGGCAGGACATGGTAACTTTGGCAGCGTTGATAATGACCCACCAGCAGCAATGCGTTACACAGAAACGCGCCTCGCTCCAGTTGGTCATGAAGGAATGTTGACGGAAATTGGTGAAGAAACTGTCGAATTTATTGGCAACTTCGATAATTCCCAACAAGAACCAACAGTATTACCTGCTCAGTTACCATTCCTCTTACTCAATGGCTGTGCTGGTATCGCTGTGGGAATGGCGACCAATATTCCACCGCACAACTTAGGAGAAGTAGTTGATGGCTTAATAGTTTTAATTGACAATCCAGATTTGACGGATGAAAAGTTATTCGAGATCATTCCCGGTCCAGACTTTCCTACAGGTGGGGAAATCGTCGGTAATTCAGGAATTCGGGAAGCATATACCACCGGAAAAGGCGGAATTGTATTGCGGGGTGTGGCAACTCTAGAAGAAATGCTACCCACTAAGGGAAGTAAGCGCCGGACAGCAATTATCATTACAGAACTGCCCTATCAGGTGAATAAAGCGGGTTGGATTGAAAAAGTAGCGGATTTAGTCAATCAAGGGCGTTTACAAGGAATTTCTGATTTGCGGGATGAGAGCGATCGCGAGGGAATGCGAGTAGTCATTGAACTCAAGCGCGACACAAACCCCCAAGAAATTCTCCAGCACTTGTATCATCAAACCGCCTTACAAACAACCTTTGGGGCGATTCTTTTGGCTTTAGTAGAAGGACAACCCCGTCAGTTAAGCCTGCGGCAGACGTTGCAAGAATTTCTCAACTTCCGAGAACATACCCTCAACCGTCGCTACAGTTACGAACTAGGCAAAGCTGAAAACCGAGTAAACCTTGTTGCTGGCTTATTGAAAGCTTTATCTAAGCTAGATGAAGTAATAGCCATTTTACGCCAAGCAGCTGATGGCAGTACAGCAAAAATGAACCTTTGTCGCCAACTCGATTTGAGCGAAGTGCAAGCGGATGCAATTTTGTCCATGCCATTACGCCGCCTTACCAGCTTAGAACAGCAAAATTTGCAACAGGAATTTGACAGCCTCAACGAGCAAATTACCTCATTGCGGAGATTACTCGAAGACAGACGGGAATTACTAAAAGCATTGAAAAAAGACTTGCGAAGTCTCAAACGCAAATACAGCGACCCTCGACGCACCAAAATTTTAGCGATCAACGAAACCCCCATCAAATCAGAAAAAGGAACAACAGAAACAGAGGACAATCCAAAATCCAAACTCCAAACGCCAAAATCGGAACAGCCTCCAGAAGAAGCAATTCTCGAATTTACCCAGCGTGGTTATGTGCGTCGTCTCTCCCCCACAGGAAAAAAGCCGAAAGCAGAAAACGGTTTGCATGAAAACGACTTCATTATTCAAACTGAGTTAACTGACACTGAGAAAGATTTGCTAATCCTGAATACTGGAGGCAAAGTTTACCCAGTCAAAGTAGGAGACATTCCCGCCATCACTGGACGTTCTCCACGGGGAACTCCATTAATTACCATGCTTACTAGTACGGCACAAGGCAATGTAGAAGGTGTTGTCAACCGCTTTGTGTTGCCAGAAACACCAGAAAGGTCTCAAATGCTTCTCCTGACTAAACAAGGGCGGATTAAGCGCCTATCTATGGAAGAATTTGCAAACCTCAGTCGGCGCGGGATCACGATTTTAAAACTTAAAGATGACGATGAATTATCTTTTACCCAGTTCACAACCACAGGTCAGCATCTGATTTTAGCTAGTTCTAGCGGTCGCCTGTTGCGGTTTGCAGTCAATGAAGAACAATTACCAATTATGGGTCGTGCAGCGATGGGTTTACAAGCATTCCGGCTATTGAAAAATCAGCAAATGGTTGGCTGTGCAACTGTTGGCAAAGATGACCAGTTATTGCTTGTTACTCAAGAAGGATATGCTAAACGCATACCAGCCAGTAATTTAAGGGCAGCTAATCGCGGTGATTTGGGTATCCAAATGCTGAAATTCCATAATAAAACTGACAACTTAGCTGGTATGGTACGCGCCACCCCAGGTGTAGAAGTGGCGCTAGTTAGCAATAAAGAGCGAGTGGTGCGAATACCTGTAGACACAGTACCAATCTTAGACAGAGATGCGAAAGGTGAAAGTGTCTTGCAACTCAACCGAGATGAGAAAATTATTACTGTTGTTGAAGTGGGAGTGTAGTTTCAACAAACTAGGGACATAACTAACATTGTTATGTCCCTAAAAAATCAAGTTTAAAAATAGTTGATAATCTGGCTTATTTGAAGAAATCTTCACCGGCGATACTTTGAGGTGCAGTACCTATAACCTTTCTCAAGCTCAAAGTATAAGTAGAGTCTTTGACATAAAACTTTTCATATCTGAGTCCATCAAGCTTTCCTTGACCAACCAGATTGTTCCAATCATTTCCGTTGATACGGATAGTGACAGATGGAACACAGCAGTTGTATTTGACATCTTTTGTGATTAGGCCACTTGAAAAATTCATTGTATTGTAGCGCACGATTTTTCATAAAGACCAAGAGCTACCGTACTGAGACCCTGATTGATTGATTTGATATAGTCTTGAGCTAATGCTTGTTCTTGTCCTAGAGAAAAGAACAAAGAAAGTAACTATCATTTTTTTCATTGTCTAAATCCTCTTGAGTTGTCAATTTCATTCACAGTTTTCACAGGATCTCAGAGATGCTTATTTGACTGCGAATTTTATCTCTCTAAGGAGACAATTAAGAGCTTTTTATTATGTATATGTATTCATCACTTGTAATAATAATTACATATCCCGAAAGATTAACTAATGTTGCATTTATGAAAATATTTGTTATATTAGTTTACATAAAGCAATAAAGTTTAGTAAAACCTAATTGGAGTGCGAACCATGATTAACGCAACAAGAACTATGACTTCCATACCTGAAGACCGCAACGGCTGGCGTTGGGGATTTACCCCACAAGCAGAAATTTGGAATGGTCGTTTGGCAATGATTGGCTTTTTAGCAGCCGCTTTAATTGAGTTGTTTTCTGGCCAAGGCTTCCTACATTTCTGGGGTATTCTGTAAATTTTGAGACACAAAATAAAGATCGTCTGTAAACTAAAAAACCTGGCAGTTAACTAACACTACCAGGTTCTTTATTCAATTATCAGTTACTTATTTTGACCACAACTTACCACTGACCAATTAACGAATGTATTCTTTGAGGACGCTGTTACGATTGGGGTGGCGTAATTTGCGTAGTGCCTTAGCCTCAATTTGGCGAATTCTTTCGCGGGTAACGTTGAAAATCTGACCGATTTCTTCGAGGGTTTTCATTCGACCGTCATCTAGACCATAGCGGAGTCTAAGAACATCTCGTTCACGGGGGCTGAGACTATCAAGGACTTTTTCTAGGTCTTCGCGGAGAAGATTTTTAGAAACTTGATCTTCTGGTGTTTCTCCATCAGATTCGATAAAATCACCCAAACGGGAATCTTCTTCTTTACCAATAGGTGTTTCTAATGAAATTGGCAACTGGGCAGATTTAGCAATAAACCGCAGTTTCTCGATGGTCATTTCCATACGAGTTGCAATTTCTTCTTCTGTGGGTTTGCGACCCATTTCTTGAGATAAAAGTTTGGTAGTTTTCTTGATTCGTGATATCGTCTCGTAGAGATGAACAGGTAGACGAATAGTGCGAGATTGATCAGCGATCGCTCTAGTAATTGCCTGCCGAATCCACCATGTAGCGTAGGTAGAAAACTTATAACCTTTTTCGTGGTCGAACTTTTCAGCAGCCCGAATCAAGCCCAGACTACCTTCTTGAATCAAGTCTTGGAAAGACAAGCCACGATTCATATATTTTTTGGCAATTGAAACCACAAGTCGTAGGTTCGACTGTACCATTTTATCTTTCGCTCTGCGACCAACGTGCAGGCGATAACGGAAGGTAGGTAATGGCAATTGTACCGCTTCTGCCCATTCCTTAAATTGGGGTTCGCGTTCTAACTGTTCGTACAGTCGATCCCGCACCCTTTCCAATTCCAGTAAATCCGCAATTTTCCGCGCCAATTCTATTTCTTCATCTGCTCGTAATAGACGAATACGACCAATTTCTTGCAGATAAAGACGAATCGAGTCTTCAGTATAGTGCTTTTTCTTGCTTTGTGTCCGACGACGCGATTTAGCGGCTTTTCCAGACTTTGCGTCGTCCTCATCAGACTGAGGCTCTAAAAAATCATCAATTTCGCCATCATCGGTAAGCAATAAGTCCTCTTCATCCTCAATCAATAAGAGTTCTTCTTCGATCTCAGGCGGATTTATCATTTCTAGGTCAGGCTGATAAATGCTGTCGAGTACGTTGTTAGCCTGGTTCATGCCGCGTTCCTCATGCTCCTTGCAGAATCAATTACTCAAGATGTGGTTACTGCTCTTTTGATCGAGCTATTTGTTTACCGGAAATAGGCTTTTGGCTAATTTACCTATAATTTTTCCGGTGATTTTGCCTCTAATATGGAGGCGGAGTTTTTACTTTAGTGGCAACTATCACTGTGATGTAACTTGCTCAATTAAAGTAAAATTCATCGCTGTCGCCGTTGTACATAACTTCTGATTGGCTGGCTGAAAACCAGACGCACCTTAATCAAGAAATTAACCACTTCAGACATTTATAGATATGACTGCTGGGAGATTTACTTGTCAAGACTGTTCCGATTGTAGCCTGTTTCACAGAAATTGCACTATTTTTGTGTCTTAATTACGAACTCATTAAGCAACGTGAAGCCACTTTTATCAAAAAGACATTAAAAACGGTAGTCACACCATTAAATCTTGTGGAAAACTTTTTGGTTTTGCAGTGGCATTCTCATTAGATTAAAAGGTAGACACTTGCTCCTGGGACATTCTAGGTTTTAAGTACAACAATAGTTTCCTGGCAACAGAAGATTTAGATGTTAACTCAAGTTAGCAGTACTAATGCACCCGTTTTTACGATTCGTTTATAAATTGGTTATTTTGAGAGAGCAAAGCTGGGCTAACCGCTAGGTAAATAGTGCACCGGTGGTGCTTGTTTCCAGGCACTAAGCCTTGTATATGCTAAGCCGATAACCTTAACTAAGGAGTTAAGGTTGTGGCTGAATAAGCCGATTGACAGATGAATTTAGGTTTCTGTGATTTCGGCCTTATTCACACATTAGCGCAATGCTGAGATTTCTACCTTATGCAACTTGACAAACTGTTTTTATTGTATACAACGATATTTTAATCAGTCTAGAAATATTTTGTCATTCGAGAAATATTTTGTCATTGGAGATACTGCAAGAAAGCTGGAGGCAAAAGATAAAAGGCAAAAGGCAGGAATAAAAGGTTTGTAGGGGTTCGGGTGTAGGGAACCCCATCATTAAAATCAGGGGTTTCAAATTCGGACTTTGTATTTCTGGCGCTGCGGGTCTGGATCTACATTTTTGTATTCTCCATTAATAAGTCGCGAAGCGTCCTGAACGACCTGAAGGATCTGGGCTTGTACCTTTTAGGGTCTAGGACAAACTATATTTCCCTACACCCCACACCCTGCCTAAAGAAATGATGACAGTGATTTGCTGATATTTAGATATCTAAATCAGTAAGGTTAAGTTTAGAACCATAGGTTTCGATAAATTCCCTCCTGGGTGCGACGCGATCGCCCATTAAAATGGTGAAAATGCGATCTGCTTCTGCTGCGTCTTCAATTTCTACTTGCTTCATTTTACGAGTTTCTGGGTTCATTGTAGTTGTCCAGAGTTGTTCTGGCATCATTTCACCCAAACCTTTGAAGCGTTGAATATTGTAGTTAGCTTTGGTGGGTAAGGTAGCGATATGCTGTTGTAATTCGCGCTCGCTATAACAATATTCATGATTTTTGCCTCGTTCCACTTTGTAAAGTGGCGGACAAGCAATATAAATGAACCCTTGTTCAATCAATGCCCTTTTATACCGATAGAAGAAAGTTAACAACAAAGTACGGATGTGCGCCCCATCTACGTCAGCATCAGTCATTATTACTATACGGTGGTACCGTAATTGCGCAGAATCAAATTCTTCGCCTTTTACACCTAAACCCAATGCTGTAATTAAGGATTGAACTTCGTTGTTCTTGTAAATTTTTGCGTCGTCGGTTTTTTCGATGTTTAATATTTTCCCACGTAAAGGAAGAATTGCTTGCGTCCGGCGATCGCGTCCTTGTTTGGCGCTTCCACCCGCTGAATCACCTTCCACAATAAAAATCTCAGATTCTGAGGGGTCACGGGAACTGCAATCTGCTAATTTACCAGGTAAAGGAGAAGATTCTAGGACTGATTTCCGTCTGACTAACTCCCGTGCATGACGGGCTGCTTCTGCGGCTTTAAAGGCTTGAATAGCCTTATCTAAAATCGCATCAGCGATACTGGGGTGAAATTCCAGATATTCAGTCAGGACTTCACCGACAAAAGAATCAACGATACCGCGAACTTCCGTATTACCAAGTTTAGTTTTCGTTTGTCCTTCAAATTCAGGATCCGGTACTTTAACAGAAATAACTGCAGTTAAACCTTCGCGGACGTGTTCACCACTGAGGTTAGATTCATTCTCTTTAATTTTATTCCGCTTGCGAGCGATCGCATTTAATGTCCGAGTTAAAACTGCTTTTAAACCTTCTAAGTGAGTTCCACCATCAATAGTACGAATATTATTAGCAAAACCTAGCACATTGTCAGTGTAAGCATCAGTACACCATTGTAACGAAACTTCCACTTGTACATTATTTCTTTCCCCCTGCACATAAATAATTTCTTCGTGTAAAGGCTGCTTCTCACGATTCATGTAGGCGACATACTCTTTAATACCACCCTTGTATTCGTAAATTTCTATCCTTGGTGTATCGCTTTTGAGGAGTTCGAGACGATGATCGGTGAAAATAATTTTGACACCAGCATTCAAATACGCCAACTCGCGCAAGCGACCTGATAAAGTAATGTAATCAAATTCAATACTGATAGTAAAGATTTGCGTATCTGGCTTGAAAGTAATAGAAGTTCCAGTTCTTGGTTCTTTATAAGGCTTTACTTGCAGTTCAGTAACCGGAAAACTCCGTTCATATCGCTGAAGATGCTCCTTATTATCTCGCCAAACCGTAACTTCCACAAACTCAGACAGGGCGTTAACTACAGAAATACCAACCCCGTGTAAACCTCCAGAAACTTTATAGCCACCACCACCAAACTTACCTCCAGCGTGAAGTACCGTTAATACGGTTTCTAAAGCCGATTTGCCGGTTTTTGGGTGAATATCTACGGGAATACCCCGACCATCATCTGTTACAGTCACCGAACCATCAGCGTTGATATCTACCTCAACATGGGTACAGTGACCTGCTAAAGCTTCGTCTACAGAGTTGTCCACCACCTCGTAAACTAAATGATGGAGTCCTCTCGGACCTGTAGTACCGATGTACATCCCTGGTCGTTTGCGGACGGCTTCCAGACCTTCCAGAACTTGAATCTGATCGGCACTGTAACTGCTCGTCATGAAAATTCTCCTGATGCTTGGGGTTGAACTTGCCTAAAGGACAAAAAAGTCAAATCACCCCAAAATTATAACACAAAAGCCTTGCTGCCGTCTGTAGCGCAATTTAATGGGAAGTTTATATAAGGATAGCAACCCTTTATCAAAAAAGAATTAAAAAGGTGAATTCTGCATTTTTAATTTTTAATTTTTAATTTTTAATTGGAACGAAGCGACTAATGACTAAATTAATTGTAATTTGTGGTGCGACAGGAACGGGGAAGTCTGGTTTAGCTTTGAGTTTAGCTAGGCGGTTGGGTCCGGTGATTCTGAGCGCCGATTCTCGTCAAGTATACCGCGAGTTTGACATTGGAACCGCTAAACCAACTGTGGACGAACAGAAATTAGTGCCACATTATCTAATAGATATCTGTGAACCAACTCAAACAATGACATTAGCAGATTATCAGGAACAAGCACAAACTTTAATTGCTAGTCTTGGTGTTTCCCCATTGTTGTTGGTTGGTGGAACTGGTTTATATATCCGTTCTATTGTCCAGGGGATGAAAATTCCCAGAGTGTCACCACAACCAGAATTGCGATCGCAACTTGAATCTCTTGGTCAAAATCAACTTTACCCGATGTTGCAACAAGTTGATCCAGTTGCAGCCCAAAAGATTCATGCTAACGACTTGGTGCGGACTTTAAGAGGCTTGGAAGTATATTATATTACTGGGATTCCGATTTCTGAACAGCAAGGGGAAAACCCACCCAAATATCCGATTTTGCAAATTTGTTTAGATTGTGAACCAGAACATTTAGATATCAGAATTCGTAGACGCACAGAACAAATGATTACAGATGGACTAGTTGCTGAAGTTGAATATTTATCTCAAAAGTATGGCGCGAATTTATCTTTATTGAATACTTTAGGATATCAAGAAATCAAGCAATATTTAGCTGGTGAAATTACTTTAGATGAAGCTACAGATTTAATTGCTTTGCATACCCGACAATTCGCAAAGCGTCAACGCACTTGGTTTAGACAATCTCCTAATCTTGAATATTTTAATGTGAATAATTCAGATTTATTAGAAAAGGTTCTCACTCGAATAAATGAGTTTATTACAACCTGGTAATAAACGCAATAAGCGTATTTAAAAAACCTCTCTAAGTCTCTCTTATACAAGGAGAAAGACTTTGAATTTATCCCTTATTGTTTCCTTTCTTCATAAGAGAGGGTTAGGGAGAGGTTATTAGAGACTATATTGATGTTTAATTTTTACAAACAACATAAACATTGAAGTTCAAATAAACAAACTAGGAGAAACTTTAAAATATTCTCCTAAAGCTTTTGCTTGTGCTTTACTAATGGAACGTTTATCATTTACAACTTCGGAAACAACACCACTAGAACTAATCACACCTACCAAATCAGCTTGACGAGTTCCACTAGATTCCATAATGTGTTGCAGAATTTCATGAGGTGTAGATTTATCCAATGGATAAATCTACACCTCATAATCTTCAATTACTCTGACAAGCAGTTTGTCCAGAGCTCGCTCCTCTGGAGTAAGATGTTTTTTAAAGTTAGATGTTCTGCAACTTTCAAAATACGTTCATACTCATCTTCTGTTTCAATTACTTGAAGGGGGATCTCTGCTAGTAATTGGCTATAAGTTTTATTATCAAAACTGATCGTCATTTCTCCATTTTTATTTATTGTATTCTGCGTAAGTTAACAAGTATTTGTAGTGAACTTCTTTGGTTTCGTAATTAATCCCTACAATTAAAGGGTAATCATTACCTTTGATATTAAAAACAGTAAAATTACCAACAGCTTCAGCATCACGGGAAATTTTACGCACATCCTCCAGATTTTGCCATTCGGCTTTTTTAACAGTTATATGCCAATCTTCAATCTCTTTTTTGAGATCGGGATATTTTGCTGCATCTTCGCGGAGGTTGCAAATTGAAATTAGGTGCATAGATTTTGGGTTTGGTTTTTAACTTTTTCTGATTTGTGTAAGTCATTAGTTTCTCCAGGTGTCGTCGTTATGTGTATTCTGCTCTCATTCTGAGAGTAAAAAGTCAATCAAACCTTACGAAAAATCTCTCTTAAACCCTCTTCTCTTCGTGTCCTTCGCTTCTTCATGGTTTATTTATTTCTCTGAGGAGTATGCCACAACTACCCCAAACTCTTATTCCTCCGTGTTCTCTATGCCTCTGGGGTTCGTTTTTCCAAACCCTTGACTGCCAACCGACACCAAGGTATCATTAATTATCGAATAGGAGGGCAGTAGCTGCTGGTGCAAAAGCCAGTCCATCTGAATCAACATACTGGGGATAAGCCTGGTTCACATGGCGAATAATAAGTATTTGAAAGCAAGACCTTCACTGAGTTCACACCAAACAAGTATCTGAGCTTTAGTGAGGTGATTAAACACTCATTATAAGCTCCACATAGGTAAAAATCCTTCAGAAGCTTGAGAGAATGTTAACAGCATTTACGGCAGGTTTAGTTTTAATTACCATTTCCGAGTTAGGTGATAAAACCTTTTTTCTCACTGTAGTTTTGTCGATGCAGCACCCCCGACGGGTAGTGTTTGCTGGTGTGACAGCAGCTTTAGGATTAATGACGATTTTATCAGTGATATTTGGGCAATTACTGTCTGCTGTAACAAAAGTCCCAAAAATCTATATTCATTATACAGAAATAGTTTTGTTTATTGCCTTTGGGTTGAAACTGCTCTACGATGCCAGTAAAATGTCTGTGGCTTCTGATACAGAAGTCATAGAAGAAGCAAAAGAAGCAGTAGAAAAGGTACAGTTAGACAGTCAGCAAAAAAGCCTCTGGTCAATATTACTGAAATCTTTTGTATTAACATTGATAGCAGAATGGGGTGATCGCACACAAATAGCCACCATTGCCTTAGCCGCTAGTTACAACCCCATTGGTATAACCGTGGGTGCAATATTAGGACACGCTATTTGTGCTGCGATCGCAGTAATCGGTGGTAGATTAATCGCAGGTAAAATTTCCGAACGACAAATTACCTTCATTGGCGGCCTTCTGTTTATTATCTTCGGTATCGTCGCAACCATAGAAGGAAGTTGAGGTGATAGGCGACAGGTGACAGGTGACAGAAGTAACAATTAAGAATTAAGAATTAAGTTTTTTATTGTTCCCCTACACCCCCACACCCTTAGACCCTTATACCCCTTCTTCATCGTGATGCAGTAGGAGAAGCAGACGGGGAAGGAGTTGGTATTACTGCTGCCTTATTAATTCCATCTTTATACTGAGCAGGTGCTAAAGCTCTGGCAGTCTCAAATAAAAGTTTTGCTTCTTCCACCTTACCCTGTTCCTTGAGCAACATAGCCTTTGCCAATACGGGACGAAAATCCTGGGGATCTTTCTTGATTGCTTGCTCATAAATTGAGATAGCTTGAGTATCGTTTTTCTGAAAAGCATAAACGCTACCCAAAAGCACCTGTACAGCAACCACATCAACACTTCCAGGCTGAATGGTATTTGCTTGAGTAGCAGCAGATAAAGTATCTTGCAGCAAGCCAATAGCAGCTTCTGGGCGTTGTTGACTGATTTGCAAATTGACCATACCCTGTAAAGCTTTGAGATCACCAGGTTTTGTTGCTAAGATTGAGCGATAAGTTTGGGCTGCACCTTCATTATCAGCAATTTGCTGCTTTGCTTGTGCCAGCAGTACACCATACTCAGACTGTTGTGGATTTAATTTAGCCAACTTTTCTAAAGGTTCTATTACTGCTTGAATATCAGCAGGTTTTACTTCACCTCTAGCTTTTTGACTAAGTAATTGTAGTCGTGCTTGCACAAGGCCTTTGAGAGCAGTTTGATTTTCTGGTTCCCGTTGTAAAACCAGTTCATAACCCCGAACTTCATCAGCAAGTTGTGATTTTTGGTTAGATGCAGGAGAATTAGTAGGGTTGACTGATTGGGGATTATTCAAAGCACCAATAATGGGTATCATAGAAACCCCAATAAAAGCGGCAATGGCTAAAACTAAGACGATTTGAATGATCCACCGATTACGGGGTTGAGACACAATCTTTTTCCTTATGGTGAATTTGGACGAAATTAATATTTACACAAATCGCAAAGTTAAGTTTTTCCAAAACTTTGCGGAATACGGTTATTTCACTGTGAATTTTATAACAAAAAACTATCTACACTGCTAAAGTAAGTGATGACTTTAGGAGGAGCATTCAGAATTGTAGCTATGCTATGCTTCCGAAACTAGTGTCAAGGCGCTAAATTACACATTTAGTCTCTAAATGCAAAATTTCGCGCCTTTCTGCTCGAACTGGGCGCTTTAGGATGGCTAGATTAAAAGGAAATATACTTTTATTATCAGCCGATCCAACGGTCTTTCCAGATGACTTTATTAAATCCCACAACGGGATGTGTCTCCGCCGCAAGGAGTTTTTATGAATTCCGACCTGATGCCGTCTCCTGAATCTTCAAATTCTACTGCCTCTAACCAGGCCCCAGCTAAGATTGACTTAGTCACTAAGTCTTCAAAACCTGATAACTCACTTGCTAACCTTGGCGATACTGATACCAATGGGAATGTAGTCAATCGGCAACAACCGATTCCACCTCCCAGTGAACCAATGCAGTATCGAGCCATTGGCTTAGTCCGAGGTCGCTATTGTGCCAGTAGTGATCAGTTTACCCAAGGAAGCTTGGTAACTGCTGATGGTGTAGAACTCAATGCTGTCCTTTTAGGTCGGATTATGAGTTTAGTCAAGAATCACCTGGACTTGGAAAAAGAACATCTGTGGGTAGTTTATCCCCGCACTAGACAAGAAAACGACTCTCTGCACATCCAAATTGTGGGAGTTTGGGAGCCGGAAAATCTGGCTAAAAATTCCCAAGAAGAGGATGGCACAGATTTGGCTTCACAAGTTTTAGAGAGGCCAGAAAATGGTTCTGCTAAAAAATCTGGTCGCCAAAAGCTGACGAAAGAGGAAATTTCCGAAACCCCAAAACCTTCATCAGAAATTCCTGATGGGGAATTTTCCGTACGCGGTGAGGTGGTTTACCAATCTTTTGAAACTAGGAGTTTGGTAGTTAAGATTAAGCAAGCCCCGCGTAAACCAACTGACAAACCCAAGTATTTTAAGTTGAAACTCCAAGGTGTGCTAGCTACTAAGGCTGTGGGCAAGTTTTGGGATTTCAAAGTCAAGCGAGATGCTGATGTATTAGCAATAGAAAATGCGGAAGCGATCGCTGATTTACCCAAAAAACGTAAACCGCCATTTGGTAGAAGCGCTCCCCGTCCTGGTGGTAGCCCCGGTAGAAGACCATTCACACCTAGACGCAATAATGGAGAAACTCCACGTCCGGTGAAGAAAATAGGTGCTGAAGCTTCTGCGGTGTCTAAACCTGTAACCAAACCGCCAGCACCTAAGCCAGTCAAGAAGCCTAAACCCACTGAAGAGTAGGTAATGGGGAGTGGGGACTGGGGACTGGGGAAGTAATTTTCCTGATGACCAATCACCAATCACCAATCACCAAAATTAAAAGTCCGTCCAAGGGTCTTGGGGTAGAAAAGCTCGATCCATGGGAATGGGTGAAACTGTCTCTGTGAGGGTAAATGTGCCTGCTTCTATCCATTGTTTTAACTCTAAGGCAACTTGCCGTGAGAGAAACATACTGGCTAGAGGCGCAACTCGCACCGCTTTACCCTCTATGGTGATTTTTCCTGATTTAAGTTGAGCGTAACTGACTAAACCAAAGGTGGGACGAACACGACGGGGAATGGAAAAGTCTACTATTGGTGCTACTAAGTCTTTATCTTGTACGGCGCAGCGTTCAACTACTGTTTCATTTAAAACGGGAAGTGGAACACCTACTCCTAACATTAAAGATGGTCCATAACTTTTGAAGTAACAACCCCGCACCCAACGAACATCCATTTGTTTGGCATCACCAATTAGGGCTAAAGTTGCCGATGGACCAATGGGTGTATGATTAGCTAATCGCCTTTGTAAGGGGAAGTGCTGGGTACCTTCCCAAGCGACATAACCAATTCCACCACCTAAGAATATTCGCGTCCCAATCCCCACAAGTTGCAAATCGGGATCATTGAGTAGTGGGGAAATTGCACCAGGGTTTGAGTATACGGCATTCCCTAAACGCGGTTGGAGAGGTCCAAGATAAGTATAAAGTGGGCGATCACCTCCATTTACGCCAATAATAAAATTTTGATAAAGATTGCGCGGATTAAATAAATAAAACTGATTGATAGTGTCACGGGTGACTGTAGTTTCAAAAGTAGCCCTTGGGTAACAATCGGTAACTTGCCCTAATGCTCGTACTTGCACGGGTTTACCTGCAATTAAATCTTGGATGACATGGCCACCACCACGTTCTCGCAGTTCTTCCCCGTCCATCGCTTCTACAGCACAACTGGCACCCAAGTATAAATCTACTGCACCAAAACCAGAATATGCTGGAACTCCGTCTATCCAGCAACGGCGAATTTTGATGGGAGGGTCTGTGTGTCCGAGATTAAGAATTCCACCGCTTGACTCCATTGGTTCAAAGGTACCGGTGGTAATGACATCAACTTCTTTAGCAGCTTTGGTGACACCAATTTCTGCTACTCGTGTTTTTAATTCTTCAACCGTCCACACTACGGCGCGTTTCTGGTTGATTTTTTTGTTAATTTCCGCAATAGTTCGCATTTTTCAAGTAGCGGATTGACCTTTTAATTATCGGGTGATATTGGAACCAAGTAATTGTTTAAATCATCCAGACGCGAAAAATCTAACAGCGCGTCTCCTAAATCCTCTAGTTGATTTGTAGATAAACTGTTGATTTTCTGTTCTACTTCCAAGTTAAGAACACCAAACCGACCAGTCAGAAGTCGGATAATTAAAGTCGCTTCTCCTTGTTGTCTTCCGCGTTGTTCTCCCTTTTTCTCTCCTTTTTGCAGGATATCTTGATATATCACAGATTCTTGCATGATTTCCTCCCGGAATAGTTGTTGAATCAAATCTTTCTCAAGGTGAGATATCTTTGAAAGAATAAATGAAATATTATTCTCTCATTCATTGGCAATGACATAATTTTTTCATTTCAATACGGCATTTTTTCATTTCAATACGGCTTGTCCTAACTTTTTGAGAATTTGTAATAGTTTTGGTGGTAAATTTTGGTTCGGTTGCAAAGCATTCTTGCTGCTGATCATAAAGCGAAAATTCGCTATAATCCAAAACTGCTAATCTGGAAATAAAGGTTTTGATGTAAACTAATTGCTTTTCTAGAAACAGCAAATAGGAAACAGGAACTTCTCTTAAAATCGTCGTTCCATCAACTACTATATATAACTATATCTGCTTTGGCTTGAGTGTTAGCCCAATCTTGGGTAGCACATAAGTTAAACAATTCTGCACAAGCTTGCTCATATTGACTCAGCAAGTCTTCTGCTTTCATTTGTAATGTTTGCCTTTCTGGAGAATAAACATAGCCATCTTCAGCTACTGGTGTAAATGTGCGCGAAATCCCCTGAAATATGGGAGTTTTTTGAATTAGTTGATAAATAGCTGTTTTCACTTTTGTGGCGTTAGCCTTAAGGGTTTGTAAAACGGCTATGACTTGATTTAGTTTCAATCTTATATCCTCCTCATCAATAATGATGTAGTATGACAAAGACTATTATGCTACAAATATAGTGAGTTGTCAACTTTACATCCTATTTAGCTATCTTCATCCTTTTGTGTAACTTCTAATTCCTGAATGTCGTTGATATCAGGAGATTCTACCAGCATGAGAAATTCCGTATCTTGTTGATGATTACATACCCATTGATCTAATACATCTTTAACTAATACTTCTTCTACCCAAATTTTAGCGACAACAGTTAGAGGTAATGCTAAAAATAATCCTAAAAAGCCAAAAAAGGTAACGAAAAATAATTGAGAAACTAAGGTGACTGCTGGTAGTAAAGATACCTGATGTGCCATGACTACAGGTGTGATGAAATTACTTTCAGTTTGTTGAATAAAAAAATAGAGAATCAAGACCAAAATAGGTTTCCAGGGAGAATCTAATAGAGCTATAGCCATGGCTGGAACTACACTCATTGTCGGTCCTAAGTTGGGAATTAAATTCATAAATCCCGCCAAAACTCCCAGTGCTAAAGCTGCCTTAACACCCAAAATTGACAAGCCTACCATGCTCATCAAACCCACCACACAGACAGCAATAAAAGCCCCTGTTACCCATCTTTCTAAGGAAATTTCACACTGACTTAGAATCCCCTCTACCCTGCGTCGATAAAATGACGGAAACAGCCGCACAAATACTTTCCGATACGCATTAGGATTGGCTAAAAACATCCCCGTCAAAACTAGCACTAATAAAATATTTAAAACTATTACTAAAGAGCCAGAAACAAAGGCGAAAGAGTTTCCTAATACCCGATTAAATAAAGGTTGTGCTTCTGCGATTAAGCCGTTAAGATCCGGTATAAATGGTACTAATTGCTCAGGAATTTGAGTTCTTTGTTCATCAACCCAAGTATTAATGCGTTCAAAACCTTGGGGAACTCGTAAGGTTAATTCTTGAAATTGCTGGGTAAATGGTGGAACAATTAACCAGAAAAAGCCGATCACACCAGCAAAAAAGATACTTACTGACAAAAAAACAGCTAATCCACGTTTCATCCCCAGGCTTTGGAAACTGCGTGCTAAACGATTTAAGGTAGTTGCTAAGACAACAGCAGCAAATATCAGTAGTAGCACCTCTCGCAGTTGCCACAATATATATAACGATAGAACTAAGGCGATTAAACCGATCCATTGGCCAAGTTTCACTGACTGACTCCCAAAGCTTGGTGAGACGAAATTTTCTAGTTATGCAGATAGGTTAGCTGATTTTCAGGTCTTCCAGTAGAGATATTTCGTTAATTTTGTTTCTGTGCTCGAATTCTAGAAAGTAACACAGTTATCATAATTATAGTAGGTAACATAATTAGAATTAGGGCGTTTGTTGACGTTAGTGGAATCAAAAACATTGGACCTACATACTTTATCAAAACCGAGATTAGAGTTGAAAGCAGAAGTAGTTTAATCAATAAAAATAGTTGATTTTTCATCAAAGTACGGCTTTACACATTTTTTCGGTGGGGTATACGCGAATTTAGACTTTACTGTCTAGTATCTACAATGGATATCACATACAAAACTTTACTTGACCAGATCTGCACCTGTAAAAATACACAAAATTAATTTCTTGAAAATGGGGGAACAACCGCATTTTCTAGTTACTTGGGAATTTTTCCAGGGCTGGACTTGTGTAAGTTCCAAAGTCATTGTCTTTCTATTTTCTCATCCCCATGATCTATCTACCAGTTTCATTACTGTTATTTCTGGCTTTGTTACTGTTGCTGCCATTTATTCGGTTTGCTATCGCAGTAGATGTGGTGGAAATTGCAGTAGCAAAGTTAGGTTTTTCTCCTAGCATTGCCTTTTTATTGTTGTTGCTAGTAATTATTACCAACACTATCAATATTCCTCTCTACCGTCTAGAAACTCCCGTCCAATTAGCGGATGAATTTGCTGCAATGTGGGTAAGGGAATTTTGGGGTATTCCATTAAGTAACGTGCAGAGTTTCACCGTAATAGCTCTAAATGTTGGTCGGGGATTAATACCTGTGGCTTTGGCATTATACCAATTTTCCCATGGAAATGGGTTGGCAATTGTGCTAGTTACTGCCATTGTCACTATTGTCAGCTACTTTGCAGCGCGAGTAGTACCAGGAATTGGTATTCAGATGAATCCGTTACTTGCACCTTTGACTGCGACTGTATCGGCAATGCTAATAGCTTCACCTCATGCTGCACCTGTGGCTTTTGCTGGTGGTGTTCTCGGTACTCTCATTGGTGCTGATTTCTGATTTATTACATCTCAAAGGTATTCAAGGGATGAGTGGGGAGGTATTAAGTATAGGGGGTGCTGGTGTGTTTGATGGTATTGCTTTGTGTGTGTGGGCTATTTGCTTTGTTATTAAGTTGAAAAGAGGTGATAGGGAAAAGCGAATAGGGGAATGAGGAAAATAACCCAATCACCAATTACCCATTACCAATTAGCAAATTTTATTGAGGTAAATGATCATGCCTGTAGAAACTAATAATAATAACCAGATGAAAACTCCGAAGATTCGGCAGTTTGGTGGTAGTTTTTTAATTTTACTGAGTTTGTTGTTGTTGTTGAACTTGATAGTTCCGAGTTTTTTTGGACAACGTTTGCAACAAGTTCCTTATAGTGATTTTATTGCTCAGGTAGAAGCGGGTAAAGTAGATAAAGCGGTTGTGGGGAGTGATCGCATTGAATATGCTATCAAAACCCAAACACCAGAAGGTAAGACCGTTGAACAGGTATTTAGAACCACACCTGTAGCGATTGACTTAGATTTACCCAAAATTCTCCGCGACAATAATGTCGAATTTGCCGCACCACCACGAAACGAAAATGCTTGGATTGGTACTGTATTGAGTTGGGTTGCACCTCCGTTAATTTTTTTTGGAATTTGGGCGTTTTTAATGAATCATCAAGGTGGTGGACCTGCTGCGTTAACAGTAGGTAAAAGCAAAGCACGGATCTATTCTGAAGGTAGCACTGGGGTAAAATTCCTGGATGTAGCTGGTGTGGATGAAGCTAAAGCTGAATTAGAAGAAATCGTTGACTTTCTCAAAAATGCGACTAAATACACCAATTTAGGGGCGAAAATTCCCAAAGGTGTATTGTTAGTTGGACCTCCAGGAACTGGTAAAACTTTATTAGCAAAAGCGATCGCAGGTGAAGCTGGTGTTCCCTTCTTCAGTATTTCGGGTTCTGAATTTATCGAATTATTCGTTGGTGTCGGTGCTGCACGAGTCCGGGACTTATTTGAACAAGCTAAACAACAAGCACCCTGTATCGTATTCATTGATGAATTAGACGCACTGGGTAAATCTCGCGGTGGTGCAGGTGGTTTCGTCGGTGGTAACGATGAACGAGAACAAACCCTGAACCAATTACTAACAGAAATGGATGGTTTTGATGCCAACACCGGTGTAATTATCATCGCTGCTACCAACCGTCCCGAAGTTCTCGATCCCGCTTTACGTCGTCCCGGACGTTTTGACCGTCAAATTGTCGTGGATAGACCTGATAAAATCGGTCGAGAAGCAATTCTTAAAGTCCACGCTAGAAATGTCAAACTTGCGGAAGATGTTGACTTAGGAATTATTGCTACTCGCACACCTGGTTTTGCTGGTGCAGATTTAGCTAACTTAGTAAATGAAGCAGCTTTGTTAGCAGCAAGAAATAATCGTCAAGCGGTACTCATGGCAGATTTTAATGAAGCCATTGAACGTTTAATAGCAGGTTTAGAAAAACGTTCTCGTGTATTAAATGAAATCGAGAAGAAAACCGTTGCTTATCACGAAGTAGGACACGCTATCATCGGTGCATTAATGCCTGGTGCGGGTAAAGTTGAAAAAATTTCTGTTGTTCCCCGTGGTATTGGTGCATTGGGTTATACCATTCAAATGCCAGAAGAAGACCGCTTTTTGATGGTGGAAGATGAAATTCGCGGACGCATTGCCACTTTATTAGGTGGACGTTCTTCAGAAGAAATCGTGTTTGGTAAAGTCTCCACTGGTGCTTCTGACGATATTCAAAAAGCCACTGATTTAGCAGAACGGGCAATTACAATTTATGGTATGAGCGATAAACTCGGTCCTGTTGCTTTTGAAAAAATCCAACAGCAATTTATTGAAGGTTATGGAAATCCCCGACGTTCAATTAGTCCCCAAATGACGCAAGAAATTGACCGGGAAGTGAAGGAAATAGTTGATAATGCTCACCACGTTGCATTAAGTATCCTGCAAAATAACCGCGATTTACTAGAAGAGATTGCCCAGGAACTATTGCAAAAAGAAATTCTCGAAGGTAGTTATTTACGAGAAAGGTTAACTCAAGCCAAAGCACCAGATGAAATGGATGAATGGTTGCGAACTGGTAAGTTAGATGCTGATAAACCTTTGCTGCAAACTCTTTTGGTTTAGAGTTTGTTACAGTCAATAAATGAAAGTGTAGAGACATTTCATGAAACGTCTCTACACTTTGGTATATAAACCTATAAATTTACTGACTGTGGTAAAAGTTCTACAGCATCAAGAAGTTTTAAGATACAAGTTTATAACTTACATAGCGATTCCAGCTAACTTGTTCTTCTGCTGCTTCTATCGCTAGTCTACGATGAAGTTCTGGAGTAATACGAACTTGAAACTTACCACTGTAGGTTTTTTCAGCAATAGGTTCTGGAATTTCCTCGCCATTGGCTTCCATATCCAATACTATATCTTTTACCAAACTCGTAATACCTTCTAGTGCAACATCACGGTTTTCATGGACATAAGATGGGCTAGGAAATTCAGCCTAATAATAATAATTTTTTAATAGATAGAATAGACCTCTTGCAAAATTGTTTGTGTGGTATGATAGAGGGTTTTAGATTTTATGTATTTTTGGTGTTCTTTAGGCTCACTAATTCAAACATAACCCTGTAGATCTAACTTTTGGGTAAAACAAAGATAACCCCCATTATAACATATAATTAATTCTGCAAGAGGTCTAATGTCTATATCAATAGTACCAAGCATATATGATTTATCAAGAGAAATATATCCGTGGTTAGAAAATAATAAATTATGGGCTGCTTTTGAGAATCCGCTGATAATTGGTAATCCTAATTCAGCGTATAGTCAAAAATGGTTATTCCCACCTATGCCAGAAGCAGAGAATGAACTTAAAAAAGTAGCCGATATTATGAGTTCTCAAGCCTTAATTGGTAAAGATGCTACGAAACAGGCTGTTATATCAAAGGCAGAAAATTGGTAAGGATTCAGGTGGTGGGGTATTGACAAGTGTGATAGGTGAGGCAGAATATAGCAGTTATGGAAAAGAAGCTGGGACCAAAACTAGACAGAGAGATATTGAAGCAGTTGGGAACAGAGCAACTGGTAGGAATCATTATTGACCAGAGGAAAAAGTATAGAGAACCTAACAAATAAAGTAGTAGAACTGGAAAAAGAAATAGAGAAACTCAAAGTCAGTAGAGATTTAGAGACCATAACATGATCCAAACCACCGTCGGGATACATCCTCAAAGAAACCGAGAACAAACAAGAAGAGAAACCAGAAGAGAACCAGACACGAAAACGGAAATCAGGAGGACAACCAGGGCATAGGGGAAAAAGGAGAAAGGGGTTTGGTGGAGTAGATAGAATAGATTTGAGATGGTGGGACGGCAAGTGTGTGGATGGTGAGGTCAGGGGCAATTGTTTGGCGAACCAATAAAAATCCAAACACAACAAGTAGGTGAGTTGGTGGACAGGCCAATGGAAGTGGATTTGGAGTGTGTGTAGGGAAATACAAAAGGCACACTGGTCACCAGAGATAGTACCGGGACAAGATATAGGAATCACAGGACAAGCTTTTTTGGGATGGATCAATAACTAGGGCCATTGACCCTATGAAAAATAACACTTGTTGTTGTGGGAACTGGGTCAAATAGCAATTGGAGTGGGAACATTAGTAGGTACCAATGAAGGAATAGATAGTGCAGTGGCTCAAAGTATTCATAGGCTCAAACAGTGGATAAAACAAACCCAGCCTCATATCCTTGGGGATGAAACACCATAAGTAGTCAAAGGGGTGAAACAATGGTTATGGATTTTTGCTAATAGTGACTTCCCTTTATTTCATGGGTCCTGATACTCCTTGTCCTGGCGAATTAGAATCCATTGTGGGTTCAAGTT
>ERZ1034377.41-NODE-41-length-48031-cov-70.063269_pt1 | contig 48031 bp, 39 predicted proteins | sample MGYA00520584_ERZ1034377 | MGnify/ENA primary metagenome ERZ1034377 (study PRJEB33736, sample SAMEA104288464) | Azolla filiculoides | biome: Urban; feature: water surface; material: ditch water | place: Netherlands | collected 2014 ... | reverse complement strand
AACAAAGAGTTTTCCACCAAGGCTATTGTTGTTGAATAGGTCATTAGACTTGTAAAAACATTCCGGGTACCTTACCTGAACAAAGATTTCCCCTGAATTACCCAATTTACTTACAAGTAATTCTTACTAACTATTTGTGGTTTAGTCACATTAGGAATTGGTTCATTAGTTTTGCCCATTTCATAAATGTTATGGATATATGGATATGAGGTCAGTTATAAATTTGTCATCAACATCTTCATGGATAGGAACTATCAGTTACTATTCCCAACCCTAATTCTTTCCTTGGTTCTTTCCTCATCTTAACACTATGGAAAGCTAGACACAGACTCCTTTCTAAATTTTCGCCCCTCTCTATTGAACTGAGATCAAAAACCGACAGACTCAAAACCCTGCAAGAAAAGATGCAGGAATATATAGATAATGGTTTGCGTTTAGGTTGGTTGATTAATCCCCAAGACAAACAAGCAGAAATTTACCGACCTGGAAAACCTGTAGAAATTATCCAACTTCCTACAGGGAGCAAGGCGATTTTGTGAGGTGGGGGTAAAAGTGTGCTTTTAGCTACAGCAACCACAGATATAGCTAAAATGTTTTTCTGGAATTAAAGTAAAATAAATCACATCAAGCAAATAAAATTCCAAGACGAACTATCTTCTCAAAATATCCTAAGAAGACTTGCATTCAATAATTTGTGGCTGGTGGGAATAAGCTGCTTAGGTAAGTAATCAAATAGGCAGGTATTGATTACCAAAATTCTGTTAAATGGGAGTTGTAGGTATAAAATATTAGACAGTTTGAAGATGGATAAAAGAGGTAAAAATGGAATTACAGAAATTATGATGCCAACTTCCAGCTATCCATTGACAAGGAAGATGTAACATAATTTCCGCATTTTCTTTTAACCGAAATTTACTGTTTACCTTCATTATTAAATTGAATTAAATTGACAACTTGTATGTATACAATATTTTAATTGTACGGTAAATGATTTTTACCGATGCCTATTTTGGGTTTTTAGTGATCGATGGCACACTTACTTTTTGCCCCACCTGACAAAATCGCGTTGCTCCCCTTCCTACACTACTTTCTGGAGAAGACATTCTACCAGGATTTTAACTACAGCTATAAAATGAAAAACCAAAATACTAAAAAGCAACGCACCCCGCAGTCGGAATGGGTTGCTTCTATTTAATCGAAACTAGCTATTCAATGGAAACTAGCTATTCAGGGGAAACTTAGTAACGATTGCGACTACCGCCGCCACCGCCACCACCGTAACCGCCACGACCACCGCCGCCGCCTCCATAACCACCACCGCCACCACGGTCTTCTTTGGGCTTGGCTTTGTTAACTTTCAAATCACGACCCATCCATTCAGCACCATCAAGGGCTTCAATGGCCGCGGTTTCTTCTGCATCAGAACTCATTTCTACAAAAGCGAAGCCACGTACACGGCCGGTTTCCCGGTCAGTGGGAATTTGAACACGCTTTACAGAACCGTATTCTGCGAAAACCTGTGTCAAAGCGTCCTGTGTAACTTCGTAAGAAAGATTGCCTACGTAAACTGACATATAATGTCTCCAAAATCACGAGTTTGTAGAGATTTAGATTTCGGAGAGCAGTCTGTAAATACCACAAGTAAAAAGCCTGTCAATACTAACAACAAAATCACTAATCGCCGAATTAATTCTCTCCCTAATGATGACATACAAACCAGGTTTTTGGGAGAGGATTTTACGAAATTTTTATAGAAAATTTTGCCAGCCCTGGAAATATTAGTGCTGGCTAGTATTTCAAGCTGATAGCTGACGGATGTACACAGGGTGGACGCAAGGTTATCACATTAAGGGATTAGTTTCAGCTTGAATGCGCTTTTCCAAATATTGACCAATCATTAACTGTTCGCCAGCACGGGAAATAATACTTTGTCTGGTGCGGTATTTATCACCAATGAGCTTAATTTCTTCCTCAAATACTGAATTGTTGTATTCCGTTCGCAAGCACAGGGTTTTGGGATGCGGGAAATTATATTGAGCTGTTACAGGTTTGGTAGTAGCAAAACCGCGATCGCGATACAAAATATTTCCCAAAACACCAAAAATTGTCATACCGATGGCTTCTTTTATCGCGTTGTGTAAATCGGTACTTTCCCAACTGACTTTTGCACCACAAGTCAAACTTCCTAAATTTGACAAGTCGTGTAAGTGAGCCAGTTGTTGCAATTCATCATCTCCCTGTGCCAAAAATCTGATGGTAATAATACTTACGATTTCCTTAATTTTACCTTGTGGTAGGGTATAATAGCGCCGTTCAGAACGCCATTGTCCTACAGATGCTTGAAAAAACTCTGCAATCATTTGTTCATCGGCAGTTTGGACAATTTTCAGCAGTGATGTCACTTGTTACCTTCCTCACTTAATGTGAATTGTTCCTTTAGTGACTTCCGTCACTACTCTATGGTGATTACGAAAGCAATATTTATTTAATATTCTTAATATATACACAAAGTCTTCAAGAATTCCAGTCTCAATAACCCTTTAACTGACAAATTTCCCGTAAAAACCTAATTAATTTTTAGCAGCTAAATCATGACCTATTACCTATTACCTATTGTTGGCATAATCTTTATACTAACTTTATAATCTTTGAGACTATCAGCAATTACACACATTTATATCCTGTAGATATGGTGATAATTCTGCCAGTGTGAACAAGCCAAAAAAAGTGATGAGGAATACATAAATAGTTGAAGAAACGATGACGTTATTTTTTTCTTAGTTCATACCTATTCCCAATCAATTGGGAAGGAAAAGCTGTTTGAGTGCAAATACTGCCCAATTGGAGAAAAGTTCATGGTTTTGGACACAAATAAGTCACAAAAACAGGTGAAAATATCAACTCCTATAGTTACCAAACCAGTTATCAATAACTATAGTTTATTAATGTTCTGTATGCTGTTACTGGCATTACTAACAGCAAGTTGTGGTTCATTACCAAAAGAATCAGCCGGAGCCCAATCGAGGCGACCTGATGGTAGAGAAAGAGGTAATAGTGAAGCATCTGTAGATGTAGCGATCGCCCGAACTAACTTATTACGTCCTCCAGCAGGTTATATCGGTAACACCACCCCATTTAGGACAGTTTCTGTGCGATCGCAAGTAGAAGGAAGACTCATCGCCCTCAATTTAGATGTTGGAGATACAGTCAACCGTGGAGAAATTATTAGCCAGTTAGACGACGTTCTACTGATGACGGCATCACAGCAAGCAGAAGCAGAACTAGCAACCAGTCAATCAGAAGTCGCTAGGGCGATGACACAAGTAAGTAATGCTCAAGCAGAAGTCGAAAAAGCCAGATTAGAAGTTATCCAAGCCCAAGCAGACTCCCAAAGACAACAACAATTATTCAAAGCGGGAGCAATTTCCGAACAAGCCGCCCAACAAGCCAACACCAAAGCCCAAACAGTCCAAAAAGCCCTACAAGCCACCATTGAACAAGTCCGTACAGAAAAACAAGCTGTAGCCGCCGCGCAAGGTAGAGTATTTGCCCAGCAAGCAGTAGTTAAAGCCGCCAAAGAACGTCGTTCCTATTCCCGCTTAATCTCCCCCATCACCGGCGTAGTCACAGAAAAAGTCACAGAACCTGGTAATCTTCTACAACCAGGAAGCGAAGTCTTAAAAATTGCTGACTTGAGTCGGATTAAAGTAGTAGTCCAAGTTTCCGAATTAGAACTAGCAAAAATACAGGTCGGGCAATCTGTACAAGTGCGTTTAGATGCCTTCCCAGATCAAACCATCATTGGTAGAGTAGCGCGTATTTCTCCAACTGCTGATAGCACAGCCAGGTTAGTACCTATAGAAGTAGTCATTCCCAATAGTGGCGGAAAAACTGGTAGCGGACTACTAGCACGAGTCAATTTTACGACCCAAACACCACAGCGAGTCGTGGTGTCACAAACAGCAATTAATGTAACAGATCAACAAACAAAACCAGAAAATACCACAGGTACGATATTTATTCTTCAAGAAACCGACGGTAAAGCCAAAGTAAAAGAACAATCTGTAACTTTAGGGAAAAAAGCTAACGGTAGTGTAGAAATTCTCTCTGGCTTACAACCAGGAGAAAGTTATGTTGTTCGTAGTAGTAAACATTTAAAAGACAATGAAGTTGTCAAGTTATCAATTTTGTCGGAAAAAGATTTGAAAGAACCACAAAAAACACAAAAAAAGAATTTTTAGGTGGTGTTAAGCAAGAGCTGATTCATAATATACAGTTTGAACTTTGAATTGGTAAAGATGCAAATAACAAACAACAACGGCTTTAGTATCAGCGCCATTTCTATCCGTCAGCATATCGCTACTCTCATGCTGACCTTGGCTGTAATTGTTATGGGTGTATTTTTCATTATTCATTTACCCGTGGATTTACTTCCATCTATTACTTATCCCCGAATTGGTGTGAGGATAGAAGCACCAGGAATTTCTCCAGAAGTAGCAATTAATGAAGTTACCAAACCTCTAGAAGAAGCTTTTTCTGCAACAGAAGGTGTAATTCAAGTTTTTTCCCGCACTCGTGAAGGACAAGTGAGTTTAGATTTGTATTTTCAACCAGGAGGAAATATTGACCAAGCCTTAAATAATGCTACAGCAACCTTTAATCGATCCAGAAACAGATTACCAGACACTATTACAGAACCACGTTTATTTAAAGTAGATCCTTCCCAATCACCTGTTTATGAATTCGCACTTACTTCACCTACTCTTAAAGCTGTTGACTTGCGGGTTTTTGCAGAAGAAGAATTAGCTCGTGAATTGGGTGTAGTACCAGGAGTAGCAATAGTAGATGTATCAGGAGGAGTTAAGGAAGAAGTTAGGGTAAATGTTGATTTAGATCGTCTCCAATCTATTGGTGTTGGTTTGACAGATGTGTTAAATCAACTGCAAGACCGTAACCAAGATATTTCTGGAGGAAGGATTCTAGGTCCAAATTCTGAACCTTTAATCCGCACCATGGGACGCTTCCAGAATGCTGAGGAAATTAACAATATTTCTTTTGAAGTATCTGCACGTAATTCTAATCTTAAAAATCGTGTTTATTTGCGTGACTTTGCCCAAGTTATCGATGGTTCAGAACAACAACGGGTTTATGTATTACTGAATGGTCAAGAAGCAGTTAAAGTCAGTATTCAAAAACAGCCAGATGCTAATACTGTAAATGTTGTTGATGGTGTAAAAAAACGTTTAGAAAAACTTAAGGAAGCTGGTGTAATTCCTGCTGAAGCAACCCTCACATCTACTTTAGATGAATCAATACTTATCCGCAGTTCTCTGGCTAATCTTACTTCTTCTGGATTGATTGGTTCAGGTTTAGCAGCTATAGCCGTTTTTCTGTTTCTAGGTTCTCTAAGACAAACTTTAATTATTATTCTGGCTATTCCCCTAGCATTTTTAACAGCTATTATTTTCATGGGAATATTCGGTTTATCCCTGAATATTTTTAGTTTGGGTGGTTTAGCCTTGGGTGTGGGAATTGTCGTTGATAATTCCATCGTCATGTTAGAAAATATTGCCGAGGGAATTAATCAATCAAAATTACAAAATCAAACATCAAAATTACCAACTGCTTTAATTATTCAACAGGCAGAAAAAAGCAGTCGAGAAGTAGAATCAGCTTTAGTAGCTTCTACAAGTACAAACTTGGTAGCAGTATTACCATTTTTGCTGATTGGTGGTTTTATCTCATTACTCTTTAATGAGTTAATTCTCACCATCAGTTTTGCGGTAGCAGCTTCAGTTCTTATTGCTGTTACTGTTGTCCCCATGCTGACATCTCGACTGTTAGCTTTACCAGTTTCTAGTTCTCTAGGTAATTTTTGGTTTTTCCGCGAGTTTAATCACCGTTTTGAAGCCACTACAAGATTATATGGTGGTTTGTTAGCTAGGATCTTACGCTGGCGGTTATTAACTATTGCGATCACTACTATCATATTAGGTGCTGGTAGTTGGTGGATGGCTCCTCAACTTCCCCAAGAAATTCTCCCCCCCATCAACACCGGACAAGTTAGCTTAATAGCTCAATTTCCCCCCGGTACACCTCTAGAAACTAATCAAAAAGTCATGAGGGCTGTAGATCACATTCTCCGTCAGCAACCAGAAACAGAATATGCGTTCTCTACAGTAGGTGGTTTTCTCTTTGGTAGCAATAGTACTGCTAATCCCCTGAGAAGTTCCAGCACCATTACCCTCAAACCAAAAACAGATATAGAGACTTATGTTGAGCGTGTCACCAAAGAATTTACTAAGCTAAACCTAGTAGATATTCGCCTCGGTTTAGCCCCTGGTCAAGTGCGGGGTTTAATTCTTAACAACTCCCCTACTCGCGGTGCTGACGTTGACATAATTCTCCAAGGAAATAACTCAGACACTTTAGAGAAAGCAGGTCATGCTTTATTAAAAACTTTAGAAGAAAAAGTTACCTCAGTTAGATTCCGTCCTGATGCAGATGTAACTCAACCAGAAATCCAGATTTTACCTGACTGGGAACGAGTGGCTAATGTCGGTTTAAATACTAAAGATATTGGGGAAACAATTCAGACCGCCATTATAGGTAGCGTAGCCACCCAACTACAACGCAATAACCGTTTGGTAGATGTGCGAGTTGAGTTAAATGAAGCTTCAATACAAACAACTTCCCAGTTAGAGAGATTACCTTTATTTGTAGAAGGTAATCAACAAATTCGCTTGAGTGATGTAGCGACAATTGCCGAAGGTAAAGCACCAGGAGAAATTCAACGGATTAATCAGCGTCAAGTTTTTTTAATAGCTGGTAATTTGGCAGAAGGAGCAAGTCTTAGTCAAGCATTAGATCAAGTTGATCTAGTTCTCAAAAATGCAAATTTCCCTCAAGGTGTCAGTCTTTTACCCAGTGCAACAGCGGAATCTAATCAAGAACTACAAAAATCAATACAACTGTTGGGAGGTTTAGCAATCTTTTTAGTCTTTGTGGTGATGGCTGTACAATATAATTCCCTCATTGATCCTTTAGTAATTCTGTTGACCATTCCTCTGGCATTAGCAGGAGGTATTTTTGGGCTTTATATCACCGGAACTGCTATTGGTGCTACTGTCGTCGTCGGTGCAGTTTTGTTAGTAGGTATTGTGGTTAATAACGCCATTATTATGGTGGAGTTAGCAAATCAAATTCGAGAACGAGAAAGAATTGACCGTCGTACCGCCATTTTAAAAGCAGCACCTCAACGTTTACGCCCTATTTTCATGACAACAATTACCACAGTTCTGGGTATGTTTCCCCTGGCTTTAGGAATTGGTGAAGGTTCAGAGTTTCTTCAACCTTTGGGTGTAGTTGTATTTTCTGGGTTGTCTTTAGCAACAATGCTTACTCTATTTATTATCCCCTGTTTTTATACTCTGCTCCATGATTTAATTACTGGACGTTGGGCAAAACCTGTACTTATCAAAATCTGGAAGAGAAATTTAAACAAAGCATAATTTAGAAATTTAGAAACAAGATCCCTCATTTCTTTAAGAAGCACGGGATCTCAATTTAAGTAAGAATTCAGCTATCGGCAGTCAGCTTTTTCAGCCTAACGCCAAAAATACCTATTGATAATTAATCAATAATTCTTACCAATTTAATTAACTAATTCTTGATACACTGCTAAAGTTTCCTCATACACACGGACAACATTAAGCAATTCTAAATTTTCCTGTGCGCGATGTTTCCAACCTTGCAATTTGTCTGGATTACTTAATAAATTTACTAATGCTTCAGCTAAAGCTTGACTATCTTTAGCTGGTACTAAAACCCCAGCTTGTCCATTGTCCAAAGCTTCTGGGATACCGTCTATTTCTGTGGCAATAATAGCAGTACCAGCCTCTCTTGCTTCGGAAATTACTAAGGGACATGGATCTCTATGAGAAGCCAGAACGAAAATATCACAAGCTAATAAATAACGTTGGGGCTCTGTTTGAAAACCCTCAAAGTGAATCTGATCGCCTACACCACTTGATTTTGCTTGTTCTTTAAATATCTCTCTATCTGGTCCATCTCCCACTAAATAAAGATGTGCTGTGGGAAAGTCTAAAGTAATTTTTTCAAAAGCAGCAATTAACTCATTTATACCTTTGCGTTTATACATACCTGCTACAGTGGTGATCGCAGGTTGTTGTAATTTTAAAGGTTGATAATCCGATATTCGCCTTGTGCGGGGACTGCCCAAAGTACCATTGCGTACTACCCGTAATTTATTCTCTGGTATACCACGTTGCATCATCGAAATTTGCACGGCTTTACTAACAGCAATTACCCTATCTGCCAAACCCATCAATAAACTAGCACGCTGAAATTCATTGTGTACTGTGGAAACTAAGGCATACTTGTTTCTAAATCTCAACATACTAGCTAGAACTATTCCAGTCATCATGTGGGCATGAACAATATCAGGCTGAAATTTTCGTATAATTTCCCGAAAAGATAATGCTGCTTGTAGAATATTTATAGGCTGACGATTTTGGTTGATCTTGTAGTGTTTAACACCAAATTTATCCAATAACATTTCATATTCTCCCCCACCAGATATTACTGCTACATCATCACCAGTCTTGGCCTGTAAACAGGCTAAATCTATGGCTACGTTGACAATTCCATTTCCAATTTCTTGAACATGGTTCAATATATGTATTATTCGCATCATCTTGAAAATAGGTGTTAAATTTTTACAATTACTTCTACCAATTTAGAAAGCAAGAAATGTAACTGAACAGAAGTGAGCAAGTAATCTGTTATTGAAGTGACAGATTAATTAAAAAAAATGAGTATTTTATCCACGATTTTTCCATTAGGCTTGACTACTTCCAACTTATAGGACTGATTAGGTATCATGTGCCTTATTCATAAGTTGTATGTGATGGAAATTTCTATTTCTGCTATATCATATACAGCGTTATTATATTTTCTCTGTTCCTTGAGAAGTATATTGTTATTGGATTTCATTCTCTCGACTACATTAGACCTAATGGGAAATTGTTTCTGTGGTATGATAGGGATTTTTAGATTTTATGTATTTTTGGTGTTCTTTGGGCTCCCTAATTCAAACATAAACGTGTCACTCTAACTGTTGGCTAGAACAAAGACAAACGCTCATTATAACATAAAATTAAATTTGCATTAAGTCTATTAAAAATAATCAGCCCTATTTAATTCTTTAATTCAATGTAGTCTTTTTTCGTAAGAATTCAGGAGTAAGGAGTCAGTAGTCAGAATGTTTGAGAAATTGGTTAATTATCAAATAGGTAGGTATTTTTGGCGTTAGCCTGAAAAAGCTGACTGCTGATAGCTGAATTCTTACATTCTTTACAAAGGATATGCCAATTAAAATCACATCCAGCATCAATAAATTTAATAAATTCAAAAACTGATAAGAGAATGTTTGAAAGGTCATGCTGTAGCTTGCTTTCCGCAGGGTACGTAGGGCAGGATAGTCAAGCATCTTAGAGTAATGGGCTCAAACCCTAGATTCTAGGCTAATACACAGTTAATACTTTGTTAATACTTTGATGATTCATGCATACTTTTATCTGTACCATAGTAAGTAGCAAAACTATAGTGGAAGAAAGCAAGAATCTTTAAGTGGTTACACACACCAGACGAAAAATCAACAATCTTAAATCTCTGGACTCTCAGGCAGTTATGGATTTATTATTGGTGATCGTGGGTTTTTTTCAGGAAATCAAAAGATTATGAACGCTCAAGAGATCATCCATTCCATAGAAGCGGAACACATCAAATCCGACCTACCTGTCATTTATGTAGGTGATACAGTACGGGTAGGAGTTAAAATTAAGGAAGGGGAAAAATTCCGCGTCCAACCCTATGAAGGAGTGGTAATCGCTAAACGCAATGGTGGAATCAATGAAACAATCACCGTCCGTCGCGTTTTTCAAGGTGTTGGCGTTGAGCGTGTATTTTTGTTGCACTCTCCTCGTATTGACAACATCAAAGTCTTGCGTCGTGGTAAAGTAAGACGCGCTAAACTATATTATTTGCGCGATCGCGTCGGTAAGGCCACCCGGATTAAGCAACGGTTTGACCGCGCCCTGTGATTCACTGTGTCCTAGCAGGAGAGGAATTTCAATCTATAAGCGGCATCTGCCGCTAATTTGCTTTTTCTGAAAAATTAAATTACATTCACGAAGAAGTTGTGTTAGACTAAAAAAGTTCAGCGCAATCACTGAAACAAAGACAGCTTGTGCGCTCTTAGTTCAGTTGGTAGAACGCAGGTCTCCAAAACCTGATGTCGGGGGTTCAAGTCCTCCAGGGCGCGCTCAAAAGCAAAAAACATAGCCCGAAACAAAAACGCATCTGCTGCTATTATTTTAGCAGCCAGATTTCATTATTTCGGGTCTAATTATTTTTTACTTGCAGCTTTCTTGTTTCCATAACATTAGGTTAAACCTGTAAACCTTGGTGCAAAATAACAAGGTGTTCAAATTATTCAATACTTTTATCCTCAACATCCAAACATAAGACTGACTATCAAACCAAAGGGTGAAAGTCCTGCTACTACAAGAAAGAAGCGTTACTCGCTATAAAAAAACTTAAACTTACGTATAAGAGCAAGAAAACATGGTTGATAATAAACAGTCATAAAGGATAAGGGTAAATGTAGTCCCACTGTCCCCCAAAATAGGATTAGGGATAGTATAGGCGATCAGTTCGCCTGTGAGAAGGTTTAGCATTGCAAAAGCCTTACTCAGAAGGGATGATTAATTAATCATCCGTACAAAATATAATGTCCATATTTTGGTATGGCATTATGAACTGTAGCTATGTAAGAAACGGGGAGTATAACGACCGTGGCCAAAAAAAACGAAGCAGAAATGCCAGAAACCGGAAATGGGTTTAGCTTAAACAATTTCTTCCAAGGAACAAAAGAAGAACTTGAAAAAGTGGTATGGCCCAGTCGTAAGCAGTTGGTGAGCGAATCAGCAGCTGTGTTATTAATGGTGACACTCTCCGCATCTTTGATATATTTGGTCGATGGATTGTTTGCTTGGGCAGCAAAACAGGTATTCTGATGACTTCTGCAACAGACGAACCACGGGATGCTTTACAGTCAGAGGAAGCACTCGAAGCAGCGATAAAAGAAGCCCGCTGGTATGCGGTGCAAGTAGCCTCTGGTTGTGAAAAGCGCGTGAAGACAAACTTAGAGCAGCGCATCCAAACCTTTGATGTTGCTGACAAAATCATTCAAGTGGAAATCCCCCACACACCAACGGTAAAAATCCGTAAAGATGGTAAGCGCCAGCCCTCGGAAGAGAAAGTCTTTCCTGGTTATGTGCTTGTGCGGATGATGTTGAATGATGACACCTGGCAGGTGGTACGCAACACTACTCATGTAATTAACTTTGTGGGAGCAGAACAAAAACGTGGTACCGGCAAGGGTCGGGGTCACGTTAAACCAGTACCCCTGAGCAACTCAGAAGTAGAACGTATATTCAAACAAACCAGTGAACAAGAGCCAGTAGTCAAAATTGATATGGCTACAGGTGATAAGATAATGGTACTTTCTGGTCCATTTAAAGACTTTGAAGGCGAGGTGATTGAAGTTTCGCCAGAACGGAGTAAGCTAAAAGCTCTGCTCTCGATTTTTGGACGAGATACACCAGTAGAATTGGAATTTAATCAGGTAGAAAAACAGAGCTAAATCCAAATGGCGAAGAAAGTAGTAGCGGTCATTAAACTGGCCCTGAATGCTGGAAAAGCCAACCCAGCACCGCCAGTAGGCCCAGCATTGGGTCAACACGGCGTTAACATCATGATGTTCTGCAAAGAGTACAACGCCAAAACAGCAGACCAAGCTGGAATGGTGATACCCGTAGAAATTTCGGTTTTTGAAGACCGGAGTTTTGCATTTGTACTCAAAACACCCCCAGCATCAGTTTTGATTCGCAAGGCAGCGAAAATTGAACGAGGCTCTAATGAACCCAACAAAAAGAAAGTTGGGAGCATTAGTAAAGCTCAATTAAAGGAAATCGCCCAAACCAAACTTCCTGACCTCAATGCTAACGACATTGACGCAGCAATGAATATTGTGGCAGGAACAGCTAAGAACATGGGTGTTACTATCACAGATTAATAGGTGACAGGTGACAGGTGACAGTACATAAAAAATAACAACTGACAACTGAACAACTGACAACTGACTAATAAAAAATCGTATCGGGGGAGAGGTGAGAAACTTCGAGATCACCCCAGGAGCAAAAAATGGGAAAGAAAATATCACGCCGTTTACAGGCGTTGCAAGACAAGGTAGAAGATCGGGATTATACACCCTTAGAAGCGTTGGATATGTTAAAAGAGACAGCAACGGCTAAATTCGCCGAAGCCGCAGAAGCTCATATCCGGCTAGGAATTGACCCCAAGTATACAGATCAACAGTTGCGAACAACAGTAGCACTGCCTAAAGGTACAGGACAAATAGTGCGTGTGGCAGTTATCGCTAGAGGTGAAAAGGTAACAGAAGCCACTAATGCAGGTGCTGACATAGCTGGTTCAGAAGAACTGATTGATCAAATTCAAAAAGGCATGATGGATTTTGACAAGCTAATTGCGACACCTGATGTTATGCCAATGGTGGCAAAACTTGGTAAATTGCTTGGTCCTCGTGGTTTGATGCCATCACCCAAAGGTGGTACAGTGACAAATGATGTTGGTGGTGCGATCGCAGAGTTCAAAGCGGGTAAGTTGGAATTCCGTGCTGATCGGACTGGTATTGTCCATGTTATGTTTGGTAAGGCATCCTTCTCGCCAGAAGATTTGTTAATCAACCTCAAAGCATTGCAAGAGACAATTGATCGTAACCGTCCTTCAGGAGCAAAAGGGCGTTACTGGCGTACATTATACGTCTCTGCCACCATGGGTCCTTCGATTAAAATCGACATCAGCGCCCTAAGAGATTTACAACTGACTGAAGCTGTATAATTTTAGATTATAGATTGAGAGTTGGTAAATAGAGAAGTGAATTTTCTCCTAATTATCAACTTTTAATCTCAAATCCAAGATTCAAAATCCAAAATTAAATAAGCAAAGCCGGAGACAGCAGGTACTAACAGCTTAAGATCCTGCCGAGGTTAATTTTAACTGACTGAAGTTTGCTCAATAACAATGTGAGAACTACAGCATTAAAAGTACCTCTGTGAAACCCCGGCCAAGATAGCTGGGGTTTATTATTTTCCGCAGGTCAGTCAACTGTAAACACAGTTAAAAGTGATAACTGATAACTGATAACTGAATAAGATTTTGCCCTTGGAGGTGAAAACATAATGGGTCGAACGTTAGAAAACAAGAAAGAGATAGTAGCTGACCTCAAAGGAACTTTGAGCGAGTCAACTTTAGCACTGGTAATTGATTACCAAGGTCTAACAGTTGCAGAAATCAGGGACTTAAGGCGGCGTTTACGTCCTAGTGGCACTGTTTGTAAGGTAGCTAAAAACACCTTTATGGGTATCGCCATTCAGGAAGATGAAAAATGGCAACCTTTGTCAGAACTACTAAAAGGTTCGTCTGCCTTTTTGCTAGTTAAAGAAGATTTCTCTTCAGCAATTAAGGCTTACCAAGAATTCCAAAAAACCTCCAAGAAGACAGAACTTCGTGGCGGTGTTATGGACGGTCGCCTGCTGAAAGAAGCAGATGTCAAGGCTTTAGGAGACTTGCCATCTAAGGAACAACTTATGGCGCAAATTGCTGGATCTATCAACGCTTTGGCTACTAAACTTGCTGTGGGTATCAACGAAGTTCCCAGTTCCTTGGCTCGCGCTGTTCAGGCTGTTGCTGATAAAGAAAATGGCGATAGCACTGAAACTGCTAGTGAATAAAACTTTTTCATTAGTTAAACCCTGTTAGTAAAAACTAATAACTAATGACTAATGAAAACTGACAGAAAACAAATCAAAATTTTTTAGGAGTATATCCATGTCTGCTGCAACCGATCAAATTTTAGAACAATTGAAATCTTTGACCTTGTTGGAAGCTTCTGAACTAGTTAAGCAAATTGAAGAAGCTTTTGGTGTAAGTGCTGCTGCACCTGCTGGTGGCATGATGATGATGGCGCCTCCTGGTGCTCCTGCTGCTGAAGTTGTAGAAGAAAAGACCGAATTTGATGCAATTCTTGAAGCTGTACCTGCTGATAAGAAAATTGCAGTTCTGAAGATTGTCCGTGAAATCACAGGTTTAGGTCTGAAAGAAGCTAAAGACTTAGTAGAAGCTGCTCCTAAGCCAGTTAAAGAAGGTATTGCTAAAGACGCTGCTGAAGACATCAAGAAGCGCATCGCTGAAGCTGGTGGTACTGTAGTCATTAAGTAATTCGTAATTGCTAATTCTTAGCATTATTCAGTGATTAGGAATTAGGAATGATTAATTAGTTAATTAAGGAGTCTAAAAAAGACTCCTTTTTTGGTGTTTATTTTTGACTTGTTTAACATTGTTTACCGTCTGACGGATTCACAAAATCATGTAAATCTGCATCCCAAATACTGATGTAGATGAAATCACAATTTTGCCGCACTATTTGACCTTTCACAGAACCCTTCGTAAATTTAAAATTATCTATCTGACGCTGTTGAATTTTTTGGAGTCCTTGTTTAATTTCTGCTGTGGCTTGTCCAGCTAATAAACCATTTAAGGTTGTTTGCATAACTTGATTATCTACTGATGAAGCAAAAGCCGCTTCGGTTTGCCTGATTCTACCAGTGTCACGGTCAAATAAGTAGCCTAAATCAATTTGATTTGGTACTACTTTATAAGTGATAGCACGGGTATTCGACCATAGTCCCCTTAAATCTTTTTTTGGTTTCCCCAGTGCTGCTTCTACACTATTTCTGGATGTCCCTGTGGGAAATACTGGTACAGTTTGCCTGATGTTGGTGGCTAACTGTTCAGGTAATTCTTTTCTTTGCTTACCTGGCTTTTTCTGGGAATCTGAAAATACCTCGGCTGTGGGAACTACAGCTGGCTGAGATTGCTGTTGTTGTATTTCTACTTCGGGTGTTGATCTGACTGTGGGAGTGGGAGTATCTTGAATTACGGGTTTATCCACTGGTGGTGGTGTTGATACCTGTGCAGAATTAGTTTTTGGTAAGGGATTAGAAATGAGTTGCTGTTCTGTAGAAGGAGTTGGTGTAATTACTGGTGTTGGGGAAACTTCCTTAGCAACTGGGGAATTTGTAAGTACAACAGTGGGAGTCTGGGTTTCTCTTGTGACTGTGGAGTTAGTAGCGACTGGGGCTGAAGGTTGTGGCTGACGGTTGGATATTCCTACTGCAACAATCAAACTACTCACCAGCAAACTACCAAGAATTACAGCGGTTTTTTGCCCGTTTGCAGGATTGTTAACTTCTCTGATAACAGGAGTTCTTGCAGGTGAATAGATTGGCTGGGTTGTTTGGCTGGTAGGAGGAGGGGGGCTAAGACTAATTGTGGCGCGGGTAGTCGGAGCATGGGAAGAAATATAATTATTATGATCAGTATTATGACCAGATTTTAAAGCATAGAGCATTTTACTGGCCGTGGTGTAGCGATCGCTCGGACGTGGTTCAATAGCTTGAGTAAGTATCTGTACCATTTCTGGTGATATACCAGCAGCGTATTGTTGCCAAAGTACTTGACCCGTTTGGGGATGAGTTTCTAAGTCTTGGGGTTGTTTACCTGTGAGCAGATAAATTGCCGTCAAGCCTAAACTATAGATATCCGTAGCATAAACTGGACGACCGATAGCTTGCTCACTGGGCATATACCCTGGTGTACCTATGACTATGGATTGTAGGGGATTTCCTGAAGGATTGATGACTGTACGGATTGTTTCTTTAACAGCACCGAAATCAATTAGAACTGGTTTATTATCTTGGGAGCGAAGGATTATATTATCTGGTTTTATATCTCGATGAATGATACCTTTGCTGTGAACATAATCTAAAACTGGTAGCAAACTTAAAAGAATTTCTCGAACAATCGTTTCTTTTAATTTGCCTTTTGATTGGATAATATTGGTGAGCGTTTGACCTTCAATCCATTCTTGGACAAGATAAAATTTGCCATTTTCTGGAAAATAAGCGTAAAGTTTGGGAATTTGATCACTAGTTTCTCCCAAATTTTCCAAAATAGCCGCTTCTCTTTCAAACCGTTGTTGAATTATTTGAGAAGTTTCTGGATCATTGTTAATTGGCTTGAGTTCTTTGATAAGAAAGCGACGACGAGAAGGTAAATGGGTATCTTCTGCAAGAGAGGTTTCCCCAAAGCCACCTGCACCGAGTAATTGGATAACTTGATAGCGGTTGTTTAACAGTTTTGTTGTCATGAAACGTTACACGCGAGATCCCTTCCCAATGTATACCAGATACTTGGACGATCTAGTGATGGGATGTTTCCTAGTGATTTACGATTTGGCAGAAATCAGCTTTGCACCTACTAGCTGTCCTAATGCTTTTCCTCCCTCTTTCATGATGGCGTTATGATTCCATTCCATTAAGGGACGGATCGATCAATATTGCTACACAGCTAGTTTGCATAATCACTGTTTAGGCATATCTCCAACGGGAGCGATCACTATTTTTCTCAATCCGATAAAATTCCTTATCTTCATGGTGTTCTCTCAAGTAAGTAAAAGCTTCTTCAGCAAATTTATCTTTAGTGCGATTTTTTCTCCTAGGCTAGGGATAATCACTGTATAAGTTAACTGTCGCCCCTTCTTCCTGACTAGTAATTATAAATCACTAGAATAAACTGGCCTTCCTTAGGTAATATATTAATTAATAATTCCTCAAGTGCCCTTTGAGTAAATAATCCATATTCTTGAATTTTTGCTTTTAAAGTATCCCCTTCTATCCACTCCTGAACTAAGTAAAATTCTCCACTAATAGAGAAGTAAGCATATAAAGTAGGAACTTGTTCAGATATGCCACCCAGTGCTTCTAAAATAGCTGCTTCTAGTTGGAATCGCTCTTATACTATTTGGTAAATCTGAGGATTATTTTGAATTGGTTTTAGCTATTTTACCACACCAAGACGGTGTGATGGCATATTGGTATCTTGAGCAAGCAATGTTTCACCAAACCCACCTCATCCAAGACTACGGATTATTCGATAGCCGTTGTTTAGCAACATGGTTTTTAGGAATGGCAAGATGCAATATATTTACTATATTTAGTAGCCATATTTTCGTTTTTTAGTTGCAGATTGAGTAGCTCTTGATTCTGTAGCTCTTGATTCTAAGGTAAATTCCGGTATTTCTTCAAGTTCATACCCACTTAAATTATACTGTTCACAAACTAAACTTAAGCGATATCCGCTGGTTCTGACTGCGTTAACTGAATGGGTTAAATCACCTTGAAAGTAAACCAAGGAGTTGGTTTGAGGTTTAACTTGTCCAACTTGGCGTTTAGGCGATTTTAGAACCAATTCTCCCCCTTCCATGTTTTCTGGTACACGCACATAGAGAACACTGACAAGGTGAGGTAGTTCAATGGTTTTGCAGTAAGAACGCAAGGAACGATCTATGTGCGGATCTACACGAGAACCTTCTTTTAATAGCAAAGGATTGAGATAAAAAGCATTACAATTAGGCTGAAGTGCTAAATCTAGATAAGGTTTAAAAAAGGGAAATTTTTGTTCAACTGTTGTTAGCCCTTGACGCTGAAAAACTACGGAAAAGCCTTTGGTATTGATAAAATCACGGTTGAGGTTGTTGATAACAAAGTAAGGACTAGCATTAATTTCTCCCCACAGGTCATTAAGGTAATAATTAGGTAAGATGTTGGTTTGTAATTGATAGTATTTCATTTCACATTTTATAACTCGAGAAGTTAAGAAATATTGAGTGTGAGACTTGTGTTAATCCTATTCATACATTCTGAAAATTTGCTCAATCATTTGATTAGCTTGGGAAGCATAAGCACCACTAAATAAATTAAGATGATTCAAAATAGGGTATAGATTATAAAGGGTCTTGCGTTTTTCATAACCCTCAGCTAAAGGAAATACCTCTTGATATCCTTGATAAAAACTTGGTGGGAAACCACCAAATAACTCTGTCATAGCAATATCAACTTCTCTATCACCAAAATAAGTTGCTGGATCAAAAATTACGGGTTCATAATCAACGGTGAAACTTGCATTTCCTCCCCATAAATCACCATGCACTAAGGAAGGTTGTACTTGATAATTTGCTAATAATTCGGGAATAGCCGCTAATAACTGATCTTGTAAAGCAAAATTCTCTCCTTTTCGCTTTGCTAACTGAAATTGATAACTTAAGCGATGTTGAATGTAAAATTCTATCCAGTCAGATTTCCAAGTATTAATTTGGGGGGTAGAACCGATAGTATTATTCATGTTCCAGCCGAAACCTCGGTTACTGCTGATTTTGTGCATTGCTGCTAAGTTACGCCCCATTTTTTGCCAAGATTTGCTATTACCATTGGCCATTTCTAGCCATTCCAATACTATATAACTAGAATTAGCTGTAGTTCCCCAACATAGAGGTTGAGGAACGCGGATAGTATTTGTGTTGTACATTTGCTCTAACCCCAGCATTTCTGCTGCAAACATCTCTCCTTGAGAGGCTTGGTTAAGTTTCACAAAATAGGTTGTTTTGCCATCACTGAGTGCATAACCTTGATTAATACAGCCACCACTTACAGATAGCCGTTGTGAAGAGTGGAATTTTTCTCCTGTCACCTGGCTAATATGAGCGTCAATTTCAATCCACATATTCAGATATCAGTTAACATTTAATATTATTAAACCATTGATAACTGATAAGTTATACAACACGAGTCAGGAGTAAAAGTCTCTTACTCTCGGGAGCATCCCAATTTTGCAAAAATATGATAAATTGTCATTCTGTTAGCGAAGCGTGGCGTAAGGCATAGGGAATGGAGTGAAGTGAAGAATTTCCGACATGCTAGAGCCTCCGGCACCCTTCGCTAACATTGGGCTGTGCTTCATACCCTGTGGGAAGCAAGCTACAGGATGATAATGAACTTAAACATTTGGGATGTTCCCCTTACTGTCTAGGTTTCAATTTAGATTTTGTACTTCACTGATCTGCAATCTGCTGTAATTGTTCACTTAACAGGTTTGATCACAACTACACCATAAGCGTTGGGGTCAAGATATTTCTGTGCAGCTTGGATTAAGTTATTTGTATTTTGAGCTTGTATATATTGGGGATAATTAAATGCTGCTTCTAGGTCGCCTATTAAAGATTGATAATAACCATACAAACCGGAGCGCTCACTTGGTGTTTCATTCCCAAATATAAACCGATTGGCTACCCGTCGCCGTACACGATAAATTTCTGATTCTTTTACTAATTCTGTTTGTATTGTATACAAATGTTTAGCAATTGCAGCTTCTACTGCTTCTAAATCATCTACTTCACACTTAGCAGAAATAGAAAATATCCCTTGCAGTCGATTATTAATATTACTAACAGCAATTGAGGAAACAAGTCCTCTTTCTTCTCGCAAATCATGGACTAATCTAGATGTACGTCCATGTCCTAAAATTCCTGCTAACACATCTAAAGAGTATGTTTCATCTAATTCCATGAGTCCAGGAACTCGCCATAGGATTATTAATCTGGCTTGTTGTACACTCTCATCAGTAAATTCCCGACGCACAATTTCTGTAAATGCAGGTTCTTGACTAACGGTTAATTGTTGATTATTAATTTTTGATTTTTGACTATTTTTACTAAATTCTTCGGCAATAATTTCTATTAATTCTTCTACTGGTAGATTACCGACGGCAACCGCAGTTATAGAAGACGGTTGATACCAGGTATGGTGAAAATCTCGCATTTGCTGAGGTGTAACTTGAGAAATTACTGCTTCTGGACCGAGTACCGGACGACGATAAGGTAAAACATCAAAAGCGGTTTCCATTGTGCGGCGATAAATCCGCCGTCTGGGGTTATCTTGTGAACGTCTGATTTCTTCCAAAACTACTAAGCGTTCTCTCTCAAAAGCATCATCAGGAATACTAGGATTACAAACAACATCTATTTGCAATGGTGCTAATTCTGCAAAGTCTTTCGGCGCAGTCGTAATATAATAGTGTGTATAATCTTGGCTAGTAGCGGCATTAGTAACAGCGCCGCGTTCTTCAATTCGACGTTCAAACTCACCACTGGCTAGTCTCTCTGTTCCCTTAAAAACAATATGTTCTAAAAAATGAGCCATGCCATTAATAGCATCTAACTCCACAGCAGAACCGATGTTTACCCATAGATTAAGGTTAACTGCTGGTACTGGCATTTGCTCGGCGATGATGGTTAAACCATTTGGTAAATGATGCACCTTGGGAGCATTAAGTCGAGGAAATTTTAACAGAGTTGATGTCATTGGTAGTGGTGAGGTGAGGGCTATCTTACTTCTTATATCTTACAATCCCCTTAGAGGATGTTTTAAAAGTCCTTCAGTACAGCAGAAGTCAGGAGTCAAGAGTCAGGAGTAAAACTCTCTTGCTGTCTAGGTTTTAATTTAGATTTTGTACTTCATGGATCTGCAATCTGCTGTATGTATCACAAATCCTTATATCTCCCTAAAATACCCCTTAGATAGAAAAGGGGACTTTGACTATAGTTCCCTACTCTTTTAGGGGGTTAGGGGGAATAATTAGTGTCTATAATCACAACTAATTACTTTTAAAACAACCCCCTTAATGGAGTAAATCACAAGTCTCAAATCCCTTACTTTTAAGAAAGTTCTGATAGGTCAACCCCTTCGGGGAATTAAAAATTAAAAATTTAGGACCCCACGGATAAATCCAGGGGGCTTGAGTTACGGTTGCTTGCCGATACCTTCGTTACGCGAACACACTTTTGTCTTCTCCCTCCATCAATAAATCGCGAAGCGTCCTGAATGAAGTAAAGGATCTGGGCTTGTACCTTTTAGTGTGGGAAAAACCATCTTTCCCTACACCCCAGACTCTGTTTTCGGTTAGACCAGACCAAAATTTATACCGCACTGTTCTAGCAATTCAGCCGAACGTAAAAAGTAACATATTTCACCAAGTTAAATTTAACAAATTCCTGACAACCAACATTTTACATTATTTATAAAACTCAACATAGATAAAGCTTATTCTTAGTATATGCTTAACGCTATTAATTCATAATACAGTTGCGATCGCATGTTAGTCCAACACATTGAATACAGTATAAGGTTGTCAGAGATTTAGAATGGGTAGTTTATACCCACTGAATTGTGGTAATAGTAGGGGGTATAACTGATGAATGGTTACTGATGAACTATTACTTACACTAATCATTACACTTAAGCAAATTTGCTGCACAGGTTTTACACATTTCGGTTCTATGTTTCTAAATGTAGGACTTCACAAAGGGTACGATATGGCTATTTCAGGATTTTTATCTGAACTTTCGCTCCCTGAAATCTTTCAGCTGCTTGAGCAAGGAAACCAAACAGGACGGCTAACTATTAAAGCACAATCACCTAATTCGTCTCTGAAAGGGGAAAATTTTTACATTTGGTTTAAGCAAGGACTCATTGTTGCTGCGGTTAATAGACTAGATGGACAGGGATTGTTATCTATCATTCAACCTTGCTGTTGGCTCAGTGCACGTGCAGCCGCTCGAATTACAGATGTCTATGCAATTCATTAACCAACCGGATTGTGTGTCAAATTACAAGGAATATTAAATGCGCAGCAATTAAAAATGTTATTTAGTTAATCAAGTTTTGAATCAAGTTTGTAAATTATTTGAATTGTAAGATGGATCGTTTAAGTTTGATACGAGAACGCCTATACTTACCTCAGAAATGACAGGTCTGACTACTATACCTAGAAAAGTTAGACTCAAAGGTCTAAGAGTTCTGCGTAATTGGAAAATACTGGAAGACAAATTACCAGATCTAACTTGTCCTTTTATAAACACAATCCTATAGTAAGCCTCAATTGAGCTTAAATCAAATAGAATGGCAAATTTGGGAATTCACCAAAGGCACAGTTTCAATTATAGTGATCGCGGAACAGTTAGGTGAGCCTGTGGAAAAAATCCAACAAGTCGCATTTCGACTCATAGTTGTTGGTCTGGTACAAGAAGTTTCCATTATTTTAGAAGCACCAGATGAGCTATATGAATTAGAATCCACAATGATTGACATAAAATTTGAGCGTAGCAAACAAGAAAGTACCGTTAGTCAATCTTTTCTCAAGAGCCTGGTTGGTTTCCTCAGAAACTAAGTTAGTTTTCAATGCAAATTCTCTGGACTTGATTGATAGTTTTTAAGCATCAAAATGTGATTGTATTTTGCGAAAAGTTCAGTATAGTATTTACTTTTTTCTTTTCTTCTTCCCTTGTAGTCTAAACCATTTCGGTTGTTTACCTATTGACTATAAAATGCGAATATGCCATGGATACATCAGGTACATCATCAATAATAAATTAGGGTGTAGAAGTATCAAATTAGAAATGAAGAATATTAATTAAGCAAAAAATTCCTAGCTAATTTATTTCCAAAATTTCCACACAATAATTAGCCATATTTAGAAACAAGTTCAGGATAACAAAATATTCTTCCACAAGATCCAGAGCTTAAGAACGTAAATATTAATATCCACAATTCTCTACCTAGAAATTTAAATTATGTCAGCTTGAGGACAACAATTGGGTGACTTTAGTAGTATTGTTTGCTTCAAAGCAGCTATTACAGGTATAGAAGATGCTTTAAGAGAATAAGAGACAGCCATTGCCTTGAATTCAGCCGGTCGTGCTAGGGGGAAAAAGTTAGTTGAAGAATTGGGTTTAGTTGGATCTTCAATGTCATTAGATGATGCAGCATCTAAATTAAATATGGCTTTGGGTAAGGACGGTACTGGTTTGTGCATAGTTGAGAGAATTATTGCTGAAGGTGAAAACATTAAAGTCTATACTTCTGAAACTTTTTGTTCTGCTGGTGAACCGCCAAACTCACCCCGCAAATGTACTTTTACTATGGCTGCAGTTTGGGGTGCTATTGAGCAATTAATTGGTAAACGTTTCAAGGGAGTACATAGTGAATGTCTACTCAGAGGTGGTACTCATGATGTGTTTGAATTTATTCCTTTTGAGTAACAAGTGTATATGACATGAATTCCAAACCTGAATTCATGATTTTCTCCCAAATTTTAACTCGTACTAAGTACTAATCTTAATAGAGAATCCCTGCAATAGCAATCAACACAGAAAAACTGGGCATGATTTTGCAAAACTTTGCGACTGCTACCTCTGGTGTTCAGGGATCAGCCCTTGTTACCCCTGATAGTTTACCTTTTGGTGCAAGCTTGCCTGGTGCTATAGATGAAGAAAGAGTATCAGCAATGTCAGCTTCCATGCTATCTTTAGGCAAACGCATTGGTCTGGAATTAGCTAGAGGTACGGTTAATCGTATCTTTTTAGAAGGAAATAAAGGCTTTGGTATTTTAACTGGTTGTGGTGAAGATGCAGTTTTGCTAGTTTTAGCTAGTGAAACCGCTAATCAAGGACTTTTAATGTTAGAAATTAAGCGTGTTATTACTGAGATAAAATCAGTTTTGCTTTAGTTTATAGTTGTATTCAAGATGTCAATTTAAATGAAAATTCCCTTATCTGGCATTCTTGCATCATTGGTGGAAAAATTTTTTATTCCCTATATTGGCAAGTAAATTTATAAATCAAATTCAATCCTTTGAAGATAATGCTAGATCAGGGACATTTTTTAGGTAAGCAGATTAATTTTTTCATGGTTGGGGTTAAGGGGTACGGCTTCTGTGAGCGTACTTCGACAAGGCTCATTACAAGCTGGACGAAAGGTGTGGGGAAGTTTTACTAATTATCTACTTCAGATTTTCTGAGAAAAATATTATATGGAGATTATGCGGTTGGTTGTGAGGGGAACAGTAGGAGCAGGAAAATCTACTCTTATCCGTTCTATCAGTGAAATTGAAGTTGTAGATACACATACCCGTGCAACTGACGAAACAGTATTATTGAAACCAAGAACCACAGTTACATTTGATTTTGGTCGGTTGCAATTTCTTCCAGAAAGGGCATTAAACCTTTATGGAACACCCGGTCAATCTCGCTTTGATCTTATGTGGGATATTTTAATTTGCAAGACTCATGCTTATATGTTACTGATAGCAGCCCATCGTCCTGGTGAATTTCGCCAAGCACGTAAAATTATTACTTTTATGAATCAACGGATGCAGATTCCTATGATTATTGGTGTTACCCATACGCACTGTTCTGGTGCATAGAGTGACGAAGATATTTTCTTTGCCCTGGGGTATATGGATGAGAATAATCGTCCTCTTATGGTCAATGTCAATGCCACACAGACGGCATCTGTAGCTGAAGCTGTAATCGCTCTAGTAGAACAATTAATAATGCAAAAAAATTATTGTATGTAATTTTAACAGTCTAATTACAGCAAATTGCAGGTCAATGAGGTACAAAAGTTAAGAACAAAGATATATATCAAGAATCTTTTAACCCTATTACCTGTTCCCTGCATTTAAGGAAATCAGGGTTAATAATTGTGGGGTTAAGATTCTTAGCAATAATTGCGCTCGCTAATTCCTGAGTTTCTAAACCTTGACTTTTGCCTATTATTGCAGTATAATTACTAGCTTAGTAAAGATCAGTATAACTGCTCGCAAATCCCATTCTTTCGCAACTCCTACACCGCCAGATTTAATTTAAAATTATGAGTAGTAATATTAAGAATTGTAAAATTCATTATCCATGCCTAGCCTATCCCTTAACAAAAAGCAATCCCGCCTCATCGTCATCGGTGCGGGCATAGGTGGACTAACAGCCGCCGCATTATTGGCACATAAAGGTTACAGCGTATTAATTCTCGACCAGGCTTTAGTTCCCGGTGGCTGTGCTTCCACCTTTAAACGCCAAGGGTTTACCTTTGATGTGGGTGCAACTCAAGTTGCTGGGTTAGAACCTGGGGGCATACATGACCGCATTTTCTCAGAATTAGGAATTGAGTTACCCGCAGCTACTTTTTGTGACCCCGCTTGTGCAGTGTATCTTCCTGGTGAGTCCACACCTATTAATGTTTGGCGTGATCCTGAAAAATGGCAACAAGAACGCCAAAAAGAATTTCCTCGTAGTGAACCCTTTTGGCAATTATTAGCAACTTTATTTAAAGCTAGTTGGGAATTTCAAGGACGTGACCCCGTTTTACCACCACGGAATTTATGGGACTTTTGGCAGTTAAGTCAAGCAGTTCGTCCTAGTACCTTCATCAGTGCACCCTTTACCTTATTTACTGTGGGGGATGCTTTACGTTTATATGGTTTACGGAATGACCAGCGACTGCGGACATTTTTAGATTTACAACTGAAGTTATATTCCCAAGTCAGTGCGGAAGAAACAGCTTTACTTTATGCGGCTACGGCTTTGAGTGTATCTCAATCGCCACAAGGATTGTATCATCTCCAAGGTAGTATGCAAGTATTGAGCAATCGCTTGGTACAATCCTTAGAAAGAGACGGTGGTAAATTATTAATGTGTCATACCGTCGAAAAAATCAACGTGGGAAATGGCCAAGCTAACAGTGTAGTGATTAGAAATCAGAAAACAGGGGAAGTTTGGATCCAAACAGCAGATTATGTAATTGCTAACGTCACTGTGCAGAACTTAGTAGACTTATTAGGAGAAAAAGCCCCATCTAGATATAAACAAAGAGTAGCAAAATTACCGCCTGCTTCCGGTGCATTTGTAGTTTATTTGGGTGTAGATGCCAGTGCGATTCCTTATCATTGTCCCCCCCATCTACAATTTATGTATGACATCAAGGGACCAATTGGTGAAAATAATTCTTTGTTTGTATCTGTAAGTCATCCTGGAGATGGCCGCGCACCAGCAGGAAAAGGGACAATTATCGCTTCTTCTTTTGTTGATTTTACTCCCTGGTGGAATACTCAAGATTATCAAGGGTTAAAAGAGAAATTTACCCAAGATGCAATATCCAAACTTTCCCAATATTTCTATTTAAAACCAGAAACCATCATTCATGTAGAAGCTGCAACACCCCTCACCTTTGCTCATTATACAGGTAGAGAAAAGGGAATTGTTGGTGGAATTGGTCAAAGAATTCCTACCTTTGGACCCTTTGGTTTTGCTAATCGTACACCTATTAATAATTTGTGGTTAGTTGGTGATTCCACTCATCCAGGAGAAGGTACAGCAGGAGTCAGTTATTCAGCTTTGACGGTAGTTAGACAAATTCAAGCTCAAAAATAGGATTTTTTTCTCACGCAGAGGTGCAAAGGTGCAGAGAAGAGATCGCAAAGAGAAGGATGACCGCAAAGAACATATTTAGATAGCGGAACTGAAACAAAAATCAAGCCCAAATGCAGCCCAAACTAGCTTGATAAGAAGGAAACACGTCCGGATTCCAGTTGAACCAATCAGTAAATAGAAAAGATATGGCTGTTCTCAACGCTTCTAAAGCTTCAGTAAAGGTATTCAAAGGTTTCTTAGCCCACCTTGGTCTTAATCCTCCAGTCCACTGATGGCAAAGAATAAAAGTGTAGGCACAGCAAACCAAAATAAAATGGCGCAGTCAACTGCTATTATCTCCAACTTGATATTCTTTGAGTCCTAACCATCCCTTGGCTTCCCTGTAAACAACTTCTACCCAATTTCTTTGAGAATATGTATCAACTATCCATGGGGGTGTGACAATTGATGAAGAAATATTGGGCATAAAGTCGCCAATATCAGTGGCTTGAGAGAAAGTCGAAGCCTTGATGAAGATAGCAATATTCCCCTTTCCACTTAAGGCTGATATTTCTACTTCTTTAGTTACTACCCATAATGTTTTGGGTTTATCTAACTGCAGTTGAATTTCTGTAAAAGCCTCTTGGGGTAAACTTTGTGCTAATTTATATAACCTAATTATTTGTGGACTATCCTCTTAGTCACTGGCAAGGACTTTGGGATTTCTAGCTAATCCTCCTCAATACTTTAAATGCCGATTTTCTATCTTTAATAAGGAAGAGCTATTGTGGCCATATCCAGGATCTATAATTACTATTCCTGGTTGATAAGCACGGCTCAAGGTCAGATCTATTAATTTAATTCCTAACTCAGGTTTATTCTCAAATATAGGGTCTTGTTTCCCTTTGGGTCAAGAATCAGCGTGGTGATATAACTCTATATGTAATGGTAAGCTTTTACTGCCATCATATAGATGTGTTGTTACTACTACTATTCCATTATCCCTTGTCCCAATTTCTTCAATATATTGTCTTCCTACTCCATCCCTAAAATTCCCCCTTTTTCTATGGACAGAATCATCAATTATTAAGCTAAATCCTCTGGTGATTCTCATCTGACTACACTTGTTCATCATCTCTAACCGACGGTCATTGACTTGGGAAATGGACCAAGGTGCTTCAGTTAAAACGTGGTGTAATCGGTGGTAGGTCACCCCTAGGGTATTCTCTGCCATTTTAAATAGGTTTTTTCTCTCACTTTCACCCAATCATCCCCCTAAATAATGTCTAAACTCTCTTTTTTGCGCTTGATGAGAAATACACCATCAAACCTTTAACACCATCTTTTAAACCATGGTGACATTGCTGTGGCAGTGGTTTCTTTCATCAGCTTCTTTTAACGTGAAATCTACAGCTAAATCCCATTGTACTCCTTTTTACTCTTAACTTTTGTTTAAGTCCCGATAGTAAATAACTTGAAATATGGTAACAACAGCAACACCGACAGAAACCAGAATTTTACTAGACAACATCAGCTGGCAGACATTTAAAACCATGCTAGGTGAAATTGGTTCAGAACGGGTAAATGGAATTTCTTACCACCAGGGAAATCTATAAATTATGACTCCACAAAAACCCCATGAAAACTCCAATCGTTTAATTGAGATTTCTGTTGGGGTATTCTGTGAAAAATTGGGGTGAGAAGTTAACCGTTCTGGTTCACTTACATTAACCAGAGATGATTTAGAATATGGTGTAGAACCAGATAGCAGTTATTACATCCAAAATGAATTATTAGTCACAGAAAAATAGAATATTGATTTAGCATGTTATCCACCACCAGACTTAGTGCTAGAAGTAGAATATTCAGGACCTAAAATAGATAAACTTAAGCTTTATACTGCAATGGGAATTCCTGAATTTTGGCGTTTTAACGGAACTAGATTAAGAATCTACATCCTGACAAATTGGCAATATTCAGGAATCCAAATTAGCCATACTTTTGCACCTATCCAAATCACAGAAATTCCTCCATTTATTGCAGAAAGTACAAAGATTGGACAAATGGCCGCAACTCGCGCTTTTTGCACTTGGGTTAAAGTAGCACTAAGTGAATAATATTCAACAAAAAAAGGGGCTGATTTAATACAGTCCCCTTTTTTTATTCTTAATAGACCTATTGCAAAATTGTTTCTGTGCTATGATAGAGAGTATTAGATTTTATGTATTTTTGGTGTTCTTTGGGCTGGCTAATTCAAACATAACCCTGTAAGTCTAACTTTTGGCTAAAACATAGATAATCGTTTTTTCACTAATTACCAATTACCAATTACCAATTACAAGCCATCACTAATTGATGATGGATATTGTTCAGCTTCAGGTGATGGTTCAGAAGATGGTATAGGTGGTGTCCGAGGTATGATAAATTGTTTCCAAGTTCTAATTTGCTCCTGAGCATCTCTGTAAGCAGAGCTACCACGAGGAATTAACCTAGCAGTTTCAATGCTTTTAGAAACATCAAACTCGCTTTGGGAACGTGCCATTTGTAACAACTGTTGACTCCATTGATCAATAGCCACATTCGCATCCATGCGTAAAACGTTACGATTAGAAACCCGGTCAACTAACCGTATTGCCTCTGCTAAAGCTTCTGGTGTGCCAGTAATTGCTACTTCTCTAGCTTTTTTCCAGTTTTCTTGAGCGCGGATTTGTTCTTGCCAAGTATCAACGGCTGTTTGTGCTTCACTAGCAAGCGCCCTTCCCGATGAAGCAATTTTTTGAGCTTCTCTAATAGCAGTGTTTAAATCCCCGCTATCAGCAATGATTCGTGCTTGATCTAAGTAAGGTTGATCTTGAATTTGTTGTACTTTAGCAGTCCAGTTACGGACTCTTTTCCGTGCTTCTGGATATAATGCACGACCAGAGCGAATTTGATTTGCCTCTGCGATCGCAGCCTGTAAGGAACTAATATCGTCTAATAAAGCTATTTGTTCAGCCCGTTCTAAGTAAGGTCTATCTTCAATAGACTCTACTTGTCCACGCCAGCGGTTCACCTCCTGACGTGCTTCCTCAGCACGAGGATTACTATCGGGAATCATCTGCACTTCGGAAATTGCCGCCGTTAACTCGTTAATAGTACCTTGACTAGCCAGGGTTCGTGCTTTTTCTAACCGAGAAACATCTTGAATTTCTAATTGCCAACGCGCAATCAGTTCTTGTGCTTTCTCATATACTTCCCTAGAAGCATCAATTTGTTGGGCTTGGGAAATAGCAGCCTCTAAACCAGAAACCGTTCCTGTCCAAGCACTCCTTTGTGCTTCACCCAAAACCACAAAATCATCAATTTCTGACTGAAATTCAGGAATAGATGGAATTTGGCGCACAATTTCTAATGCTCTATCCGCATCCCGCTTATCCATCTTGGCTTGTGCTAATTTCAGGATCTTGCGTCCAAATACAGGAATCAATTCCTGCGCTTTTTGATATAGATAACTATCCGACTTAATAGACTCAGCTAACTTAATAGCTGCTAGGACATCATCTACTGAGCGACTATCTGCTAAACCTTCAGCCTTGTAGAGGCTATCACCATCTTCCCGTGCTGTGACAATGATGCGATTTAGTTCATCATACTTAGTAGTTGCCCAATATTTATTATTAACGCGCAGAAGTTTGGATGACAGGATAAAAGCTGATTGCCAATGCCTTTGACCCAGTTCTTTTAATGATTCTTGGTAAATTTCTTCTGCGTTTGACCAAATCAACAGCCATTTAGTAATTTGCTCTTCTACTATTTTCCGACCTTCCAAATCTTCAGGAATTTGCCGTGAAGTAGCGATCGCTTCCTCTAAATTACCAGATTGGAAACTCTGATCAGCCAACCGTAATATATCCCGTGACCACTCCTCTAAAAAACTATTAATTTGCCCTCTGAGTGGATGATTCTGTGGCAATTCCTTCACTAGTGTGATCGCTTGCAGTAAATCATTTACCGTCTGCTTAGAAGCTGCCAATTGAGCACAATGTAAGCGCACCGATGCACTAGCTAAAGGCCAAAATATCTCTGGACAATTTGGTGCTGATGGCAGCTTGAGCAATATTGACATTGATACAAATCCAATGCTGCTAGGAATTAACGTCAACATTATTGACCACAGCACCCAGCTTTTCATCCAGCTTGGCAATTTATCAGTTATATTACTGAGCTTAAAGGTCTTATCTGAATAGGTTTTTATAAGTAATCCTTCTGTATTTTTCTCTTGTTGTTGCGTCACTAATTTAAATTTAGAACCAGTAGCTGGGACACCAGATGATTGAGTAGTCCCGACTTCTGGAGTTCGGGATAATCTTGTGTTTTGATCTGGCTTTCTGGCTCTGGCTGGAGACCAACTATCTGAAATATGCCGATCTGTCATCCTCTCACACCAAAGTAGTTGAATAGCAGCCATTCTCACACTGATAATTCCATTTTTGCCATAGTAACTTTGTTTCTCATCATTAAAAAGCTATTTTTTTCATCTTCTATCTCCACAGATAACATTTATATGTTAGATTTTTGGTATTATTTTATACCTATTCCGCAATAAAAACTTCCTTCTTTAAATCAGCAATTAGTTGTGCTAGATTATCACTACTTGCTTGATAAACAGTGCCACAAAAATCACAAGTTGCTTCTGCACCATCATCTTTAAGAATCATATCTTGTAATTCTGCTCCCCCCAGCATTTTCAACGCTCCTAACACCCGGTCAAAAGAACAACCGCAATGGAAGCGTAGAATCTGACTTTCTGGAAAGATGTTTAAACCCATATCTCCCAGCAAATCACCAAAAATTTCAGTCAGCGTCTTTCCAGCTTGCAACAACGGCGTAAAACCGGATAAAGCAGATACCCTTGATTCCAGCATTGCCACCAAAGCTTCATCTCTAGCCGCTTTAGGCAACACTTGTACCAGTAGACCCCCAGATGCAGTAACCCCACCAGACCCCACAAACACACCTAAAACCAAAGCTGAAGGTGTTTGCTCGGAATTTACCAAATAATGAGCAACATCATCGCCAATTTCCCCTGAAACAAGTTCAAGTGTACTAGAGTAGGGATAACCATAGCCAATATCCCGAACAACATAGAGATACCCACTACCCACAGCACCGCTAACATCTAGCTTACCTTTAGCATTAGGAGGCAATTCCACCGTTGGGTTCTGCACATAGCCCCTTACTGTACCATCCAAGCCCGCATCTACCAATATACCACCTAAAGGCCCATCGCCCCTAACCCGCACATTGACCCTAGACCCAACACGCTTCATACTAGAAGCCATCAACAAACCTGCTGACATCGTTCTTCCCAGTGCTGCTGTAGCCACAGAAGACAGTTTATGACGTACTCGTGCTTCCTCCGTTAAGCGTGTAGTAATCACACCTACCGCCCGAATACCCCCATCTGCTGCTGTCGCCCGCATTAATTGATCCGCCATGAAAACCCTTAAAATTCTTAACAAGATGACTTTTCTATTTTAGGTCGTTTCGTGACTGGGGAAGATGGGGGGAATTTTCGCAATCACCAATCACCCATTACCAATTACCAATTACCATGTTAGGTACTATTCAACAGAGCCAACTGCGAATTGAAATCCAAGCATCAGCTGATGCAATTCACAACAGTCTATTACTCCCAGCACAATTGGAAAAATGGCTAGTAGGACAAAGTTTTTCTCTGGGAATGCCGGGAAAATTAACATCTGGATCTAATTTTACTACCGCCACAGGACTAGTTCAAATCCATCATCACGTAGATGTAGCTAAAACCAATTGTCTGCGGTTGCTACTCAGCGGTGGAATTGACGGTTTTCATGAGTGGTATTGGGGGGAAGGTTGGGTACAGTCTCGTTTGGAAGGGATATCTATTTTACCTTTGAATTTAGGTCAGACGCTGAATTTGTTGAGTTTGCGTGAATTTTTACGCAATACAGGAGGTTGAAAAGGTATATCTGAACGCATAATAACGCAGGAATAGCTTGTTTAATGAAGGGTGGGTTGTTCGCGTTAGCATTGCGAAGTAAGGGAACTTTAACGTAGTGTGCAGAAGGCATAACCCAACAAACCAACGGACATTAATTACTGTTGGGGTATCACTACCGCTCAACCCAACCAACAAATAAATCATGATAAATTTTTGTAGAGGCGTTGCATGAAACGTCTCTACTTTAATGGTATTCATAAATAATAATGAAAAACTTTCAATTCCAACCAGGATTTAAATTAGAGGTGGAGTGTTTGGGGAAAACTCAAGTGTGACACTTGCGTAAGTCTGACCAAATACACTTATTCACTATTTACTAACATGAATTGTACAGGCACATTTGTTTTTGCGTTATCTGCTGTATTTTAAAAGTATTTGAGAATTAGAACAACTATAGTAGCTAGAAAAGACACATCTTTACAAGAAAAATCTGCTTCTTTGTGTCTTTATCTCGAAGAAAATCTATATTTTGAATTAGTACTACCCTAGTTTCTCGCTGGTTTTACCACTAACACTGAACAATTAGCTGCTTCCATTACTTGAGTGCTAACAGAACCCTGGACAATTCTATTCATTCCCGTTAAACCGCGACTTCCAATCACAACTAAGTCGGCTTTGTAAATATTAGCTAGTCGAATAATTTCATCAGCAGGATCACCCATAACTAGTTCTAACTCACTTTTAACTGATAATCTTTCTTGGTAAGATTGCATCTGCTTATCAATATTAAAATAAGAAAAGTTTGGTAAATCTGGCTGAGGACGATCAGCGGGTAATTCTATTTCTGACTCTGGTGCAGGAAATACATGACAAAGAATCACATTAGTGTTTGGCGATAATACCAAATAACCTAAAGTCTGAATTACTCGTTCAGCAATTTCCGAACCATCCAGAGCTACTAAAATAGTGTTTAACACCGCTTTTTTCTCCTCAAGAGTAGACCTCTTAAATGATCACATTAAAGATTCTATTGGTATACACACCAATAATTTTGTGAATGTGAGCTTTATTTTGGTAAATACACAAGGTAACGATAGTGAGCTATGGAGTAGCAGTTGTCAACCGCATTCAAGTAAAATAGGTATTCTAAATTACTCTGCCTCCTGAACTCGCCTTCTGACTGAATCAGCATGGGAAGTTAAACCTTCAGATGTAGCTAAAGAGTCAATAGCATTAGCTACTTTGTTCAGTGCAGTTGGTGAGTATTGGATAATACTAGAATGTTTGAGGAAAGTTTCCACGCCTAATCCAGAAGCATAACGAGCCGCACCAGAAGTCGGCAAGGTGTGGTTGGGTCCGGCTAAATAGTCTCCCACCGCTTCTGGTGTTGAGTAACCCAGGAAAATGGCTCCAGCATGGCGGATTTGAGAAATTAAAGACCAAGGATCTTTAATTTCTAACTCTAGATGTTCAGGTGCAAACTCATTGGAGAGTTCTACTGCTGCTTCTAGGGATTCAACTACCACAATTAAGCCATAATGGGCGATCGCTTTTTCTGTATCTATCCGTCGTGGGTGATCCACCAGTTGTCTATCTACAGCCACTTGGACTTTTTTTGCCAAACCAGCATCTGTGGTTAACAAAATCGCCGCAGCCATTGGATCATGTTCGGCTTGCGCTAATAAGTCCGTGGCTACATGAACGGGATTGGCTGTTTGATCGGCAATAATTAGCACTTCGCTAGGACCTGCCAAAGAATCAATACCCACTGTTCCATAGACTAGCTTTTTGGCCAAAGTGACATAAATGTTACCTGGTCCAGTAATCACGTTCACTTTCGGGATAGTTTCTGTACCGTAAGCTAAAGCTGCGATCGCTTGAGCGCCCCCAATGCGGTAAATTTCTTGTATCCCAGCTTCTTGTGCAGCTACTAGAACCGCTGAGTTAATCGTTTTCCCTCCTCGTGCTGGTGTCACCATCAATATCCTGGGTACACCTGCTACTTTGGCTGGAATAGCATTCATTAACACTGTACTGGGATAGGAAGCGCGACCTCCAGGAACGTATAAACCTGCCCGATCTACAGGTGTATAGCGTTTACCCAGCACTACTTCATCATCGCCAAAGTGTACCCAGCTTTTTGGTACTCGCTGACGGTGAAACGCTTCAATTTGGCGACAAGCTAGCTGAATAGCTGCTAACAAATCCTTTGATACCTGTTGGTAAGCTGCATCCAGTTCTGAACCAGTCACCCGTAGTTCTTCTGGTTGCAAGGTTTGATGGTCAAATTCGGCTATGTAGTGCAGTACAGCTTTATCGCCTTGGCGTTTAACTGCCTGCAACACTTCCCGCACGGTTGCTTCTTTATGAAGCAATTGTTCATCCTGGGTGCGTTCGCCTTCGGCGCGTTGTACACGTTCGCAGATACGTTGTAGTTCGGTTCTAACGTTTGCCTGCTGAGTAATAATTCGCAGCATGGAGTAAGGACAATGCCAAAATTAGAATGTTCCCGCTTGAAAACCAGTTTTGCCTTTCACCCATTCAGGCCTAAAGCTGACTCTGATTCTCTTCTCTAGCTTAACCTGGATTTTTTTGATACTCCCAGGATAATTATTTACTTTTTTCTTTAAGGTTATTTATCTTAGGATAAGATATTTTAAGCCATTTCCCATTGGGAAAACACACCCAAATGTGGGGATTTTTTAAGAAGATAGGCAAAGATGGACTAATGGGCAGATAAATCGCTTTCTGTCTTCTGCCTCTAGTTACCTAATTTTTTTTCAGAAATGATAACATTGGCGGTTTGGATGCTATATTAGTAAATCTAGTAGTGTGTGTACACAATTATATAGTCTTTTTGGAACTGACTGTGGCGAATACAAAGTCTGCTCTCAAACGCGCCCAAATCGCAGAACGTAACCGACTGCGTAATAAAGCATATAAATCAGCAGTGAAAACGCTGATGAAAAAATACTTTGCTGCTGTTGAAGTCTATACAGCCAATCCTACTCCAGAATCAAAACAAGCAGTAGAAGAGCGGATATCCGAAGCTTACAGCAAAATTGACAAAGCTGTGAAGCGGGGGGTACTTCATCCCAACACCGGAGCTAGGAAAAAATCAAGACTGGCCCATAAGCTCAAACCAACTGCTTAAACGGCAACGGCATAGTAGTCATTAGTCATTAGTTACCAGCTAAGAGATTAATGACTTACAACGTCCCCAGCAATGACTTCTGACTGAATCATGCAATTAGTAGACACCCACGTACATCTCAACTTTGACCTTTTTGAACCGGATTTAGCAGCAGTGCGATCGCGTTGGCAAGAAGCAGGGATAGTGCGTTTAGTGCATTCCTGCGTTCACCCAGAAGAGTTTGCCAGTATTCAAGCCTTAGCTCACCAGTTTCCCGAAATCAGTTTTGCTGTTGGTGTGCATCCACTAGATGCAGCTAAATGGAATCACCAGACAGCAGAGAAAATCAAATTTCTAGCCAGTTCTGATTCTCAAGTGGTAGGGATTGGGGAAATGGGACTAGACTTTTACAAAGCAAATAACTATGAACAACAGTACATGGTGTTTGAGGCACAACTGGCGATCGCATCTCAACTTAACTTACCAGTGATCATCCATTGTCGTGATGCAGCACCAGAGGTAAGAAAAGTCCTACAAAAATGGAGTGAAAGCCAAGGACAAAGAGCGCGGGGTGTAATGCATTGTTGGGGAGGAACACCAGAAGAAACCCAATGGTTTCTGGACTTAGGCTTCTACATAAGTTTTAGTGGGACAGTAACATTTAGAAACGCGAAAACTATACAAGCATCAGTGAGTATAGTGAGTAGCGACAGATTATTAATCGAAACAGATTGTCCTTTTCTCGCTCCCACACCGAAAAGAGGCGAAAAACGCAACGAACCCGCTTATCTTGCTTATATAGCAGAGCAATTAGCCAAATTACGGGGAGAAACAGTAGAAGCCATAGCCCAGCAAACTACCTATAACGCCTGCCAATTGTTCGGTCTGTCATTATAGATAAAACGGGAGCAAAGGGACAAGGGGGAAAGAATTCTTCTTATTCTTTTCTTCTAGTGAACTCCTTCCTGATAGCATACCCTGTGGGAAGTAAGCTACACGCAGTGTATCGTAGGCATAGCTTGCGTGACGAACTAGGAGTCACGCAAGCTATAGCCATACTCCTGAATTATGAGTATTCCTTTGAGCAGATGGAAGAATTGGCAAAAATAAGACTAAAGAGGACAAAACTGTGCTACGATTATTCCCCCTAAAACAATTTGCTTGCGCCATAATTATAAAGGAAGGAATTTGTAACTAGTTTCTGAAATGGACTGATTTTAAGTTGGTATAAAATCTATGTAACTCATAGGCGATTTGTACTTCTTGCTCACTAGAAAAACCAAAAATTCACGGACATCTAAACTATCTCTACAAGCAGATGCTCTCAATAAATAACAAACCCTGGCAGTCTAGGCTGATATGGACTTTTTCACAACATTGGATTTCTCTGTACTGAAACCTATAGAAAATTATTAAATATAAGCGCCTTGTGAATAAAATTCAGCAAAATAAATCCATCCTGATTCAGAGACGACTTTCGCGGATTCTTCATTTTTGGGATCTAACAGTGAGAATAGATAAGATTTTGTGACAATAGAAAGCGTGTGGATGTGCATAGATTAATTAATAATGCGCTGTTGTTGGAGGGGAAGTGAGGAAAACAAATCAAACTCAGCAAGACATACCGTTGTTGAATCAACTTCCTAGCTGGATTCTAGCAGTCCTAACTGCTCTTCAAGGGCGATTACCCCCTTGTCAAAAGCACCCACTCCAGATTTAATTGCTGCGGAAATTCCCCACCAGTAAATAACAGGTGGTGTCAGGATAAGTTTCCCAACAGCTTGCTTAATAGTTGCGCTTGGTCGGGAAAATTACCCAAGCAGTGTTCAAGGGAAAGTTTAACCAGGTTGACAAAGGTAGAGGCATGACTAACGAAACGTATATGGAATCCGCCTTTCTGTTACCCGACTTGATTGAAATCCAGCGTTCAAGCTTTCGCTGGTTTTTGGAAGAAGGGCTAATAGAAGAGTTGAACTCCTTTAGTCCAATTACAGACTATACAGGGAAACTAGAACTGCACTTTTTAGGTGATAAGTACAAACTTAAAGAACCAAAGTACAGCGTCGAAGAATCGAAAAGGCGGGATAGCACTTATGCAGTTCAAATGTATGTCCCCACAAGGCTTTTAAACAAAGAAACAGGGGATATCAAAGAACTAGAAGTATTTATAGGTGATCTGCCTTTGATGACAGATCGGGGTACGTTTATCATTAACGGAGCTGAGCGAGTCATTGTCAACCAGATAGTGCGATCACCAGGAGTTTATTACAAATCAGAACTTGATAAAAATGGACGACGTACCTATTCTGCCAGCTTAATACCCAACCGGGGGGCATGGCTGAAATTTGAAACAGACCGTAACGACCTAGTGTGGGTACGCATCGACAAAACCCGGAAACTTTCAGCCCAGGTACTCCTCAAAGCCTTAGGATTATCAGATAACGAAATCTTTGATGCCCTACGCCACCCCGAATACTTCCAAAAAACCATCGAAAAAGAAGGGCAATTTTCCGAAGAAGAAGCCCTAATGGAGTTATACCGTAAACTACGTCCAGGTGAACCACCCACCGTATTAGGCGGACAACAACTCCTAGACTCACGCTTCTTCGACCCGAAACGTTATGACCTCGGTCGTGTCGGTCGCTACAAACTCAACAAAAAACTCCGCCTTTCTGTCCCCGATACCATGCGCATCCTAACCCCTGGGGACATCTTAGCCGCAGTAGATTACCTAATCAACCTAGAATATGACATTGGTAGTATAGATGATATTGATCACCTCGGAAATCGCCGGGTTAGAAGCGTTGGAGAACTGCTGCAAAACCAAGTCAGAGTAGGGCTAAACCGTTTAGAACGGATAATTCGAGAACGGATGACAGTATCTGATGCCGAAGTTTTGACACCAGCATCTTTGGTTAACCCTAAACCCTTAGTAGCAGCAATTAAAGAATTCTTTGGTTCTAGCCAACTAAGTCAGTTTATGGATCAAACCAATCCATTGGCAGAACTAACCCACAAACGCCGTCTCAGCGCCTTGGGTCCTGGTGGTCTAACAAGAGAACGGGCAGGTTTTGCAGTGCGAGATATCCACCCCAGTCACTACGGACGGATATGCCCCATAGAAACACCAGAAGGGCCAAACGCAGGATTAATAGGTTCATTAGCCACCCATGCCCGTGTTAACCAATATGGATTTTTAGAAACCCCCTTTAGACCAGTAGAAAATGGCAAAGTGCGGTTTGATGTGCAGCCAATTTACATGACTGCTGACGAAGAAGACGACCTGCGGACAGCAACAGGTGATATTCCCGTAGATGAAAACGGCTACATCAAAGGGCCACAAGTACCAGTACGTTATCGTCAAGACTGGGCGACAACAACACCAGAACAAGTGGATTATGTAGCAGTATCACCAGTGCAAATTGTGTCTGTTGCCACCAGCATGATTCCCTTTCTGGAACATGATGATGCTAACCGGGCGCTGATGGGTTCCAATATGCAACGGCAAGCTGTACCCCTACTCAAGCCAGAACGTCCCCTAGTGGGAACAGGCCTAGAAGCTCAAGGCGCGAGAGACTCCGGAATGGTGATTGTTTCCCGTACCGATGGCGACGTTGTGTATGTAGATGCAGCACAAATTCGGGTGAGAGTCCGGGGTGATTTGTCAGGAGTCACGGGTAACTTGATAGGCGGAAAACAACAGACAAACGAACAAGGACAACAGGTAACAGACAAAGAAATTAGATATGTATTGTCCAAATACCAACGTTCCAACCAAGACACCTGCCTGAACCAAAAACCCCTGGTTCGCATTGGCGAAAAAGTCGTAGCCGGACAAGTGTTGGCAGATGGGTCTTCCACCGAAGGAGGAGAACTGGCACTAGGACAAAACATTGTCGTGGCTTATATGCCCTGGGAAGGCTATAACTACGAAGACGCGATTTTGATTTCTGAGCGCCTGGTGCAAGATGACATTTATACCTCAATTCACATCGAAAAATATGAAATTGAGGCTAGACAGACAAAGCTGGGACCAGAAGAAATCACCAGAGAAATTCCCAACGTGGGGGAAGATGCCCTCAGACAACTAGATGAACGGGGAATCATCCGCATTGGTGCCTGGGTAGAAGCTGGAGACATTCTGGTAGGAAAAGTCACACCAAAGGGTGAATCTGACCAACCACCAGAAGAAAAACTGCTGCGGGCTATCTTTGGTGAAAAAGCGCGAGATGTGCGAGACAACTCCCTGCGAGTTCCCAATGGAGAAAAAGGCCGGGTCGTGTATGTGCGGTTGTTCACCAGAGAACAAGGGGACGAACTACCACCAGGAGCAAATATGGTGGTGCGGGTGTATGTTGCCCAAAAACGCAAAATCCAAGTCGGCGACAAAATGGCAGGTAGACACGGCAACAAGGGGATTATTTCCCGCATTCTCCCCGCTGAAGATATGCCCTACCTGCCTGATGGTTCACCAGTGGATATTGTCCTCAATCCCTTGGGTGTACCCAGCCGGATGAATGTTGGTCAAGTATTTGAATGTTTATTAGGTTGGGCGGGTCACAATTTGGGAGTCAGATTTAAGATCACTCCCTTTGACGAAATGTATGGGGAAGAATCTTCCCGCAGGATTGTGCATGGCAAGCTGCAAGAAGCTAGGGACGAAACTGGCAAAAACTGGGTATATAATCCCCATGATCCCGGCAAAATTATGGTCTATGACGGACGCACTGGCGAACCCTTTGACCGTCCAGTGACAGTGGGTGTAGCTTATATGCTCAAGCTGGTGCATTTGGTGGATGACAAAATTCACGCCCGTTCCACAGGACCATACTCCCTTGTTACCCAACAACCTTTAGGTGGTAAGGCGCAACAAGGTGGTCAAAGATTTGGAGAAATGGAAGTGTGGGCGCTGGAGGCCTTTGGTGCGGCTTACACCTTGCAGGAATTATTAACTGTCAAATCCGATGATATGCAAGGTCGGAACGAAGCCCTCAATGCCATTGTAAAAGGTAAGGCCATTCCCCGTCCTGGTACTCCTGAATCCTTCAAGGTATTGATGAGGGAGTTGCAGTCCTTGGGCTTAGATATTGCTGTGCATAAGGTGGAAACCCAAGCCGATGGCAGTTCCTTGGATGTGGAAGTGGACTTGATGGCAGACCAAGCCTCCCGCCGTACTCCACCGCGCCCCACCTACGAGTCCCTTTCTCGTGAGTCACTGGAAGAAGACGAATAATTCAAAATTCAAAATTAAGAAATAATTTTTGGGTTTTGGATTTGAGTTTTGAATTTGATTATTTTCGTTATTCAAGAGTTCAAAGTTCAAATTAGAGAACTGAGGTTGCAACAGGAAATTAGAGATTTTTGTGAATACCTGTTCAAAAGTATGAATTTTGAATTCTTGTCTCCATGTTTTTGAATTTTGAATGTTGAATCCTTATGAGATCCGCCCAATCTAATCAATTTGACTACGTAAAAATTGGACTAGCATCACCAGAACGTATCCGCCAGTGGGGTGAGCGAACTTTACCTAATGGTCAGGTGGTGGGTGAGGTGACAAAGCCAGAAACTATCAACTACCGGACTCTGAAACCGGAGATGGATGGTTTATTTTGTGAGCGCATTTTTGGACCGGCTAAGGACTGGGAATGCCATTGCGGTAAGTATAAACGGGTACGTCACAGAGGTATTGTTTGTGAACGCTGTGGTGTGGAGGTCACAGAATCACGGGTGCGCCGCCACAGAATGGGTTTTATTAAGCTGGCGGCTCCGGTAGCTCATGTTTGGTATCTCAAGGGTATCCCCAGTTATATTGCTATTTTGTTGGATATGCCCTTGCGGGATGTGGAGCAAATTGTTTATTTCAACTCCTATTGTGTGTTGGCTCCTGGTAATGCTGATACTCTCGCTTACAAACAACTGTTGAGTGAAGACCAGTGGTTAGAAATTGAAGATGCCATCTATAGCGAAGATTCCCAACTAGTGGGGGTAGAAGTAGGTATTGGGGCAGAAGCACTGCTGCGGCTGTTGGCAGATATTAATTTGGAAGAAGAAGCAGAAAAACTCAGAGAGGAAATTGAAAACGCCAAGGGACAAAAACGGGCGAAGTTGATTAAACGCCTACGGGTGATTGATAACTTTATTGCCACTGGTTCTAAGCCAGAGTGGATGGTGATGGCAGTGATTCCGGTGATTCCTCCCGATTTGCGCCCGATGGTGCAGTTGGATGGTGGTAGATTTGCGACTAGTGATTTAAATGATTTATACCGCCGGGTAATTAACCGCAATAACCGTCTAGCCAGACTGCAAGAAATCCTTGCGCCAGAAATCATTGTCCGTAATGAAAAACGGATGTTGCAAGAAGCAGTAGATGCGCTGATTGACAACGGTCGTCGGGGTAGGACTGTGGTGGGAGCAAATAACCGCCCCTTGAAGTCGCTGTCAGACATTATTGAGGGTAAACAAGGTCGTTTCCGGCAAAACCTTTTGGGTAAACGGGTGGACTATTCTGGACGTTCGGTAATTGTGGTGGGTCCCAAGCTGCAAATTCACCAGTGCGGACTGCCTAGAGAAATGGCTATTGAGTTGTTTCAGCCCTTTGTAATTAACCGCCTGATTCTTTCGGGGATGGTGAATAATATCAAGGCAGCCAAAAAGCTGATTTCTCGCAATGACCCCAGTGTGTGGGATGTCTTGGAAGAGGTGATTGAGGGACATCCGGTGATGTTAAACCGTGCGCCCACTCTGCACCGTTTGGGGATTCAGGCTTTTGAACCGATTTTGGTAGAAGGGAGAGCGATTCAACTCCATCCCCTAGTATGTCCCGCTTTTAACGCTGACTTTGACGGCGACCAAATGGCGGTTCACGTACCTTTATCATTGGAAAGTCAGGCAGAGGCGAGATTGTTAATGTTAGCTTCTAACAATATTCTTTCACCTGCGACGGGCAAACCTATTGTCACCCCTAGCCAAGATATGGTGTTAGGGGCTTATTACCTGACGGCAGAAAACCCTGGTGCTACCAAAGGGGCTGGGGGTTACTTTACTTCTCTAGATGACGTGATTATGGCATATCAGCAAGAACAGGTTGACCTGCATTCTTATGTTTATGTGCGGTTTGATGGAGAGATGGAAACCAGTCAACCAGATACTGAGCCAGTGGAAGTAATAGAAAATGAGGATGGCACCCAGACTTTAATGTATAAGTTCCGCCGTGTCCGTCAAGATGCCGAAGGTAATTTAATTTCTCAGTATATCTACACTACCCCTGGTCGGGTAATTTATAACAAAGCAATTCAAGAAGCTTTAGCAAGTTAGGTAATTAGTGATTGGGAATTTAGTGAGCAACTGTCCACTGACTAATGACCAAGGACTAATGACCAAGGACTAATGACCAAGGACTAATGACCAAGGACTAATGACCAAGGACTAATGACTAATGACTGAAAAAATGATTTTTCGTAACCTTGTCGTTAACAAGGGTCAACTGAGAAACTTAATTTCCTGGGCATTTACCCATTATGGGACAGCGCGGACAGCGGTGATGGCGGACAAACTCAAAGATTTGGGTTTCCGGTATGCCACCAAAGCCGGGGTTTCCATCAGTGTGGATGACTTGATGGTGCCACCTTCCAAGCGATCACTCCTAGAGGCAGCAGAAACGGAAATTCTCAGCACAGAAGCCCGGTTTAAACGGGGGGAAATTACGGAGGTCGAACGATTCCAGAAGGTAATTGATACCTGGAACAGCACCTCCGAAAGCCTGAAGGATCAGGTGGTTTCACACTTCAAAAAAACCAACCCCCTCAACTCTGTGTATATGATGGCCTTTTCTGGCGCACGGGGTAACATTTCCCAAGTCCGGCAATTGGTGGGGATGCGGGGACTAATGGCAGATCCTCAAGGGGAGATTATTGACTTACCAATTAAAACCAACTTCCGAGAAGGATTAACAGTTACAGAATATATTATTTCTAGTTATGGAGCCAGGAAGGGACTGGTGGATACGGCCCTGCGGACTGCTGACTCTGGTTATCTCACCCGGCGGTTGGTGGATGTATCCCAAGATGTGATTATTCGGGAATTTGACTGTGGTACAACCAGAGGCATTCCTTTGCGGGATATGACCGAAGGGGCAAAGGTGTTGATTCCCCTGTCCACCAGATTGATGGGGCGGGTAGTGGCAGAAGACGTGGTGCATCCGGTGACTGGAGAAGTTATTGCACCCCGCAACACACCAATTTCTGATGATTTGGCAGCAGTGATTGGCAAATCTGGAGTCAAAGAGGTGATAGCGCGATCGCCCCTCACCTGTGAAGCAGCCCGTTCTGTTTGTCAACACTGTTATGGTTGGAGTTTAGCCCACGCCAAAATGGTAGACCTGGGTGAAGCAGTGGGGATTATTGCCGCCCAGAGTATTGGTGAACCTGGAACCCAGTTGACCATGCGTACCTTCCACACCGGGGGAGTTTTCACTGGGGAAGTTGCCCAACAGGTGAGATCCAAAATTGACGGGACAGTGAAAATTTCTCGCAAGCTGAAAACCCGTCCCTATCGCACCCGCCACGGTGAAGATGCCCTCTATGCCGAAACCAACGGCACATTGGTATTGGAAGCCAAAAATCCAGGGGTGGAAAACCAAGAAATTTCTATCACCCAAGGTTCAACCCTGTATATTATGCCAGGGCAACAGGTAAAAGCGGCACAGTTGTTGGCAGAAGTCGCCCTGGGAGGCAGAACCGCCAGAGCCAATACAGAAAAAGCGGTCAAAGACGTGGCTTCCGACTTGGCTGGGGAAGTGCAGTTTGCCGATGTGGTGGCAGAACAAAAAACCGACCGTCAAGGCAACACCACCACTACCGCTTCCAGAGGGGGATTGATTTGGATTTTGTCTGGGGAAGTGTATAACTTACCACCAGGTGCAGAATTGGTAGTGAATAACGGTGATGCGATCGCTTCTAATGGAGTCTTGGCAGAAACCAAATTAACCAGTGTCCATGGTGGGGTAGTGCGTCTACCAGAAGCCATACCTGGCAAAGCCACCAGAGAAATTGAAATTATCACCGCCTCTGTAGTCTTAGACCAAGCCACAGTGACAGTCCAGAGTTCCCAAGGACGCAACCACTATTTGATTCATACAGGGGAAGGGTACACCGAACAGGGAAGAGGTGCCAGAAATATCAATGAAGAAGATACCTCTTCACTATCACCTTCTTCCCAGACTTTCAACCTCCGGGCTACACCAGGGACGAAGGTCCAAAATGGGCAGGTGGTAGCGGAATTGATTGATGACCGTTATCGTACCACTACCGGTGGGTTCTTAAAGTTTGCTGGCATTGAAGTCCAGAAAAAAGGTAAGGCTAAATTAGGCTATGAAGTAGTCACTGGTGGCACACTGCTGTGGATTCCTGAAGAAACCCACGAAGTGAACAAAGACATTTCTTTGTTGTTGGTGGAAGATGGGCAGTATGTGGAAGCTGGGACAGAGGTGGTGAGAGAGATTTTCTGTCAAACCAGCGGAGTGATTGAAGTTACCCAGAAAAACGACATCCTCAGAGAAGTGGTGATTAAACCAGGTGAACTGCTGATGGTGGATGATCCAGAGGCAGTATTGGGGAGGGATAACACCTTTGTCCAACCAGGAGAGGAATTCCAAGGCACAATAGCCACCGAACTGAGGTATATCCAATACATAGAGTCCCCAGAAGGCCCGGCATTATTAAACCGTCCGGTAATTGAATTTGATGTACCCAACAATCCCGATGTGCCTTCGACTTCAGTGAGTCAACAAACAGGCCGTTCCATTCAGTTGCGAGCAGTGCAGCGTTTGCCCTACAAGGATTCGGAACGGGTCAAATCTGTAGAAGGAGTGGAACTGCTGCGGACCCAACTGGTGTTGGAAATTGAGCAGGAAGGGGAACAAGACCACAACGCCTCACCTCTGGCTGCGGATATTGAACTAGTCCCAGATACAGAAAATGCTCAGGTTCAAAGATTGCAGTTAGTAATTTTGGAATCTTTGGTAGTGCGGCGAGATATCACTGCTGATGCCACCCAAGGCAGCACCCAAACGACATTGGAAGTGGAAGATGGGTTAACGATTGCCCCTGGTGCTGTGGTGGCACGGACACAGATTTTGTGTAAGGACGGCGGTGTAGTCCGTGGTGTCCGCAAAGGCACAGAAGCAGTGCGACGCTGTTTAGTGCTGCGCGACAGCGACATGATTACCATCTCCAGCACTGCTGCACCCAAGGTTAAAAAAGGCGACCTGTTAGTGGAAGGTGCAGAAATTGCCCCTGGTGTATTTGCACCAGAATCAGGACAGGTGGTAGAAATCAGGAGGCAGGAGGCAGGAGGCAGAAGGCAGGAGGCAGAAAATTCTTCTGCACTGATAACTGATAACAGTTCACTGATAACTGTCCGGGTTGGTCGTCCCTACCGAGTCAGTCCTGGTGCAGTGTTACAAATTGAAGATGGGGACTTGGTGCAACGGGGTGACAACTTGGTGCTGTTGGTGTTTGAGCGAGCCAAGACAGGAGACATTATTCAAGGTCTGCCCCGGATTGAGGAACTGCTGGAAGCTCGTAAACCCAAGGAAGCCTGTATTTTGTGCCGTCGTCCTGGGGAAGTAAAGGTGGTGTATGGTGATGGTGATGAAGCATTAATCTCACGAGAGGCCTATGCCATAAAAGTTTTGGAATCCAATGGTGTGGTGACTGACTATCCCCTTGGTCCTGGACAAAACCTGATGATTCCTGATAGCGCTCATGTCTTGGCTGGTCAACCCCTGACTGACGGACCCTCCAACCCCCACGAGATTTTGGAAATTTTCTTTAGTCTCGGTTCTGATGATGGTATTTATGCCTGTGCTAGTCATGCCTTGCAGAAGGTACAAAGCTTTTTGGTGAATGAAGTGCAGATGGTGTATCAGTCTCAAGGCATTGACATTGCTGATAAGCACATTGAGGTGATTGTGCGGCAGATGACCAACAAAGTCCGCATTGACGATGGTGGAGATACGACCATGTTGCCTGGTGAGTTGGTGGAATTGCGCCAAGTGGAACAGGTGAATGAGGCTATGTCCATTACTGGTGGTGCCAAGGCGCAATATACTCCTGTATTGTTGGGGATTACCAAGGCTTCGTTGAATACTGACAGCTTTATTTCTGCGGCTTCTTTCCAAGAAACTACCAGGGTGCTGACGGAAGCAGCCATTGAGGGTAAGTCTGATTGGCTGCGGGGTTTGAAAGAAAACGTGATCATTGGGCGGTTGATTCCTGCTGGTACAGGTTACAACACCTATGATGAACCCAGCACCATTGAGGACTATGGTACTGATTTGGGTACTGGGGTTTTGGATGAGGTTGATGACCCGTTGGATATGGTGCTGGATGACCGCACTGCTAAACTTTATAGCTTAGATAGTCCTAGTTTGGTAGATGGTAGCTATGGAGGTAGACGGGGAGAAAGGTCAATTTTGGATGATGATGATTTGATTGCTGATGAGGTCAGTGACCTTGTAGATGATGATGATGATGATGATGATGATGATGATTACTATGAATAATAAAGTCGATTCCCGACGATAGTCTCAATTGAGGTAACCGGCAATAATTTGAAAGGTAAAAGATTAAATTCTTTTGCCTTTTTTTAGTAATTACCATAGGATAATAACTTATTACCACAGCTTACAAAAAGCTAAAAAAGGCCGAACTTTCCGAAACTGAAGAAGAAGAGAATAAGGAATTATCTTCTAGAAGAATTTTTGTTGAACATCTCATTTGTAGGGTGAAAATTCTTCGAGTTACCAGTGACAGATTTCGTCTAGCTCGACATCCTTATAGTTAGGTGATAGAGACAGTATTTGGATTAGTTAGGTTACATCTAAATGCTTCATTTATACTAAGCCATAATATTTGAATTATCAGATTTCACATTTACCTTTTTAGAAGGCCATGTTTCTCAAAACTTTTGACAATTTTGAGGCTTTCATCCCCAAACCCTAATTCTTACGTTCAGTAACGATAGCTATTTTATCTCAACTATATCTCCTGTCATCCCTTCACAGTAAGCTTCTTAGCTTTTATGGACAGGTCTATTAATTATTTACTCAAAAATTAAGTCCTTTACGTTTACACCAATACAAATATGGGTATATACTGAGTTGCGAGACTGAAATATTTTCTCTGAAGCTGGTGAAATTCAACAACTGAGTCACCAACACAGAAGAATAAGTCTAACAACTTGCTCCCGCTGTAGCTCGGTTGTGGTTATTGTCTTTAGTAAGTTGGGTGCAAATAAAGCAGAAATAATCAGAAGTAATTTCTGGCAACAACCCCTAGAAAGTTCTACTACGGGGGTTGGGTAAATTTATAGCGGGCAATACACAACTTCCAAAAGCCCTTTTAACTCCTGGGACATACCAGCGCCGAATCAGTGTGCACCGCATCCCTTTCTCGTTCAGCCTAAAACTGAGCCTGGTCAGCCCCAACAAAACCAAACAGCAGAAGAACAGACTCAAAAAGGAGAGGTAAAGCAGTATAAAAGTACCTTTATAGCCCACATTCCGCACTTAAATCAGTAGCATAAATAAACTAAATTAATAGGTAATTCAGAACTATAGGTTTTAAAAATCCAG
>ERZ1034377.40-NODE-40-length-48417-cov-5.793504_pt1 | contig 48417 bp, 40 predicted proteins | sample MGYA00520584_ERZ1034377 | MGnify/ENA primary metagenome ERZ1034377 (study PRJEB33736, sample SAMEA104288464) | Azolla filiculoides | biome: Urban; feature: water surface; material: ditch water | place: Netherlands | collected 2014 ... | reverse complement strand
AAGCCATTTCCAGTCAGATAAACTACCTTATGCACAAATCCCGGCCAGCGCATCGCCTCCAAATCTGCCCCGGTTACGTCTAAAGTCCATCTTGGGCGGGATAGCTCATATTCGTGATGCGATGGCGATGAGAAAGATTTCTTCAGTCCGACCAAATCGAGGAAAAGTATACACCAATCATTTAGGACGCTTGGAGATACAGCGGCGGGGTCTGGTCTCTATTAATGCATTTTACAGGGCTTATGCGCCAAACCGGGATACTCAAATCTTCTCGTGGGCCTTGGTCATGCGTAACGTGCTCCATAAATTCAAAGCCGATCGGTCGGGCAACTTTGCCATGATGACTGCCATTCTTGCCGTTCCGATCCTTGCGGCTGCGGGCATGTCTATCGATATCAGTCGTGTCCTCAGCCAGAAGGCCGTCTTTGCAGCGGCCGCTGACGCCGCTGCGGTGGGTGCGCTTTCGACCCAGTCGGTCGGCGTTATTGCCGCCGTCAACACCTCCCAGAACGGTGAGATCACGATTGGCGAGGCAGATGCCCAGAAACTCTTCAATGGCCAGCTGCCTGCATCGCTGAAGTCCGAACTGTCGAGTGTTTCGATCACGCTCACCAAGACCGGTTCAACCGTCAAGTCCAACGTGAAGTACACGTTCACAATGCCGACGACGTTTGCCGGGCTTGTCAACCTGAAGCAGATCAGTGCTACGGGCACCGCTTCAGCGGTTTATGACACCGGCTCGTTCATGAGCTTCTACATGCTGCTCGATAATACGCCCTCGATGGGTGTGGGCGCGACAACAACAGATATCAACACGATGGTCCGCAACACTTCGGACAGCTGCGCCTTTGCCTGTCACGACGTGAACAACGCCAACAGCTACTACAGCCTCGCAAAGAGCCTTGGTGTGCAGATGCGCATCGACACCGTTCGTCAGGCAACCCAGCAGTTGACCCAGACCGCGAAATCGACGGCTCGATATAGCAACCAGTTCCAGATGGCGGTCTATACATTCGGGAATTCGACGTCAACGATGGGGCTAACGAACGTTGCGCCGCTCTCGTCAGACATGAATGCGGTCAACAGTGCTGCCGCCGGGGTCGACCTCATGACGATCCCATATTCGGGTTATAACAACGACATGTCGACAGACCTCGACAGCACCATCAAATCGCTCGGCGCAGCGATTACCACGGTCGGGGACGGCTCCAGCGCGTCGACGCCACAGCCTGTCATCTTCTTTGTCTCCGATGGCGTAAACGACGCTGCCAAGGGATCAGCGTGCACGAAGGCTACGACGAACGGTACTCGCTGCCAGGAACCGATCGATTACGCGAACGACTGCACGGCAATCAAAACCCGGGGCATCAAGATAGCCGTCCTCTACACCACCTATCTGCCGCTGCCGACGAACTCCTGGTACAACACCTGGATTGCTCCGTTCCAGAGCCAGATCGCGACCAACATGCAGGCTTGTGCCTCGCCAGGTCTCTACTTCGAGGTGAGCCCGAGCCAGGGTATCGCCGACGCAATGAATGCGCTCTTCCAGAAGGTCATCAGCATGCCGAGACTGGCGAGCTAACCCTTCACAGAGTAATAATTCGACCATTCTGGACCACCGTAGCCTCACGCCGCGCTGGTCTTTCTGTTTATAGCCCTCGCGATGAGCCGAGCCGCATTTGTGCATCCTTTTTGAGCCGCATGGTGCCGCTGGCGGTCAAAAATTGAGCGCGGGAGGCGCTCGCAAAGGGCAACTGCTTCCGCGTTGCAGCATTTTTGGAACTGGCACATTGCTTGCAATGATGTGTGTGAGTTGGCCGCTAGGGTTCCGGTGCTTCAAAAAGCATGGCTGGTCCGAGAGCGGCCACCGGCAGGGAGACATCCTGTCGGGTGCACGGCGGGACAAAAGCCCGGGAGACCTCGTTAGCCAAGGGATTGGCGGCGTTGGTCATTGCCGATCCCTTTTTGGAAACTACAAAAGGGGAATACCAATGCAGACTTTCAGGAAGATCCTGTCCATTTCGGCAATTTCAGTGGCGCTTGCATTTGCCGCGACCGGCTCGGCCCACGCCGAAGCCAAAAAGGAATTCAAGGTTGCCTGGTCCATCTATGTCGGCTGGATGCCCTGGGGCTACGCAGCAGATCATGGGATCGTGAAGAAATGGGCTGACAAGTATGGCATCAAGATCGATGTCAAGCAGTTCAACGACTACGTGGAATCCATGAACCAGTTCACCGCCGGGTCTTTCGACGCCGTGACGTTGACCAACATGGATGGACTGTCCATCCCAGCCGCAGGCGGCGTTGACACGACCGCAGTTATCGTGGGCGACTTTTCGAACGGCAATGATGCCGTGATCCTGAAGAACAAGGAAAAGCTCGAAGACATCAAGGGGCAGAACGTCAATCTGGTCGAGTTCTCTGTTTCTGAATATCTGCTGGCGCGCGGACTCGAGAGCATCGGCATGACGGAGAAGGACGTGAAGGTCGTCAACACGTCCGATGCCGATATGGTTGCGGCTTACAAGACCAAGGATGTCAGTGCCGTAGTCACATGGAACCCGCTGGTGTCGACGATCATGCAGGAGCCGGACGCACGCAAAGTCTTCGACAGCTCCAAGATCCCCGGTGAAATCATCGACCTGATGGTCGCCAATTCCGCAGTCCTCAAGGACAATCCGGATTTCGGCAAGGCACTCGTTGGCATCTGGTATGACACGATGAAGCTGATGAAGGCTGACAGCGATGAAGGCAAGGCTGCACGCACCGCAATGGGTGAGGCTTCCGGCACGGACCTCAAGGGCTTCGAAAGTCAGATGGCTGCAACAAAGCTTTTTGATCAGCCAACTGATGCAGTGGCATTTACCGCGTCGCCAGAGCTGCCCAAGACCATGGATCATGTCCGCAACTTCCTGTTCTCCAAGGGGCTGCTGGGCAATGGCGCGACCTCGGCCGACGCAATCGGGATTGAAATGCCTGACGGCTCCATCCTTGGCGACAAGGGTAACGTGAAGTTCCGCTTCACGACGACCTACATGGATGCCGCCGCAAAGGGTTCACTCTGAAAACTGGTTGTCGGGGCGAGGGCGGTTCCGCTTCTCGCCTCCACCGGTTCCATACCGAAGGAGTGAAGCATGCGCTGGATCAACTCTCGGCCGGGAAGCGGGATGCGCCTTGCGCTGTCCCTGTCGCCTTTCCTGGTCGTTTTGGCCGCATATGTTGCAGGATCTGTCATCCGGCTATCGGCAAATCCCAATGACAAGCTGCTGCCGGGCTTTGCAGGATTTGCCGACGCGATCAATCGTCTTGTCTTCATACCAGACGGGCGGTCGGGCCAATATGTTCTCTGGACTGACACGATTGCCAGTCTCGAAAGGCTCTTCGCCGGCATAGCCATTGCCACATTGCTCGCATTGGTCATTGGTATGCTGATTGGCATGCTCCCCTATATGCGCGCGCTTCTCGCACCCTTTGTTGCTGCGGTTTCAATGGTGCCGCCGCTGGCGCTCCTTCCCATTCTCTTTATCGTCATGGGTCTCGGTGAGGCCTCGAAGATCGCGCTGATTGCCATTGGCGTGACGCCGATCATGATCCGCGATCTTGCGCTGACGGCAACATCTCTGCCACGCGAACAGATCATCAAGGCTGAAACGCTCGGCGGGTCGTCGTGGCAAATTGCGTTGCGGGTCGTGCTGCCGCAGATCCTGCCGCGGCTGATCGATACGCTGCGCCTGCAACTGGGGCCTGCCTGGCTCTTTCTGATTGCCGCCGAGGCAATCTCTTCGGAAGCAGGTCTGGGCTATCGCATCTTTCTGGTCCGACGATATCTCGCGATGGATGTGATCTTCCCTTACGTCGCGTGGATCACGCTTCTCGCGGTCGGGACCGACTTTCTGCTCAACCGCGCACGTGTGGCGGTCTTCCCCTGGTCTGAACTGGAGAAGAACCAATGAGCGCGCTGACCATCAAGAACGTCTGGAAGGAATATGGCGACCAGATCGTTCTGGAAAACATTTCGCTCGACATCGAGGACCGTGCATTCGTGGCGCTCGTCGGGCCTTCGGGATGCGGCAAGACGACTTTTCTTCGCATGTTGCTGGGACAGGAGCGCCCAACCCGCGGTGATATCCTGATCGATGGCGTGCCGCTGCCGCCGGAGCCCGGGCCCGACCGGGGTGTTGTCTTCCAGCGTTATTCTGTTTTTCCGCATTTGACCGTGCTCGGCAATGTGCTGATCGGGAAGGAGATGATGGCTGCCCGCTACGCCGCGCGGCTGTTTGGCAAGGCGCGTCAGGACGCTGTCGAAGAGGCGACGGCACTGATCAGAGAGGTCGGTCTTGGGCATGCGCTGAACAAGTATCCGGCCCAATTGTCCGGAGGCATGCAGCAGCGTCTGGCGCTCGCACAGGCGCTGATCATGAAGCCGAAGGTGCTGTTGCTGGATGAGCCCTTCGGCGCGCTCGATCCTGGCATCCGTGCTGAAATCCATACGCTGATGAAGCGGCTCTGGCACGAAAATCCTATGACCGTTGTGATGGTCACGCATGACATGCGCGAGGCCTTCACGTTGGCCACGCGTGTCATTGCCTTTGAGCGTTTGCGCGACCGTCCGGAAGAAAAACTGCGCTATGGCGCAACAATCAGCCGAGATATTGCCATTTGGCCGCCTCGCAAGGCAGGACAGGCATCACTTATTCGACCCGATCGGGACGGCCCGGTCAAGAAGGGTCAATAGCCGGGACGGCCCGGCCAACGTTATGAATGGAGAAGAACCGTGCATATCAGACGTTCTCCTGAAGAAATCGCTGCCAACCGAGCTCGTTACGAAGAGCATCAACGGAAAGGGCTCGAATTCGCCCCGAAGGCGCTGCCGGGCAAAAGCCCGCTACCTGCGCCGACACTTGCCGCGGATAGCATCATCCATCGTGAAGTCATCCCGGGCGGATGGTACTGGTGGACCGCGGTCAAGAAGAATGAGACCCTGCGCATCAGCCTTGAAAGCGGTTATGCGAGCCTCGCGCTGGTCGCGTGGAATTCCGCAGACACTTCCGAGCGGATCAACCTACCCGACACGGTCAAGCTGCAATGGACCACAGGGCTCGGCAAGGGCCGGGTCATCTTCTCCGATATGGGGCGGGTGATGTTCTCGATCGTCGAGGATTCGTCGGGCGCGCATGATTGCCTGATGGGTGGATCGACGGCCGCCTCGGTCAAGGAGAAACATGGCCGCGACGGTGCGCGCAACACGCGCGACAACTTCGTCATCGCGGCAACGAAGCTCGGCCTCGACAAGCGCGATATTCCTGCCGCGCTGTCACTCTTCGCGCCCGTCCGCGTTGATGCTGACGGACGTTTCTTCTGGAATGCCGATCTTCTTACCGGCGCGGACTATGTGGAGTTGCGTGCAGAGATGGACATGGTCGTCGCATTCTCCAACTGCCCACATCCGCTCGATCCAAATCCCGATTCCATGCCCGCCGCAGTCACCGTTACGCGCATCGCCGCTGTTGAGCCGTCTTCCGATGACCTTTGCCGGACCGCGACAGCTGAAGCCATGCGTGGCTTCGAAAACAACGCATTTGCGGCACTCTGAGGGAAGGACGAGAGATGACCAATTTTATCCAGACATCGCCGTCCCGGACGATCACAAACGCAGTTCAGGACCACTACATTCCTGCCGAAGCGCCGTTTTCGACTGTAATCCGCAAGGGACAGATCGTGCGCATTGAAGACAGCTTTGGCCAGCAGGCCATTGACACGCTGTTCTATAACGCTGCGGACTTCTCCGAGCGCTATTCCAACCAGGACACCATGCGCGTTCAGGGTGCCGCATACATTTCCACCGGCACGAAGATCATGTCGAGCGAAGGCCGTGTGATGCTGCGGATGACGGCAGATAGCTGTGGTCGCCATGACACGTCTGCCGGCGCCTGCTCATGCGAGAGCAACACGGTCCGCTTCGGCCACGGCACGAAATACCTCCACGCATGCCGGGACAACTTCGTCATTGAGGTTTCGAAGCACGGCATGAGCAAGCGCGACGTTCCGCCGAACATCAACTTCTTCATGAATGTCCCGATATCGCCAGACGCGACAATGACAATTGTCGACGGAATCTCGGCGCCCGGCGACTATGTCGAGCTGAAGGCTGAGATGGATGTCCTGATGGTCATCTCGAATTGCCCGCAGATCAACAATCCCTGCAACGGTTTCGATCCAACACCCATCCGGGTGCTGGTTTGGGACGATGAGGCGTGAGGCAGGGACATGTTCAAGAAAGTTCTGATCGCCAATCGCGGCGAAATCGCTGTGCGCATTATCCGTACACTGAAGGAAATGGGCATTGCGTCCGTTGCTGTCTATTCCGATGCCGATCGCTTTTCCAAGGCAGTCCTGTTGGCCGACGAGGCCGTGAGGCTCGGGCCGGCGCCCGCATCTGAAAGCTATCTGGATGTTGATGCGGTCGTTGCTGCCTGCAAGCAGACGGGGGCGGAAGCCGTTCATCCAGGATATGGATTTCTGTCCGAGAATATCGGCTTTGCGGCGAGGCTGAAGGCCGAGGGCATCACGTTCATCGGTCCCAAGCCCGAGAATATCGAAGCCTTTGGCCTGAAACACACGGCGCGCGAATTGGCGCGTGAGAGCGGTGTTCCATTGCTCCCGGGCTCTGGCCTGCTGGAGTCGGTTGACGACGCCGTGCGTGAGGCCGCTGTCATCGGTTATCCGGTCATGCTCAAGTCGACTGCCGGTGGCGGTGGCATCGGCATGCAGCTCTGCGATGATGAAACGAGCTTGCGCAATGCGTTTGAAACGGTGCAGCGGACAGCGCGCGCGAGCTTTGGTGATGCGCGTGTGTATCTCGAACGCTTCGTTTCCAAGGCGCGCCATGTCGAAGTCCAGATATTCGGCGACGGAGAGGGCAGGGTTGTTGCGCTCGGCGAACGGGATTGCTCGCTTCAGCGGCGCAATCAGAAAGTCATTGAGGAGACGCCTGCTCCAGGGCTTTCTGATGAGCTCCGCGGGCGTCTCCATGGCGCCGCCGTGGCGCTAGGGCAGAAGGTCCAATACGCGTCTGTAGGTACGGTCGAGTTCATCTATGACCCCAAACGCCAGGAGTTCTACTTCCTCGAGGTCAATACCCGCCTGCAGGTTGAGCATCCGGTCACCGAGGCTGTTTTCGGGATCGATCTGGTTGAATGGATGGTCCGTCAGGCAGCTGGCGAAGACGTTCTGACGGGCAAGGAGGACCTTCAGCCAAAGGGTGCTGCGATCGAGGCGCGTGTCTATGCCGAAATGCCGCATGCCGGCTTCAGGCCGAGTGCCGGCCTCCTGACCGAGGTTGTCTTTCCCGCTAATGTGCGGGTGGATGGCTGGGTCGAAACAGGCACTGAAGTAACACCCTTTTACGATCCGATGCTCGCCAAAGTCATCGTTTCAGGTGAAGATCGAAATGCAGCGATTGCTGCCTTGCAGGCAGCGCTCAGCGGTACATCGCTTTCAGGCATTGAAACCAATCTCGAATATCTGAAGGCGATTGCCCAATCGGACCTCTTCGGTAGCGGCGATGTGGCAACCACGGCGCTCCGCGATTTCGAATTCATCCCAGATGTTGTCGAGGTGATTGCGCCGGGTGCGCAGTCGAGCCTGCAGGAATTGCCGGGTCGGCTTGGATTGTGGCACGTCGGTGTGCCGCCGTCCGGGCCGATGGATGACTATTCGTTCCGTCATGCCAACAGGCTTGTCGGCAATGCGGACGAAACGGCGGCGCTGGAACTCACCGTATCCGGGCCTGTGCTCAAGCTCTTCTCGGATGTAACAATTGCCTTGTCCGGTGCCCTCATGCCGATGAAGCTTGATGGCGTCGAACTTGCGCACGATAAGCCGGTTGCCGTGAAGGCGGGGCAAACGCTTTCGATCGGTGCGATCAAGGGTGCGGGGCAACGGGCATATCTCGCAGTTTCGGGCGGCTTTGCCGCACCGTTGATCATGGGTTCGCGCGCAACTTTCGGCCTCGGTCAATTTGGCGGCAATGCCACGGGGACATTGCGCGCCGGCCATGTGCTTCGCCTGGCACGTGCTCCGCAGCAGAACGTGAAGCCGGCGGATAGTCCGGCCAGCATCGAAAGGGAATGGTCGGTCGGAGTTGTCTATGGACCCCATGGCGCGCCCGACTTTTTCCTTGAAGACGATATTCAAACGCTGTTTTCGACCGAATATGAGGTGCACTTCAATTCGGCGCGAACCGGGGTCCGTCTCATTGGACCGTCGCCGAAATGGGCGCGACAGGATGGTGGGGAGGCGGGTTTGCACCCCTCAAACCTCCACGACAACGCCTATGCGATCGGCGCGATCGATTTTACGGGCGACATGCCGATCATCCTTGGGCCGGATGGGCCAAGCCTTGGCGGGTTTGTTTGCCCGGCCGTCATTGCCCGTGATGAGCAATGGAAAATGGGGCAGTTCAAGCCCGGAGACAAGATCCGCTTCCATCCGGTAGCGCGAGCTGAAGACGTTGCGGCTGGCCCGGTTATCCTCGGTCTGGGCGAGAAGGCAGGTTCGCCGATTGTTGCGCGTCGCGATGATGGCGAGGTCCCTGTTGTCTATCGCAGGCAGGGTGATGACAACCTTCTGATCGAGTTTGGATCGATGCAGCTCGATATTGGGCTTCGGCTGCGCGCGCATCTGTTGATGCAGGCGCTCCAGTTGGAGAAGCTTCCCGGCATGATCGATCTGACGCCCGGTATCCGATCGTTGCAGGTTCATTATGACGGAGCAGCGCTCAAGCGCACAAAACTGCTTGGGCTTCTCAACGATATCGAGGCGTCCTTGCCCTCGATCAACGAGGTGAAGGTGCCGAGCCGGACCGTCTGGCTGCCGCTCTCATGGAATGACCCGGATGCGGAACTTGCCATGCGCAAGTATCAGGAACTGGTGCGACCAAACGCACCATGGTGCCCGTCCAACATCGAGTTCATCCGCCGCATCAATGGATTGGCTGACGAGCAGGCTGTCAAGGACGTCATCTTCAACGCCTCCTATCTCGTGATGGGTTTGGGCGATGTCTATCTCGGTGCACCTGTTGCCACACCGCTCGACCCGCGTCAGAGGCTGGTCACGACCAAATACAATCCGGCGAGAACATGGACACCGGAAAACGCAGTTGGTATCGGCGGTGCCTATATGTGCATCTACGGTATGGAGGGCCCAGGGGGATACCAGCTGTTCGGCAGGACGATCCAGATGTGGAATTCGTGGCGGCAAACACCGGCGTTCAAAAAGGACAAGCCCTGGCTTCTCGACTTCTTCGATCAGGTGCGCTTTTTCCCGGTCAGCCATAGCGAACTCACGGAGGCGCGTGCCGCATTCCCACATGGGGGGTATCCGGTTCGTATCGAGGATGGCACGTTCTCGTTTGAGGCCTATCAGGCGGAGCTTGCAGCCAACGCGTCCTCAATCGGCGCTTTCAAGTCCACGCAGCAGGCGGCATTCGAGGCCGAGCGTCAGCGCTGGAAGGAGCAGGGACTCGACACCTTTACGGTTGACGAAGGTCCGGGCCAGCATATCGGCGGCGATGTGCCCGAAGGATGCTTTGGCGTTGAAAGTGCCGTTCCCGGAAACGTCTGGAAGGTACTTGTCGAAGAGGGGCAATCGGTTTCTGCCGGTGAAACGATCGCCATCATCGAGTCAATGAAAATGGAAATCACCATTACTGCCCACGCTGACGGCCGCATCAGGGAATTGCGTGCCGGACCGGGCCGCAATGTCCGGGCTGGCGATGTGCTGGCTGTGCTGGAGGAACTTTGATGCTACCGCAAATGCTGGATTTCACGACTATCCGAGAGGCCTACGCCAACGGCCTGACACCTCTGGAACTCGTTAAAGAGGTCATTAATCGATGCCAAATGGCATCGGACCCTGCGATTTTCATCACGCGTGTCTCGGATTCGGCCCTCAGGGCCGAAGCTGTGGCGCTCCTGGCCCGGTCACCGGAGCCAAATTCCCTGCCCCTCTGGGGTATTCCATTTGCGGTCAAGGACAATATCGATGTGGCGGGCCTGCCAACCACGGCGGCATGCCCGGCCTTTGCCTATCAGCCCGAACGCGATGCGACACTGATCGGACGGCTTCGCGCGGCTGGCGCTCTTGTTGTCGGCAAGACAAATCTTGACCAATTTGCAACGGGCCTCAACGGTACCCGGTCGCCATATGGTGCGCCCCGGTCCGTCTTCAATCGGGATTACGTCTCGGGCGGGTCGAGTTCCGGTTCAGCCGTTGCGGTCGCATCCGGTTTGGTCGCCTTCGCTTTGGGAACTGACACTGCCGGATCCGGTCGTGTTCCGGCCGCCTTCAATAACATCGTCGGCGTCAAGCCCACGCCGGGGCTTGTCCCGAATACCGGTGTGGTGCCCGCCTGCCGCAGTGTCGATGTCGTAACGGTCTTTGCCGGTTCCGTCAGTGATGGCATTGCTGTGCGACGGATTATGGAGGGCTATGATGCAGCAGACCCGTTTTCAAGGGATGCAGCTCCGGTCACGCTGCCGGCTTCCGGTTTGCGGATCGGTGTTCTGAATACGGCTGAGCGGGAGTTCTATGGCAACACGGGTTTCGAGGCGGAATACGATGCCGCAATTGAGCGGGCGAGTTCGCTCGGTGCCCTAATCGTTCCGTTCGATTATGCTCCTTTCAGGCAAGCGGCCGAGCTTCTCTACAATGGACCGTGGGTTGCCGAGCGTCTTGCTGCCGTGAAGGACTTCATCGAGACAAATGCCGATGACTTCGACCCGACAGTCCGGACCATTATCGAAGGCGCAAGGGGGTATAGCGCGGTCGACGCCTTTGAAGGCTTCTACAAGCTTGAGGGCCTGCGACAGCTCGCCAAGGCGCAGTGGTCGGGCCTTGATGCATTGCTGTTGCCTACCTCCCCGACAACCTACACCGTTGAAGCCATGCTGGCAGATCCCATTGCAAACAACGGACATTTTGGCCGCTACACGAACTTTGCCAACTTGTTCGGTTATGCAGGCATCGCGGTTCCTTCAGGATTTGAAAGTGGGAACGGGTTGCCTTTTGGGGTGACCCTCATTGGGCCTGGATTTTCCGATGATGCTTTGGCGCCCTTTGCCGACGCCATGCACCAGGCAGCCGCCACTGGTGCCGGTCGGCCCGTCTGAACCGGACATTGATGTTTTCACGCGCACCTGCAGTGGTGCGCGTGAGACGCCCGGATTGCATTGAGGCTCATTTGGTGCAAAAAATCTCCGCATGCGCGGAGGGTAAAATCATGCTGTCAGATCTGCTGGCCAATGGGCCCGAGGCACGGACGCTTTCGTTGTTACGATCGAGGGTCCATCTGCACACCATGCCGACCAGTGCAGGATATGAAATTCGCGAGAATACCAACTACTCCTGGGACGGTCGGCTGCGCGGCAACACGCCGTTCACGGTCCTGCAGCACACGATCTCAGGGCTCGGCTCGCTGCGCTATGAAAATCGCGATATGAAAATTCATGCGGGCGAGACATTGCTCGTGATCATTCCCCATAATCACCGCTACTGGCTGGAGGAGGGGGAGCGCTGGGAGTTCTTCTGGTTGTCGATGAACGGCATGGAGGCTCTGCGTATCCACGAAATGGTGCTGAATGCACACGGCCCTGTCCTCAAGCTCAAAGCGAAGACCATCGATCGGCTTGCCGATTGCACACTTCGTCTGATGAAAGGCGAGGCAGAAACCCCGGGCATGGCTTCCGCCATTGCCTACGAGGCGGCCATGCACCTGCATGATGATGTGTTCGGGCCTTCAGATCGCATTCTCAAGGAACAGAATTCCATCACACGCACAATCCAGCACATCGCGCTCAATCTGCATGCGGATATCGATGTCGACGTGCTGGCGCGTGTCGCAGGGCTGAGCCGTGCGCATTTCTCCCGCAGCTTTGCCGCGATGATGGGCATTCCGCCCGCAGAATATGTGCAGCAGCAGCGCATGCGGCGGGCTGCGCGATTGCTGACTGCCAACCGGGAGATGAATATCAAGGAAATTGCTGCCTTGTGCGGAATGCCGGAGAACAACTATTTCTCCAAGGTCTTCCGCAAGGCTTATGGCGTCAGCCCGACGGAATTCCGCACCAACGGCATGTATGCGTCATCGCCCGAGAAGTGATCTCTCTCGCGTCTGCCTGTGCAATTTGTTGGCCGGCTCGCTTAAGGAGATACTAACCTTAACAAATTAATGTCGAGGGTCACCACCTGCATAACGGGATGATCTCTCCATGACGATCGACAGCATACTTTCTCGGTTCAAGATCCAGACCAAGATCTTTCTTATGGTTACACCGTTCGTGCTCAGCATAGCGCTCGTTGGTGTTGTCGGGCTCTATTCCAACCAGTTGCTGCGCGGACGCATCGAGATTTCGAACGTCGTGCTGCAGTCCATGGATGGCTACAAGCAGGTCTTTGCCAGCATCAGCGGCTTTTTGCGTGACCCCAGCAAGCAGAACTTCGACAAGGCGAGCGCTGACGTCGAGCAGCAAAAGGAACGGCTTTCCGACGTCGGTGCGCAGCTGAAGGCGCAAACCGATGTCTCCCTTTTGGAGCAGGCACTCAGCCAGACCGATGGCATCGCGGAGAATAACAACAAGCTCTGGAAGCTTGAGCAGGAGCGCGTCGATATCCAGGCCAATGTGAAGGCCACATTCGATGCCATGACCGCGACCCAGGCGCAGGTCGGCAAGATCGCCTTCAAGCTCATCGCAGACGGAACGCGTCAACAGAATACGCAGAAGGCGGCCCTGAAACTCAGTGTCGACATCGACACCCAAACGCGCCAGCTGGCTTCGTTCATCGACGCATTCGCAAAGGCTGCGACGCCGGCTGACCGAAAGGCCATCCTGGACAAGGATGCAAAGCCGATCACCGACGGATTGAAGTCCATTGCGAAGTCGGTTCCGCCTGCCAACGCCGATGTCGTCAATCAGATCACGGCAAGCCTCAATGCGCTCCAGCAGGATGCCGCTACCGGCAAGGTGTCTGATGGTTCGCAGGAGAAGGCCCTTGTCGCGGCCAATGGTGTTCTTCAGGGGGTGGCGTCAGACATCATGCGCAGCGCCGTTCTGGAACTGACCAACGCCGAGAAGGTTGTCACCCTTGCCAACACCGTGAACCGCAAGTTGGCTTCGATCGTCGGAAACATGAACAACCTTCAGGTCGATTTTGCCAAGCTGAGTTCCGCGCCGACGGTTGATCAGGTCACGCAGACGCAGGGCGAGGCCTACATGTACATCAAGAACCTGACGGAGCTTGCCGCCGCAATAACTGATAATCAGGATATGGCGAAAATTCCAGCGCAGATGAAACCGATGCTCGACACGATGTCGAACAACGCGCAGTCGCTCCTTAATATCTATGATCGCAAGAACAAGGAATTTGCTGCAGCAGCAGCCCAGATCGACCAGACCTGGGGTCTGTTGTCAGAGTTTGCCAACCAGCAAAAGGATGCAGCCAAAGCACAGAGTGCATCCGCAAACGGCATTTCTGTTGCGGTTGTTGTGGCCGGCATCATCATTGCTGTTCTGGCGGGTATCGGTCTCATTGTCATATTCCGCCGGCCGATCGGTCAGATTACGGATGCCATGCAGCGGCTCGCTCAAGGCCTGCTTGACACTGACATCAGGGGCGATCGGCGTGCCGATGAAATCGGCGACATGGCGCGGGCGCTCGGAGTCTTCAAGGCGAATGCGCTCGAAAAGCTGAAGATCGAAGCCATGAGTGAGGACCAGCGGCAGGCCGCTGAAGCCGAACGCCTGCGCAATGATGCTGAACGCCAGGCAAGCCAGGAGCAGATCAACTTTGCAGTCTCCGAACTGGCGCTTAGCCTGCGCAAGCTTGCTGACGGCGACTTGCGGTGCGCCATCACGGTTCCATTTGCCGGTGGACTTGACCAGCTGCGCAATGACTTCAACAGCTCCATTGAACGTCTCAATGAAACACTCGTGATGATCAGGCAGGATGCGTCTGCGATCCAGGCCAATGGTGCCGCGATGCGGGGCTCTGCTGATGAACTTGCACGCCGAACCGAAACACAGGCCGCTTCGCTCGAGGAGACTGCTGCTGCAGTTGAAGAAATCACGGTAACGGTTCAGCAGACCGCAGGTCGCGCCAGTGAGGCGAACGCCATCGTGTCCGATACGCGCAAGAGTGCGGAAGCCTCTGCCGACATCGTTGCCGATGCAGTCAGCGCCATGGCGCGGATCGAGGATGCGTCCGGCCGGATCGAGCAGATCATCGGCGTGATCGATGAAATCGCGTTCCAGACAAACCTGCTCGCGCTGAACGCAGGCATCGAAGCGGCCCGTGCGGGCGAAGCCGGCAAGGGCTTTGCCGTGGTTGCCATGGAAGTGCGCGAGCTTGCGCAGCGCTCGGCCGATGCCGCCAAGGAAATCAAGGGGCTCATTGAAACTGCGGCGCGTGAAGTGGCCAGCGGCGTGCACAATGTGCAACGTACGGGTGACGCGCTGGGCACGATTTCAAGCCGCGTCGCTGAACTCTTTGGGCATGTCCAAATGATCACCCAGGCTGCGCGCGACCAGTCGAGCGGACTGCAGGAGGTCAACAGTGCGGTCAACCAGATGGATCAGATGACCCAGGCCAATGCGGCGATGGTTGAAGAAGCAAATGCCGTGGCACAGCAGCTGGCCTCTGAAGGTGACCACCTCATGCAACTGGTCAGCCAGTTCCGTCTGAGCGATGGCTCACGGAGCGGCTATTCGGCTGCAGCGTAATTTTCTGGGGAGTGCGTGTCGCGCTCAATCGGATCCGATTGAGCGAAACGAACGACGCTGTAAGGCGTGAATCTGGAAATCAAGAAGGCGGTTGCCGGGGGCAGCCGCCTTTACTGTTTATCGTGATGAATTGTCGACGTTTCACTCAATCATCCCGGATTGAGCGAGGCAGAATTCAGCTCGCCTTGCGCAGTTGCAGAGCGTTTCCGGCCTCGATGTAGGCCACGAGATCGTCGATGGCGATCAGCAGCAAGCCATGTGCCTCGGCAAACACTTCCAGATCGTCCAGCCGGGACATCGTGCCATCATCGTTGGCAACTTCGCAGATCACGCCACCTGTCGGGCGTCCGGCCAACCGGCACAAATCAACAGCGGCTTCCGTGTGTCCGCGGCGGGCGAGAACCCCTTGCGGATTGGCGCGCAGCGGGAAAATATGCCCAGGACGCGCAAAGTCCTGCGGCATCGCCGACGGATCGACGAGTGCCTTGACTGTCGCGGCACGATCTGCAGCCGAAATACCGGTGCTGATACCATGCATGAGATCGACTGAAACGGTAAATGCGGTCTTCATCGACTCGGTATTGTTGGGGACCATGAGGGGAATATCGAGCGCATCGAGGCGTTCGCCTTCCATGGCGACGCAGATCAGACCACGTGCCTTGTTCATCATGAAGGCAATTTTCTCGGGCGTTGCGGCATCCGCCGCAAACACGATGTCACCTTCATTCTCGCGGTCGTGATCATCCACGACAACGATCATTTCACCACGCGCAATCGCTTTGACCGCGTCTTCGATTGATGCAAAAGCCATTTCTTGCCTTTCAAGGGTTAGACCGTTTCCGGTCGATTACGCGTGACTTCCATCACGCCTAAAATCCCTTGGGCGAACAAGCACACAAGGTCCCCCGCAGGCAGCGAGGTACCATCCATGCGAGTTCTCTTCCATCCGGACTATACCGTCGGCTCCGGCATCTCACCGGATCTGCTGACCTTGCGAGATTACTCCCGCAAGCGCTCGCGGGCTCCGGGAAAATCCCGATACCGCCGGTGGGGAATTGCACCCCGCCCTGAGAACACCTGAAACTTAAGCTGAAACTTGACGAGTTTCAATAGGCTATCCATGCCTATGCAGAAATATCTACAAAAATAATAGTCTATTTTGCCGCTCGGCGACCGACAGCACCGACGATCGCATCATAGGCTATGTCGAGATCCTCCTGACGTGTCTCGAACGACCCCGCCTGGAAGCGGATTGCTATGTGACCGTCAACGCGCGTCTGCGTCAGATAGATGCGGCCATCATCGTTGATGGCGTTGACCAGATCGATGTTGTGGGTGTCCGGGTCTGCGTCACCATTATGCCGGAAGGAAAAGAGCGACAGGACAGGCTCGGTCACGATCTCGAAACCGGGTGTCGCGCGCAGGCGCTCGGCCAGCGCCGTGGCCCATGACACATGATTTCGGATGATGGCCTTGAGCCCTTCCAGTCCGTAGTAGCGGATAAGGAACCAGAGCTTCAGGGCCCGGAAGCGCCGTCCCAGCGGCACTGACCACTCCGAATAATTGAGAATGCCGTCCTTGCCGTGCGTCTTCAGATATTCTGGCTGGATTGCGAGCGTGCGAACGAGATCGGCCGGATCGCGGATGAAATGCGCGGAGCAATCAAACTGGGCGCCCAGCCATTTGTGCGGGTTGAAGACGACCGAGTCTGCATTTTCAACGCCTGCCCACAACTGTCGGTACTCCTCGCAGATCATGGCCGAACCTGCCCAGGCCGCGTCGACATGGACGTAGAGCCCATGTTTGTGGGCAATAGAAACGACATCTGCAATGTTATCGCATGCACCGGTACTTGTGCCGCCGGTGCAGGCAATGACGCCAGCCGGCAGGTGACCGGCCGCCTTGTCCGCGATGATTGCTGCTTCAAGGGCCGCCGTGTCCATGGAGCGCAATGGTCCCTGGGTGGAGATGCGAACCAGATTGTCGGCCCCGATACCGGAAATCCAGATTGCGCGATCGATGGAAGTGTGGACCTGGCTGGATGCGTAGATGCGAACAGCCGGGTTGCTCGCAAGTCCTGTCTGGTTGCCCTTCCAGTCAAGGGCGCGTTCGCGCATGGTCAGGACGGCGGCGAGTGTCGCAGTCGAAGCCGAATCCTGAATGACGCCCGCAAAACCTTCCGGTAGACCGAGTGCCTGACGCAGCCAGTCCAGCACGCGCGTCTCCAGTTCGGTTGCTGCGGGCGATGTCTGCCAGAGCATGCATTGGGCTGCGACGGACGACACCAGATATTCAGCAATGACCGAGACTGGTGCGGCATTTGCCGGAAAATAAGCAAAGAAGCGCGGATGCTGCCAATGCGTCATGCCCGGCATGATGATGTTTTCAAAGTCAGCGAAAATAGCGTCCATGCTTTCGGCGGAAGCGGGCGGTGCTGCGGGGATCTGGTTGAAGATTGTGCCGGGCTCTGTTCGCGCACGGACCGGCTTATCGTCGAGTGATGACCGGTAGTCGACACCCCAGTCCGCGGCCTTGCGTGACCACTGGGCGAACTCGTCTTTTTCCATTGCATTTCCTCCCGCTGCGCTTGCTGAAAGTCCTATCCCGGCCAAAAAGGATTGGCGAGCGGTTTCGGCCGCTCGCCAACATTTGACCGCTCTGTCTTTTGGAAAATAGTCTGACGACGAATACCAACGATCGTTGGTATAAATTATGCCAGCGCGATGACAGCCTCGATTTCAACCTTCGCGCCCTTGGGCAGTGCCTTGACTTCGTAAGTCGCGCGCGCGGGGAAGGGGCTTGTGAAGAAGCTGGCATAGACTTTGTTGATCTCGGCAAACTGACCGAGGTCGGTCAGGAGAACCGTCGTCTTGACGGTCGCGCCGAGGTCAGCGCCGGCAGCCTTTGCGATCGCCGCGATATTGCGCAGGCACTGTCCGGCCTGTTCGACGGCGTCGTCGGAATTGAATTCACCGGTTGCCGGATCGACCGGGATCTGGCCCGATACGAAGAGAAGGTTGCCAACCTTGATAGCCTGCGAATAGGGGCCAATGGCAGCCGGGGCGTCTTTGGTGCTGATCTCTGTGAGCATGGAATGTCTCCTCGTAGGTTGTTGGGTATCTCAGGCGTAGCGGGATACAGCAAGTTCGCGGGCATCGATATCGGGTTTGCGACCGCTGACGAGATCGCTGATGACGCGCGCGGAGCCCGTGCTCATGGTCCAGCCGAGTGTTCCGTGTCCGGTATTCAGGTAAAGCCCGGCGATTTTGGTTGGTCCGATCACGGGCGTGCCATCCGGCGTCATGGGGCGGAGCCCGGACCAGAAGTCACCCTTCGTTGCATCGCCACCGGGGAAGAGGTCCATGACGGAATGCTCGAGTGTGCGACGGCGGGGCAGGCCAAGGTCATTGGTATAGCCGGAAATCTCGGCCATGCCGCCCACGCGAATTCGGTCACCCAGACGGGTGATGGCGATCTTGTAGGTCTCGTCCATGACGGTCGATTCCGGTGCGCGCGAAGGGTCGGTGATTGGGATTGTGAGTGAATAGCCCTTTACCGGATAGACGGGCAGGCGGATACCATGCGGAGCAACGAGCAGCGGCGAGTAGCTCCCAAGCGCAACGACAACAGCATCTGCCGCCAGCTTGCCCTGCTTTGTGATGACGCCGCGAACTTTCGCGCCTTCCACATCGAGGCCGATGATCTCGGTGCCGTAGCGAAACTCTGCACCGAGTTCGACCGCTTTGGCGGCCAGCGCATTGGTGAACTTGAAGCAGTCGCCAGTTTCGTCCTTGGGGGTCAAAAGGCCACCCTTGATCTTGTCGCGCACACGCGCCAGAGCAGGCTCGACCCTGATGCAGCCTTCAGGATCCAGAACCTCGAACGGCACGCCATCGGCGGCGAGCGCCTTGACGTCTTTTGCTGACGCATCGAGCTGCTGTTCGGTCCGGAACAACTGAAGTGTGCCCTGCATGCGCTCGTCATAGGCGATGCCGGTTTCGGCGCGCACGTCTGCCAGCGATATGCGGCTATAGTCAGCAAGGCGCAGCATGCGGCTCTTGTTGAGCGCGTAGCGCGCTGACGTGCAGTTGCGCAGCATCTGCGTCATCCAGGACAACATCGCCACGTCCAGCTTTGGTCGCAGGATCAGCGGCGCGTGCTGCATGAAGATCCACTTCAGCGCTTTCATGGGAATGCCGGGCGCCGCCCAGGGTGAGCAGTAACCGAAAGAGACTTCACCGGCATTGGCAAAGCTTGTTTCCAATGCAGGGCCGGGCTGGCGATCAATCACGATCACTTCGTGACCGGCCTTTGCCAACTGGTAGGCGGAAGTCGTGCCGATGACGCCGGCGCCAAGAACGATGACTTTCATATCAGAAACACCTGTTCAGTTCGAAACTAGCAGATTTATGAACCCAGTGAACTTGTCGAATTTGACGTTTGATCTGAGCGCTCGCCGCAGATGGGTATCAAATGTCAAATTCAATGCACTAGAGATATTGGCGGTGGTAGCGGCTACCGAGACTGGTCAGGATTTCGTAGGCGATTGTGCCCGCATCGCGCGCGATATCCTCGAGCGTCTGATGTGGCCCCAGTATCTCAACGAGACTGCCAAGTTGCAATGTCCCTTCGGGCAAAGCAGTGATGTCCACGGTGATGCTGTCCATGGAAACCCGCCCGACGATCGGAAGGCGCGTCGCGCCGTAGTAGACGGCCCCGCGGTCGCTGAGGCTTCGCGGCAGACCGTCAGCATAGCCTGCTGCAATTGTGGCCAGCCGACGCGGAGCGCTCGTGACATGTGCGCCGCTGTAGCCGACCTTCGCGCCTGCCGAGACGGTTCGTGTCTGGACGACGGCTACATCGAGGCTGACGACGGGGTCCATCGGGTTCGGTCGGTCGCTGTTTGGCGCGCCGCCATAAAGCGCGATACCCGGGCGCGCCAGCACACCGTGGAAGTCCTCGCCAAGGAAGATTCCGCCGGAGTTTGCAAAGCAGATATCAAAGCCCGTGAATTCGCCCGCGATTGCGCGCATTTCATCAAGCTGATCCTCATTCTGTTCGCTGTCCGGATCATCTGCGGATGCGAGGTGGCTCATGATGAAGAGGACTTCGACGTGTCCGCGCTGCCGGATGAGTTCAAGCACATCGGCTCGGTCCTGCGGAGCGATGCCGAGCCTGGACATGCCCGTGTCAAACTGCAGCACGACCGGGAGGACGCGATCGAGAGTCTCGCCTGTCTCGTTCCAGGCGGCCAGCTGTTCGATCGAGTTGGCGACCGGGATGATCCCAGCTGCTGCACATGCACGCTCATTGCCCGGCTGCAACCCGTTCAAGACGAAAACCTGTGCATCGCGCCCCAGATGCGGACGCAGGCGCTGCGCCTCGACAAACTGTGCGACGAAGAAATGACGGCAGCCTTCATCATAAAGGGCGGCACTGACCGCGCGATCGCCCAGCCCGTAGGCATCCGCTTTGACGACAGCTGCGGTGCGGGCGGGTGCCGCCAGCTTGCGCAATTTTGCGTAGTTCCGGCGAATGGCGCCGAGATCGATCGAAAGATTTCCGGTCGCGCCGGTAACGGTTTGAACCGTCCTTACGCGTTCAGGCAGCACGTCCGCTTCCATCGTCGTCCCCGTGTGTTGATTGTCGACAATTCTATTGAAACGATCGTGGATTTTTCGATCAAAGTGATTTTGAAAGTTGCAAAAAATAAGCAATAATCGCGGAAAATTTCAATTCTTGATATGATCGTTCATGACCGCAATCGACTCCATCGACCGTAACATCCTCCGTCTGCTGCGCCTCAATGCGCGCATCAGCAATGCAGCGCTTGCCAAAGAAGTTGGCCTTTCTCCATCGGCCTGCCTGCGGCGCATACGTTTGATGGAAAAGGCCGGGATCATCAGCGGCTACACAGCACTCATCGATACAGCCAATGCTGACGCGACGATTGCGGTGATCATCAACATCACCCTGGAACGACAGACCGAGGACCATCTCGATCGGTTTGAGGCTGCAGTGCGGAAGTTCCCGGAAGTTCGGGAATGCTTCCTGATGACAGGTGGATCCGACTACCTGCTCCGCGTCGAAGTCGCCAATGCCGGAGAATTTGAACGCATCCACAAGGAGATCCTGGCCAAGCTGCCCGGGGTCCTGCGAATTAATTCCAGTTTTGCAATTCGCAACGTTCTCGCGTCGAAACTGCGATAAGGAACCTTGTCATCTGCGAAAAACAAGGAGATCCGGTGGTGCATGCGAAGCTCATATCGTGGTTCGAGAGGTCCGGCAGTCCGCTGCTGCTGGCTGCCCTCTTTTGGGTCACGGGCTCGTTGCCGGTCCTGGCGCATGCGACCCTTGTCTCTGCGTCGCCTGCTGACGGCGCGGTTCTTTCCACTGCCCCCCAAGAGCTTTCGCTGGATTTCAACGAACCGGTCAGCCCGATCATCCTGAAGCTTGCCTACCCGGACGGGCGCATTCTCCTCGTGCCCGAAACCTCTGTCGTTCCGGCGGGCGGAACGCTGCATATTACGTCCATGTCGGTTCAGGAGCAGGGTAGCTATGCCCTGATCTGGCGGGTGATCTCGGCTGACGGACATCCCGTGTCGGGTATTGTCGGCTTTTCCGTCGGCGCGCCGAGCAAAGGCAAGGTCGCGCTTTCTGCCGATGAAACGCCAGAGGCGACGAAAGCGGCAATTATTGTCGACCGCGCGCTGCTCTACATGGCGAGCTTTGCCGGGATCGGTGGCGTCATGGCGCTCTCGTTGCTTGGCCAGCCCGTTGGCCGTCTTCGCAGATTTTTGGAGCCCGGACTCGCAATCGTCATCCTGCTTGCGGTGCTGGCGCTTGGTCTCCAGGGTCTGGATGTGCTCGCAATCTCTCCCGGTAACCTTTTCGATGCCGCCACCTGGAAAGCAGGCTTCGAAACAAGTTATGCCGACACCCTGGCCGTGCTTGTCTTTGCGAGTCTCGTGGCCTTGTTTGCCGGGCGGGTGGGGATCGTCTCCGCACGTCCGCTCTCGTTTTTCGCCCTCGTTCTGATGGCCGGTGCGTTTACGCTGAGCGGGCATGCAAGCGACGCCCGACCCCATTGGCTGTCGGGCGCGGCCGTCTTTTTTCACGTCGTTGCGATCGCGTTCTGGATCGGTGCTCTCATTCCGCTCGTCATTGCGCTCGTTCGACCCACCGAGCAAAGTGCGCGATTTCTTCTGCGGTTTTCAGCCACTATCCCCTTCGCGATCGTGGTGCTTCTGGTCTCGGGCCTCGTGCTGAGCATTCTACAGATGCGGCATCTGGCCACGTTTGCCCCGACCGACTATGGCAGGGTTCTGGCGATCAAGCTTGGTATCGTGGCGGTCATTTTCTTGATTGCGCTCATCAACCGGCTCTGGCTGACGACGCCTGCAGTCGATGCGCTGAAGGTTCAGTCTGACGGGGAGAGCGCGCTTTCAGTGAGCCGGGATGCGCAACGGCGTCTCGCCACCATGGTTCTTGTCGAACTTTTCTTGGTCGCTGCGGTGTTTTCGGCTGTTTCACTTTGGCGCTTCACACCACCTCCGCGCGCGCTGATCGAGGCAGCCCAGCGACCTGCATCCGTGCATATGGATGGCGCGCGCCTGAGTGCTGACGTGACTGTTACCCCGGGCGTGGTTGGCTATGTGAACCTGACGATTGATCCCGCCATTCTGGGTGATGAGGATATTGCCATACACGGCGTCGCGATTGAGCTTCAAAGCTCTGCTGCAAATGACGCGCCAATCAGGGTAAACGCCACGCTATCCGAGGCAGGTCAGTGGACCGTTCCAAACCTCTATCTCGCCAAGGCCGGCACGTGGACCGTGTCGCTCAAGTTTGCGCTGGATGGCGCAGACTCAGAAGCGTTGACCGGCCAGGTTGCCATCCTCGAAGAATAGATTGGTCAAACCAGGCCGGTTTTGCTCATTGTGCTGTTTCTTCGGCCTGATCCGCTGTCTTCTTCGAGAAGAGCGAGCGAATGACGACGAAGAACGTCGGTACGAAGAAAATGCCGAGCAAGGTTGCTGACAGCATTCCGCCAAGGACGCCGATGCCGATCGAATTCTGTGCAGCCGAGCCTGCGCCGGTGGCAACGGCCAGCGGGAGCACGCCGAGCACAAAGGCAAGGGATGTCATAAGGATCGGACGCAGACGAAGGCGGGCGGCATCGATTGCTGCATCGCGGATGCTTCTGCCCGCGTTCTGGCGTTCTCGCGCGAATTCGACAATGAGGATCGCGTTCTTGGCCGCAAGCCCGATGGTCGTGAGCAGCCCGACCTTGAAGTAGACGTCGTTTGACTGCGAGAACAGGACCGCGGCAACCAGGGCCCCGAAGACGCCGACGGGAACTGCCATGATGACCGAGAACGGCACCGACCAGCTTTCATAAAGCGCGGCAAGGCTCAGGAAAACAACCATGACCGAGATCGCATAGAGCAGGGGCGCCTGCGACCCCGACAGCCGTTCCTGATAGGAAATGCCTTCCCAGGAGGTGGTATAGCCGCCGCCCAGAGACGTAACCAGCTTCTCCATCTCGTCCATGGCGTCACCGGTGCTCACGCCCGATGCAGCCGATCCACTGATCTGGATCGCGTTGTTGCCGTTGAAACGTGCAAGCGACGGAGAGGCGCGCAGCCACTCAATGGACGCGAGCGCTGAGAGCGGCACCATTTCCCCGCTGGTGTTGCGGGCATACCAGTCGTTGATATCGTCGGGCTGCATGCGATACGGCGCATCGCCCTGAACATAGACCGGCTTGATTTCACCGTTCAGATTGAAGTCGTTGACATGCGTGCCGCCGAAGACCGTCGAAAGCAGGGTGTTGATCCCGGCGAGATCAACGCTCATCGCGCCAGCCTTCTCCTGGTCGATCACCACCTTCATCTGGGTTTCCAGCTGTTTCGAATTGCCGCGCACGGAGTTCAGCATGCTATCCTTGTTGGCGATGTCAGCGAGCTGATTGGCGGCGTTGTTGAGAGCTGTTGCTCCATGCTTGCCGCTGTCGACCAGATACATCGAGAAGCCGTTCGTGTTGCCCATGCCGGGGATCGCGGGCGGCGCAAGCGCAAAGACCTGCGCGTCCCGGATCTGCATGAAGTTCATGAAGGCGCGGCCGGCAATGGCGGATGCGGAGAGGTTTGTCGCCTTGCGCTGGTCGAAGTCCTTGAGTTTGACAAACACAAGCGCATTGTTCTGACCCGAACCGCCAAAGCCGAAGCCCAATGCGGCAAACACGCTTTCAACGCCATCCTTTTCCTTGGTCATATAGTAGTCTTCGACCTGTTTCACGACGGCAATCGTGCGCTGCTGGGTTGCGCTCGGCGGCAGGGTGATCATCGTCATCAGGACACCCTGATCCTCCTGCGGCAGGAAGGAGCTGGGCACGCGCCCGAAAAGGCCCGCGCATGCTGCACCGATGATGACGAAGACGATCAGAACACGCGCCGTGCGCCGAACCAGCCAGGCGACGGTTTGCGAATAACGCCCGGTCAACCCGTCGAAGCCCCGGTTGAACCAGCTGGCAAAGCGGTTCTGATGGTCGTGGCTACCCTCTTTCAGCATGCTGGCGCATAGCGCCGGGGTCAGCACCACGGCAACGATGGCAGAGAGAACCATTGCCGAAACGATGGTCACCGAGAACTGCTGATAGATCACGCCAACAGAGCCACCAAAGAAGGCCATCGGAATGAAAACCGCCGTGAGAACGACGGCGATGCCGACGATCGCACTGGTGATTTCCTTCATCGATTTTTCAGTTGCTTCCCGCGGTGGCAATTTTTCGGTCGCCATGACGCGTTCGACGTTTTCGACCACCACGATCGCATCGTCGACGAGCAGGCCGATGGCGAGCACCATGGCGAACATGGTCAGCGTGTTGATCGAATACCCCGTGATGGCCAGAACACCGAACGTCCCAAGCAGGACCACGGGCACAGCAATCATGGGAATGATGGTTGCGCGCAGGTTCTGAAGGAAAATCAGCAGGACGAAGAAGACCAGAACGATCGCTTCGACAAGCGTTTCCACCACCTTCTGGATCGACAGTTTTACGAAGGGCGTGGTGTCGTAGGGGTAGCGGATCTCGACGCCGGCGGGCAACGACCCTGCGAGGTTCGCCAGCTCGGCCTTGACGCGGGCGGATGTGTCGAGCGCGTTCGCGCCTGTTGCCAGGTTCACGGCAAAGCCGGCTGCCGGATTGCCATTCATGCGTGAGTCGCCGCCATAGGATTCCTGGCCGATTTCGACACGGGCAACGTCTGCGAGGCGAACGATTGATCCATCCTTCTCGGTTTTGAGGATGATGGCGTTGAAATCGCTGACGGTCTTCAGCTGGCTTTGAGCTGTCACGGTCACGTTGATCTGCTGGCCCTGGGCGGCAGGAATTGCACCCAGCGAGCCTACAGAAATCTGCTGGTTCTGTGCAGAGATCGCCGTTGTCACGTCAGCCGGGGTCAGCTGGAACTTGTAGAGTTTGAGCGGGTCGAGCCAGACACGCATCGCATAGCCCGAGCCGAATGAGTTGATCGAACCGACGCCCTCGAGGCGCTGCACCTGCTCCTTGATGGACGTTGCAAGGATATCACCAAGTTCCACGGAATTGCGCTTCCCGTCCGTCGAGACGAGCGCGCCAACCATGAGGATCGATGTTGACGAACGGCTAACCTGCAGGCCGGCGGTCTGGACGCTGCTCGGGAGTTGCGACTGTACAAGTTGCAGCTTGTTCTGTACCTGAACCTGGGCCATGTCCGGATCGATCGTGGTGCCAAACGTCAACGTCACCTGTGATGACCCGGTCGACGAGGACGACGTCATGTAGGTCAGGTCGTCCAGACCTGTCATGGCGTTCTCGATGATCGTGGTCACCGAGTTTTGCACCGTGTCGGCACTCGCACCGCTATAGGTCGCCGATATTCTCACCGTCGTCGGAGCAATTTCCGGATATTGCGAGATCGAAAGGCTGGTAATCGACAGCCCGCCGCCGAGCATGATCACAAGCGCAATCACCCATGCGAAAATCGGACGTCGAATAAAGAAACTGGCCATTGGAAAGTCCTGAATGCAAACGGGATCAAACGGCCCCTGTGGTCAAAACGCGAGCGTGTCTGTCATGCAAGGCGAACGCCCGCGCGTGGGGCGTAGGCCAACTGTATCGAGGCGCCGGGCGATATCGTCAGCTGCCCTGTGGTTTTGCAGGGGCTGCGGTTGCGGCGGCGGGCTCGGCATCGTGGGCGACGCCGTTTTCGTCAATCGTAACCGGCTTTGCCTTCACACTGGCGCCGTCAGAAATGTTCTGCAGGCCATCGACGATCAACTGGTCGCCATCAGCCACGTTGTCGGTCACGACCCAGTTGTTGCCGGAGGGCCGGGCGGTGGTGAAGTGACGTGTCTCCACCTTGCCTTCCTTGTTGACGAACTGGGCGGTCAGGGCACCATTGGAATCGCGGCTTGCAGCCCGTTGTGGGATCAGGTAGCCGGTTTCGCTGCCAATCGTGACGATGGCGCGGACGAACATGCCCGGCATCAGCAATCGGTCAGGATTTGGGAAGGAAGCGCGCACTGTGAAAGTGCCCGTCGTTTCGCTGACGGTTGCCTTGGGCAGCTCGAATTTTCCCGTCTTGTCATAGGCTTGGCCGTTTTCGAGCGTCAGCCGGATCGGCGAGTCGAGAGTTTGCTGCTGGATTGTCTTGCTATCGATCTGCGAGCGGAATTTCAGCAGGTTGACACTGGAATCGGTGATGTCGACATAAATCGGGTCCACCTGCCGGATCGTGGTCAGGGCGTCGGTCTGGCTTGCGGTCACAAGATTTCCGATGCTGAATGATGAGACATCGGCCAATCCATCAAAGGGTGCCTTGATTGCTGTGCGATCCAGATTGAGCTGCGCGGATCGCAGCGACGCTTCGGCAGATGCTACGTCGGCGCGCGCCTGGAGCAGCGTAACCTTCGCGCTGGCAAGCGTGACCTCTGTCGTTCCGGCATTGACCAGCTTCTCGTAGCGCTCGACATTGGCCTCCGCACTGGGGACGCTGGCTTGAGCCTTGGCAAGGGCGGCCTGCGCTTCTGCGACGGCCGCGGAATAGGTGTCGTCCTCAATCGTGAAGAGCGTGTCACCAACCTTGACCGGTTTGCCTTCCTTGTAGTCGATCGACTTGATCACGCCGCCAACCTGAGGGCGAATATCTGCCGAACGATAAGCCACGACGCGACCCGGCAGGACCATGGTCACGGGTTCAGTCGTTGTCTTGAGAGATACGACGCCTACACTGGTCTGCGGCATGCCGCCCGGTGCGCCCTGCGGGGGCTTTCCACCGCTTTCATTGCTGCAGGCTGCGGCGGCGAGGCAAAGTGCGACCGCGAAAATAGGGTGCAAAGTCTTCATACGAAATCCGTCTTAGTGTCGGAGCGAAACTGGAGTATATTAGTCGATAATTAATCATCCGCTGGACGAACGTCCAGACAATCTCGATGACACATTTGTAAAATTTCGGATTATCAGAGCGAAATCATCGCGCTGTCATCGGACGGTCAGCACTCGGAACTCCGTACCGGACCCGGCCACGGCGCTGTTTCCGGATGATAGGCCACGATTTTTCAGGCCAAGACCAGCGGTTCGGGCTTCAGGCCTTCGTCTTGATGAGATAGGCCGCTCGCTGCAGCCCCAGCTGATAACCCTGTGTCCCGCAACCCGCGATCACGCCGTCGGCCCGAAGCGACACATAGGAATGATGCCTGAACGATTCCCGCTTGTGTACGTTCGAGATGTGTACCTCGATGACAGCTCCGTCGAATGTATTCAACGCATCAAGGATGGCAACAGAGGTATGCGTGAAGGCTGCCGGGTTGATGACGATTGCGCCGGCAATCTCTCGCGCCTCATGGATCCAGTCGATGATCTGGTATTCGGCATTTGACTGGTGAAAACGAATATCAACATCCAGCGTGGCAGCCAGCTTCCGGCACTCAGCTTCCACGTCGGCCAGCGTTTCATGACCATAGATATGCGGCTGCCGCTTGCCCAGTAGGTTAAGATTTGGGCCATTGAGAATGAAAACGGTATCGCGCATGCTTGCCAGATTCCCCCGGAAGTCGCCTACGGTCAATCGATAGGCTCGATCCTGAATACGAGTGATCCCCGACCCTATGGTCAGCGCCCGGTGCTTGCAACTGCTTTCGTCGTGAAATCAGCGGCAAAGGTGTCTTGCCGACCAACTCGACCATGCCATCTTCTGCCCGGGTAAAGAAACGAACACGCTCTTCCAAGCGCCATCGGGCGAACAGATTTTCTGTTTCGAGGTCCAGAAGAGTGCAAAATGTATATAAAAACGGTAGATATTATGTTCTTATGGCTGCATGAAACGAAGTGGTCAATTGCGAGCCGGGACAGAGGCGATCATGGATCTGATCGACAGAAAGATCATAGCAGAGTTGCAGCGTGACGCGACGTTGTCGGTGGCGCAAATCGCCGAGCGCGTGGCTCTGTCACCGACGCCCTGCTGGAAGCGCATCCAGAGGCTTGAGCAATCTGGCGTCATCCAGGGGAGGGTCGCATTGATTTCGCCCGTGGCTGTCGGTTTTGGCCTTGCCGTGTTTGTCTCAGTCGAGGCCGCAGATCACAGCCCTGCCTGGCGCGATGCGTTTTCCGAAACCGTGGGCAACATGCCTGAGGTCATGGAGATCTATCGAATGGCCGGCGAGGTTGATTACATGCTCAAGGTTGCCGTTTCCGATATGCCAGCCTTTGATGCCTTTTATCGACGCTTGACCGAGGCTGTCAGCCTCAAGAACGTGACGTCGCATTTCGCCATGGAACGCATCAAGATGACGACGGCCTATCCCGTCGATGTCGAGCAACGCTAACACATGCCCTGTTTCGTTCATGCGCGTTGGACGGAACAAAATGCCGCCAATTCAGGTTGTCTTGAGCGTTTAAATCAAATGGCGAGAACCTGGCCGCATGCAGATCCATCACCGAGCGACTGTTCCAGAGTTACACCTCTGGCTGTCCATTTTCCGCTTTCGATCACTGCGAAAAATTAGGCAGGTGTGGGTTTTGAAGAATTTTGTTTACATAATCTACAATTATAGTAGATTTAAAGAATGGTAGCGGACTTACACCGCCCCGCTTTCGCGCAGCAGCGTTTATCCCGGGTTGGGATGACAAGGTTGGAGAGGAAAAGGGCATGATAAGGCAGCGAATTGAACGTCTTCGTGCAGACGGACACGATGCATCCCACGCATTCGCCATCGGTGACAGGTTGCGCTGGGCACTTTCACGATCTTCCAACGGCCTTGGCTGGGCTGCATTCTGCGCCGCCTATGCCCTCATCGTCGTGATGATCGTCGTGCACGGTCGCTTCTCATGAGTGAGAATGACCCGCACAGATCTCCGGGATTTTGGGCCTCGAGTCACAACGCGATCGCTGTTCGTCCGCATTTGACCATATGCCCCAGCTCACCTCTCACCTCGACGGTGTATCCGCGAAAGGAAGACGCTGCAGATGCTTTCGATGAAAGGCAAATACGGATTGAAGGCGCTCTATCATCTGTCCAATCTGCCGGAAGGACAGTTCGAGCAATCTGTCGGGATCGCCAAGACCCATGGCATGTCCAAGAAGTTTCTCGACGCCATCCTCGGAGAGTTGCGCAATGGCGGATTTGTTCTTGCGCGGAAGGGACGCGGCGGAGGGTATCGCCTGAGCCGTCAGGCCGACACGATCATGATCGGTCATGCACTGCGCGTCCTCGATGGTCCTTTGGCGCCGATCAGTTGCGCCAGCCGCACAGCCTATCATCGCTGCAAGGATTGCAAGGACGAGGCTCGCTGCCCGGTGAGGCTTTCGATGCTGGAGGTGCGCGAGGCGATCGCCTCGGTCCTCGACAACAAATCAGTCGCAGATCTCAAGGGAATGGTGGAAAGCGAAGAGGCGTCCCAACTCCTCGGCGTTTCCTAGGATGCTTTGAGGCATCCGCGAACGAATTCGTCCAATGGCCAGGGAGGCGCACATGACGACGCATATCGCTATCATCGGGGGAGGGGCAAGCGGCACGCTGCTCGCTGCGAATATCAGGCGTTACGCCCAGGATGGGCATGCTCTGCGTGTGACAATCATTGATCCCGCCCTGGAGACGGCTCGAGGTCTTGCCTATTCGACCCGCAATCCGTCGCATCTGCTCAACGTTCGGGCTTCACAGATCAGCGGCTTTGCAGATGAACCTGATCATTTTCTTCGCTGGCTCGCCGCGCGGTGTGGCGAGGCTGTCGCGCCGGATAGCTTCGTTCCACGTGATCTTTATGGGCAATACCTCGAAGAGTTGCTCGCGGATGTGATGGCGCCGGGACAGCCGGTCTCGGTGCGGATCCTGCATCAGGAGTGCACCGGGCTCAGGCAGATGGACAGCGGCGTTGAAATTCTTCTGGCTGACGGGTCTTTCCTTCCGGCCCACTACACGGTGATAGCGTCCGGTTTTGGAGTGAGAAAGCAGGTCGCCAGCCCGCTGCGCGATGCATGGTCCTGTGATTTGCCGAATGATGCGAATGCCAGGGTCCTCGTAATCGGGTCCGGGCTATCGATGGTCGACAAGGTGCTGTCGCTGCTCGATGCTGGTCATCAGGGGCCAATTCACGTCGTCTCACGCAGAGGCTTGATGCCGCAAGCCCATGGGGCACATCATCCTCTTCAACTATCGACCGCCGACATTCCGCTCGGCGCAAGTGTTCATTACCTGACGCGCTGGCTGCGCCAGCTTGTGCGCACCCATCAGGCGCGCGGCGGTGACTGGCGTGATGTCATGGACGGTCTGAGGCCGCATAACCAGGCCATCTGGCGGCATCTCTCATCCGACTCCCGTGCCCGTTTCCTGCGGCATGCCGCAGCGTTTTGGGACGTTCACCGTCACCGCATGCCGCCCGCCCAGTCAGCGCGCATCGAGGAGGCACTGCGCACGGGTCAGCTGACCGTTGCCCGCGGCCGTTTCAACGGTGCGCGCGCTGAAGGCGAAAAGACGATTGCCTGTATCGTCGATCCGTCATCGGGCACCCATGTGCGGCATCAGGTCGATATCGCATACGATTGCCGTGGCGTCAGGAAGACATCAGGACACCTGCTTGCACCATTTGTCGAAAGCCTGATCCAGCGCGGGCAGGGGCGTCTTTGTCCGCATGGCCTGGGATTGGAGTTCGACCCCGCCGGGGCGTTGCTCAGTGCCGAAGGGGTTCCATCTTCCCGCATATTCGGGATTGGCCCGGTGACCATGGCCCGCAACTGGGAGACCATCGCGATCCCGGACATACGGGTTCAGGCGCGCCGCCTTGCCGAGCAGTTCCAGTCCCGGCGAGCGGGTCATTTCGCCTCGGTGAAGGATCGGGAAGCCAGGCCGGAGAGGTAGATGAAATCACTTGCCGGAGCGCTTCCGGGAAGCATGTTCATCCTCTTTTCGGTCAATAATACGGAATGGACACAGGGCATTTTTCGACATTAATCTATTCACACGATAGATAATATGGAGAAAGCGCCATGTCCCGATCTTTCATCGTTGGCTTGTCCGGCAACGTCAGTTCACCGTCAAAAACGCGCAGTCTCCTCGACGAAATCGTCACGAGGGCTTCCAGCCGTTTTGATGTCCAGGGTGAGACCTACGATCTCAACGATTTTGGCATCGAGCTCGGGTTGGCGCGGCAGTTTTCTGATCTTGGAGAGGTTTCGCGACAGATCGTTGATCGCATCGTGCAGGCCCGTGCGGTGGTGATTGCGACGCCTGTCTACAAGGGCAGCTATCCGGGGCTCTTCAAGCATCTGATCGATCTTCTGGATCCATCCTGGCTTGTCGGCAAGCCGGTCCTGCTGGCCGCCAACGGAGGCGGTGAGAAGCATGCGCTCGTCATTGAGCACCAGTTGCGTCCCCTGTTTGCATTCATGGAAGCGCAGACACTGGCAACCGGCGTTTATGTTTCAGAGCGCGATTTTGCCAACGGTCGTCTGGTTTCGGGTGGCATTTCCGATCGTGTCGATCGCGCCATTGGCCAGTTCGCGCCGTTCTTACCCCAGCCGCGCCAGCAGGAGCGGCAGTTGCCCAATATCAGTCATCTGCGGCTGCATCAGGAAGCCGCCGCGGCAAGCTTCTGAACAATCAGGAAGCGAACTCAGGTCCAGCTTGGAGAGGCTGAGGCCCCCAAATCAATCTCTGACGAATTTATGGAGACGAGCATGAGCAGAAAGATCAGATTGGGCGCATTTCTCCCGGGTGGTGGGCAGCATGTTGCAGCATGGCGGCACCCCGACCAACCGCTCGACGGCGCAACAAATTTCGCCTTTCACAAGGAACTCGCGCAGACCGCCGAGCGCGGCCTCTTCGACGCATATTTCCTCGCCGATGGGCTGGCGATCTCGTTTGGTGGCGGCACCGAAGGCGGCAACGCCAAGGTCGCAGGCTTCGAGCCGGTAACGCTCTTTTCGGCACTGGCGCCGCTGACTACCCACCTCGGGTTCATCGCCACCGCTTCGACCACCTACGAAGAGCCCTATAATCTGGCGCGGAAGTTCGCATCGCTCGATCTCATTTCGGATGGTCGGGCCGGTTGGAATGTCGTAACCACTGCGACTGAGGCCGCCGCACAGAACTTCAACCTTGACCAGCAGCACCCGCATGCCTTCCGCTATCGCAGGGCAAGCGAGTTTGTCGATGTCGTCAAGAAGCTTTGGGACAGTTTCGAGGACGATGCCTTCATTCGCGATCGCGAGACCGGGCAGTTTTTCGATCCGAACAAGGTCCACTACACCAATCATCGTGGCGAGCACTTCAAGGTGAAGGGGCCGCTCAATGTGTCGCGTTCGGCGCAGGGCCATCCGGTCATCGTGCAGGCCGGACAATCGGAAGACGGTCGCGACCTGGCGGCCTCGACCGCCGAAGTGATCTTCACGGCGCATCAGCACATCGAGACCGCGCAGGAGTTTTACCGGGACATAAAGAACCGTGCCCGCGCCTTCGGGCGGGACGCGTCCCACATTCTGGTGATGCCTGGCGTATCGCCCTTCATTGGTCGCACCGAGGCAGAAGCGCGCGAAAAGTACGAGCAGCTGACGAGCCTCATTCTCGAGGAAGACGGCATCGCCCTCTTGAACGGCCTCACGGGTGGCACGCTCGATCTGACCGGTTTCGACCTCGATGGCCCTCTGCCGCCGGCACCTCCAACCGAAGGCATGAAGAGCCGTCAGGCGCTACTGCGCCAGATTGCGGATGAAAATAGTTTCACGATCCGCCAGCTCTACCAATGGGTTGCATCCGCGCGTGGTCACTTCACCGTCGTGGGTACGCCAGTGCAGATTGCCGATACGCTGCAGGAATGGTTCGAAAACGAGGCCGCCGACGGTTTCAACATTCTGCCACCCTGGCTCCCGACCGGGCTCAACGACTTTGTCGATCTGGTGATCCCGGAGCTTCAGCGGCGTGGTCTCTTCCGCACCGCCTATGAAGGGCGCACCCTCAGGGAAAACCTGGGACTGCCCTTCCCCGAAAATCGCTGGACCTTGCCGCGCGACGCGGTCCAGGCGGCGGAATAATCGAAACGGGCGGGAGAGGATCGCACCATGGCAATCGACACCGAACACGCATATGCCTTCAAGCCGCATCGCGAAGGACATCACGTATCCGTTGAGGCCGGACGGCTCATTGCAAGGTCCGGGCGCGCATTTCTCTCCCGCTATGGTTCATTGCTGGCGCTCGCAGCACTTTGGCAAATTGCAGCGATGGTCGGCTGGATCAATCCAGCGGTCCTGCCGCCGCTGGACCGGGTGGTGACGGCGCTCTGGAATGGATTTTCAACCGGGCCGCTGCTCCGGGATCTGGGGATCAGCTTGCAGCGCGCCGGCATCGCTTTTGCCGCTGCCGTCGTGACCGGAATTCCGCTCGGCCTCTTCATGGGGCAAATTCGCGTCGTCGAGCGGGTGCTTGATCCGATCCTGCAGCTGTTCCGTCAGACGTCAGCTCTGGCGCTCTATCCGGTCTTTATTCTTCTGCTCGGGCTCGGCGAAACGTCAAAGGTGTTCGTGATCTATTGGGCGACGCTGTTTCCCATCCTCTTGGCCACGATCGGCGGGGTGAAGCAGGTCGATGGCAAGCTGATCGAGATGGCGCGCGTCTATGGGGCGGGCCAGATCAAGATATTCAACAGCGTTATCCTTCCAGGCGCTCTACCGCAGATCTTTGTCGGCTTGCGTCTCAGCGCCACCACTGCACTCCTGTTGTTGATCGCAGCCGAAATGATCGGCGCCAACAGCGGTCTCGGCTTCGAAGTGATGAACGCCCAGTACAATTTCCAGATCCCGCTGATGTTTGCCGCGATCCTTATCCTGGCGCTTCTGGGCCTTGCCGCCAACCTCGCGCTCGAGGGCCTCCAACGGTACCTGTGCCGGTGGTCTCTGGCGGCAAAATGAATTCAGCCCAGCCATGGGCGACCAAATTTCAAGGAGAATCGACATGAATATCACCCGCCGCCGCTTCAACTATCTGGCTGCATTTTCGGCAAGCCTCTTTCTGACGGTGCCGACTGGCGAGATTTTCGCCGAAGATCAGGAGCAGGTCACGCTGCGCTACATGGCCTCCCAGGGTGGGCTTTCAGGGCATGAACTGGCGGAAGCACTCGGCTACTTCGAGGGTACGGGCATCAAGCTCGAGAATGTGGGCTATGCAAGCGGCGGACCTGCATCGCTCTTCGCGCTCGCCTCCGGAAACGTGGAAATCGGCAGTGCCGCCACCTCGGCCGTGCTGAATTCGATCGCCAACGGCAACGACTTCGTTGCAGCCTATCCCAGCAACGGCATCAACAAGGATACGGAAAGCGACTTCTTCTCGCTGGATGGAAGTCCGATCAAGTCGATCAAGGATCTTGCCGGCAAGACGATCGCCGTGAATACGCTGGGGGCGCATCTCGACTACACGGTTCGCGAGGCGCTTCACTCTGTCGGTCTGCCGGAGAACGCTGCAAAGCTTGTTGTGGTGCCAGGACCGCAACTGGAACAGGTGCTTCGCTCTAAGCAGGTTGATGTCACTGCATTTGGCTACTGGCAGAAGACATTCGAGGGCGTTGCCCTCAAGAACGGTGGCCTTCAGAAGATTTTCGGAGACACTGACATTCTGGGTGAAATTGCTGGCGGCTTCGTCGTGCTGCGACGTGACTGGATTGCCAAGCATCCCAAGGCTGCGAAGATCTTTGTCGAGCAGTCCCAGCGTGCACTGGACTATGCGCGCACCAATCCCGACGAAACACGCAAGGTTCTGGCCAAGGTGCTCGCGTCTCGTGGTGAAAATGCCGAGATCGCGCAATTCTTCACCGGCTACGGGTTGCGCCCGGGCGCAAAAGCGGTCGACCGCGACCTGCAGTTCTGGATCGATGTCTTCGTGCGCGAGGGCCAATTGAAGCAGGGACAGCTGACGGCAGAGAGCATTCTCTACGACCCGGCCCGTTTCGCTACAAACTGAGATAGGTCGCCATGGAAACCCAAAGCCCGCATCGCGGGGAGGTCACAGTTCGAGACCTCTCGAAGACGTTCAGGATCAACGGCCGCGAGCTCAATGTTCTGAACGGCGTCAATCTGCATATCCGTGGCGGCGAGTGCCTTGCGATTGTCGGCGCTAGTGGTTCCGGGAAGACCACTTTGCTGCGCGTCCTGGCGGGTCTCGAAGAGCCAGATGGTGGACGGGTGCTTATCGATGGCGAGCCTGTCTCGGGTGTCGGGACGGAACGGGCTGTCATTTTTCAGGAGCCAAGGCTGCTTCCCTGGCGCACGGTTCTTGAAAATGTTGGTTTCCCGCTCGAGGCGCGCGGCTTGCCGCGTGACGAGATCCGTCGGCAAGCAAGGCGCTATGTCAAGCTCGTGGGCCTGTCTGATTTTGTGGACGCCTATCCGGCCCAGCTTTCGGGTGGCATGGCGCAGCGCGTCGGCATTGCCCGGGCGCTTGCGGTTCAACCGGAAATCCTTCTGCTGGACGAGCCGCTCGGCGCTCTGGACGCGATGACGAAGATCACGATGCAGGAGGAACTGGCGCGCATCTGGAGCGAGGAGAACGTCACGATGGTGATCGTCACCCATGATCTGGAAGAGGCGGTCTATCTGGCTGATCGGGTTCTTGTCCTGCCAAAGGACAAGGGTGGCAGGGCGCGCGAAATCGAGATCAATCTGCCGCGGCCGCGCAGCCGCAGCGAAACGCGATTCGTGAAATTCCGCGAGGAACTGCTCGCTGAATTCGGATTGCATTAAGAAGAAAAGGCAGGGAAATCCCCTGCCTCGATATGCGTACATACAGCGTGGTGCGTTCAATTGAACGCGACATTCATCAGAATATCGCCCAACGTGAGGGTACAAAGCGGATCGTCTCGCCGGGTCCTGTCTGGACATTCAACGGCAGTTCCACCTCGATATGACCGTCGTGCCCGAGACCGAGATCGAGCTCGGCAATGCGGGCTCCCGCCAGACGACGCGTTGACACAACACGACCTTCGATCGCCGGTCCATTGTCTCTGATCTCGATGTCACGGGGCCGGAAGAAGAGGTTGGCCTCGGGCTTCTGGAGAGGCGTTGAGAGGTTGAGCGGCTGATCCTTGAACAGGATCTGGCCGGCCGATGCCGCGACGGGCAACCGTGCGGACTCGCCCACGAATGAGAAGACGAAGGCGGATTGCGGGTTGTCGTAGATATCGTCGGCTGAACCAACCTGCTCGATCTTACCCTGGCTCATCACGACCACGCGGTCGGCAAGTTCCAGCGCTTCTTCCTGGTCGTGCGTGACGAAGAGCGTCGTGTGACCGGTTCTGTCATGAAACTCGCGCAGCCATTTGCGCAGGTCCTTGCGAACCTTTGCATCGAGCGCGCCGAAGGGCTCATCCAGAAGCAGAACGCGCGGCTCGATGGCCATCGCGCGGGCAAGCGCAACGCGCTGACGCTGACCACCCGAAAGCTGCGCCGGGTAGCGGCTTTCCATGCCGCTCAGCTGCACCATGTCGATCAGTTCCTCGACGCGGCGGCTGATCTCGGCCTTCGGCGGACGGTCCTTGGACGGACGAACCCGCAGGCCAAAGGCAATGTTGTCAAACACCGTCATGTGGCGAAACAGCGCGTAGTGCTGGAAAACGAAGCCTACATGGCGCTCCTGTACGCTCTTCCACGAAGCGTCCTCGCCTCCGAACAGAATGCGGCCCTGAGTGGGCAGTTCCAGCCCGGCCACGAGGCGCAGAAGTGTGGTTTTGCCGGACCCGGACGGACCGAGCAGGGCGATCAGCTCACCGGAGCGGATGTTGAGCGAAACATCGTGGAGGGCCGGAAACGCGCCGAATTCCTTGCGGATCTTGTCGATACGAATATCCATGAAACGTGCAATTCCTTGTGGCTTACTTGTGTCCGGCGCCGTGGCCGACCTGATCGCCGTAGCGGATCTCAAGCAGCGTGCGCAGGAGGAGTGTGATGAGGGCTAGACCCGCCAGCAGCGAAGCGACGGCGAAGGCACCACCCGTGTTGTAGTCGTTGTAGAGCGCCTCGACATGCAGCGGCATGGTATCGGTCTTGCCACGAACATGGCCGGAAACAACCGAGACTGCGCCGAATTCGCCCATGGCGCGGGCGTTGCAGAGCAGCACGCCGTACAGGAGCGCCCATTTGATGTTGGGCAGCGTCACGAAGAAGAATGTCTTCAGCCCGGTTGCGCCAAGGGTAATGGCAGCCTCCTCGTCGGATGTGCCCTGTGCCTCCATGAGCGGAATGAGTTCGCGCGCGATGAAGGGGAAAGTCACGAAGACCGTTGCGAGGAAAATGCCGGGAAACGCAAAAACGACCGGAAAGCCAAGAGCCTTCAGCTGAGGCCCCAGCCAGCTGTCGGCGCCGAAAAGCAACACGTAGACAAGACCCGAGATGACCGGCGACACTGAAAATGGCAGGTCGATGAGCGTTGTCAGGAACGTCTTGCCCTTGAAGTCAAACTTGGCGATTGCCCAGGCTGCGGTTACGCCGAAGACGAGATTGAAAGGGACAGCGAGTGCAGCAACAGAGAAAGTAAGACGGATCGCTGACAATGTGTCGCGATCTGTCATCGTCTCGGCAAACGAGCCCCAGCCTGCCTGAATGACCCGGATCACCACCGCTGCAAGCGGGAGAACCAGAAACAGCGCCAGGAAGATCGACGCGATGATGATCAGGAGCCAGCGGACCCAGGCTGGTTCGCTTGCGGGATCGCGCAAGGACGTTCTGCTTTTGTCGAGCTCAGGCATCGGCAAATCTCCTCTGGCTCCAGCTTTGGATCGCATTGATCACGAAAAGCAGCACGAACGAAATCGCCAGCATGATCGCCGCGATCGCCGTGGCACCAGCATAGTTGAACTCTTCGAGACGGATCACGATCAGGAGAGGTGCGATTTCGGATTTGAAAGGTAGGTTGCCGGCAATGAAGATGACGGAGCCGTATTCCCCAACCCCGCGGGCGAGCGCCAGCGCAAAACCGGTCAGGATTGCCGGGATAAGGGGCGGTATGACTACGAAGAGGACTGTTTGCCAGCGTCGCGCACCAAGCGTCGCAGAAACCTCTTCCGTTTCGCGCGAGATTTCTTCCATAACCGGCTGCACCGTTCTGACCACAAAAGGAAAGCCGACAGCGATCAATGCAATCACGATGCCAACCGGTGTATAGGCGACCTTGATGCCGAGCGGCGCGAGCCATTGGCCGATCATGCCATTGGGCGCATAAATGGTGGTCAGGGCGATGCCTGCCACGGCCGTCGGCAGGGCGAAGGGCAGATCGATGAAGGCATCGAGCACCCGACGGCCCGGAAAGCGATAGCGGACCAAAACCCAAGCCGTAATCGTGCCGAAAATGGCATTCGCAATCGCAGCTATGAACGCCGTCAGAAAACTGGTCTTCAAGGCGGCCAGAATTCGCGGATCCATCGCAATCTCGAAAATACCACCGATACCTATGGAACCGGCCCGGAGCACGAGAGCCGCCAGCGGGATCAGAACGATGAGGGTCAGCATGGTCAGCGAAATGCCGAGCGTCAACCCGAAACCCGGGATGACACTCGGCTGTTTCCACTGCCAGCTCCCGAGAGAGGAAGGAGCGGCCATGGTCAATTACTTCGCTGGCTTGTAAATCTGGTCAAAGACGCCGCCGTCACCAAAGAATTCCGGCTGGGCCTTCTTCCATCCCCCAAAATCGTCGATCGTGGCAAGATCAATTTTGGTGAAACGCTTCAGATCATCCGGATTGGCCTTGGATGGATCGGAAGGACGATAGTAGTTCTTGGCAGCGAGCGCCTGGCCTTCCGGCGAATAGAGATATTCGAGATAGGCCTGTGCAACCTTGGTCGTGCCGTGGGCGTCAGCATTTCCCTTGACGAGGGCGACCGGAGGCTCGGCTTTGACCGAAATCGACGGCGAGACGACCTCGAACTGGCCCGGGCCAAGTTCGTCGAGTGCCAGATAGGCTTCGTTTTCCCATGCGATCAGCACGTCGCCGATGCCGCGCTCTGCAAAGCTCTGCGTTGCGCCACGTGCGCCGGTATCAAGAACCGGTACATGCTGGAAGAGCTTGGTGATGTAATCGCGGATCTTGGCGTCATCGCCGCCATATTCCTTCTTTGCCCATGCCCAGGCAGCGAGAAAGTTCCAGCGTGCGCCGCCGGATGTCTTCGGGTTCGGCGTAATGACCTGGACATCGTCCTTGATCAGGTCGGCCCAGTCCTTGATGCCCTTGGGGTTGCCCTTGCGAACGAGAAAGACAATCGTCGACGTGTAAGGAGCCGAATTTGCCGGGAGCAGGGTCTTCCAGTCGGCCGGGATCTTGCCGGTCTTCTGCGCGATCACGTCGATGTCAGCTTCGAGCGCCAGCGTGACGACGTCCGCCTCGAGACCGTCGATGACAGCACGAGCCTGCTTGCCGGAGCCGCCGTGAGACTGGTTGACGGTGATGTCTTCACCGGTCTTGTCCTTCCAGTATTTCGCAAATGCGGCGTCATACTGTTTGTAGAACTCGCGCGTCGGATCGTAAGATACGTTGAGAATTTCCTGCCCGGCTTCAGCCCGAGCTACGAAAACTGGTGCAGCAATCAGCGAGAGTGAAAGCGCAAGTATGCCGAATTTCAAATGACTGCGTTGCATCGGGACCTCCATGAAACAATGGCAAAAGTCTATTAGCTAGATAGACAAAGTCAATTATCGCAACTGAGTTCGCAAAACTGGTTCTCTTTCGCACCGGGTCGAAACATGTCCGTGTCGTCAGGCATATCGACTGCAAAACCAAAATAGTGGAGAACGCGGTATTCTTAGAAAATGAAACCCGGAATTTTCGGCCATTTCGGAAACATTCATCCTCTTTTATCAGGTGATGCTTTGCCGAAATTTCAAGGGAGCGTCTTCGGCGATTGCCTCTTTGACGTCCCGTGCTCCGATTTGGTGCGTGGTTTCACGATCCTTAGAGGTATTGGAAAAACAAAATGCCGGCCATCACGGCGCAGCGCGCAACATGATGAACCGGCATAGTAAAGTTACCGGAACAGAGATCCGGCAGTATGTCTCATCCAACTATACGACCAAAGCATGCACCGGAGTCGTGGCGCGCGCAGGACAAGTCCGTTATCCATTAAACAGACGGCAACCCTTTTCGAGGCCTGTCAGCAGTGCAAGCTTCGTCAGTCGGTGAAGCCCCTATGGCGCGACGCGTTCAATTGAACGCAAAAACGACGCCGTAGCTCTTAGAACCGATGCATGTTCGCTTCGCTCAATTGAAACCAATTGAGCGCGACATCCGTTAGCGTTCCTGAGCCAGCAAAGGCTTCTTGAAGCGCGGAGCCTGTTCAGCAACCGGGCGCGGTTCAGCCTTGGCGTTTGCGCTCGGCGCAAACGAGATGAGCTGGGTCACGAGGTCGAGCAGCATATCCTTTTCGACAAGCCACTGGATGTCGCTCACCATGCGGTCGACACGCTGGCGGGCTTCCGCCATGATCAACTCACGTTCCTTGGCTTCTTCGATGGCTTTCTTCTTCTGAAGAGCCATCTGCATTTCAACGATCTGACGCTCAAGCTCCGAGTCGGACTTGGCAAGCAAATCGGGGCGCAACTTTTCAATATCCAAGATGTTTGTCATGGGTTTTCCTAGAATCGGCGGAAATGTTTTACTCTAAACACGCTTTACAAATACGGTTGGGGCCAATGTTCGAATCGCCCCGTTAACCATTAGGATAACGTTGATTTTCAACATAAATCAACAGCCGGGAGAGTCGCGTTAACGAATTCCCGCACAAAATTTTAACGAATTTAACTATGCGGATTAAAAATATAAAGTCGGAATATTGTAATATGTCTGCATATAGAATGCGACTTTTGGCAGAATTAGCGTGACTTATCGTTCTTCAATTCGCCAGAACTGTGATTTTCTCTATGGCGCGCAGAATAGTCGCCATGCATCGCCGTCCCAGCATTTGTGTGTCGGAATTCCGCAGATATGATTTGCGTATTTATATCTGACAGTGAAAATGCAGAATCTCGGAACTATTTATATGCGAAACTTATTCTTGCATTCAGTCTGTAGAAACGGGCCGCGCCTGGGTAACACGTGATCGGCGCGGCCCGTTCTGGTGTCATGCCGCCAGTGCTGGCATGTTTTCGCCTTCAGCTTCGATGTCTATCTCTCCGGCCATTGCGCGCGCAAACTGCGCTTCGTCGAGGGCGTTCTCCCAGCGCGCAACAACAACGGTGGCGACCGCATTGCCGACCAGATTGGTGAGGGCGCGGCACTCCGACATGAACCGATCAATGCCAAGGATCAGCGCCATGCCTGCAACTGGCACGGATGGCACGACCGAAAGCGTTGCCGCGAGTGTGATGAAGCCCGCGCCGGTGATGCCCGCCGCTCCCTTGGAGCTCAGCATGGCGACGAGAAGCAGCAGTATCTGGTCGGTGAGGCTCAGCGGGGTGTCTGTGGCCTGTGCGATGAAGAGGGCGGCTAGCGTCATGTAGATATTGGTACCGTCAAGGTTGAAGGAATAGCCTGTCGGGATGACGAGCCCCACTGCGGGACGAGCGCAGCCAGCGCGCTCCATCTTGGCCATCAGGTTGGGGAGTGCGGCCTCCGATGACGATGTGCCCAGAACGAGGAGCAGCTCTTCCTTGATATAGCGAATGAAGGCGAGGATGGAGAAGCCGTTGTAGCGCGCGACGGCGCCGAGAACCACCAGCACGAAGAGCAGCGACGTCAGGTAGAACGTTCCGATCAGCATCGCCAGATTGGCAATCGAACCGATGCCGTACTTGCCGATCGTGAACGCCATGGCCCCGAACGCGCCGATGGGCGCGGCCTTCATGAGGATTGTCACGAGCTTGAAGATCGGGCTCGAGAGCGCCTGCAGGAAATCGTAGACCGGTTTGCCCCGTTCGCCGACCATGCCAAGGGCAATGCCGAACAGGATGGAGAAGAAAAGCACCTGCAGGATCTGCCCCTCGGCGAAGGCTCCGACGATCGTGTCGGGTATGATCGCCATCAGGAAGCCGGTGATTGTCGCGTCATGCGCCTTGGTGGCGTAGTCGGCGACCGACTTGGCATCAAGCGTTGCGACCGCAATATGCATGCCTTCACCGGGACGAATGACGTTCGATACGAGCAATCCGACGGCGAGCGCGAGCGTCGAGAAGAAAAGGAAATAGATCATCGCCTTTGCGGCAACGCGGCCTACCTTCTTGAGGTCTGCCATGCCTGCAATTCCGGTCGATACTGTCAGGAAGATGACAGGCGCGATCACCATCTTGACCAGCTTGATAAATGCATCGCCGAGTGGCTTTAGCGCTGCGCCGACCGCGGGGTAGAAATGGCCGAGAAGAATGCCGGCAGCGATCGCCACCAGGACCTGAAAGTAGAGATGCCGGTAAAATGGCATATGGGCGCGCGGCAGCGCGGTTGCTTGAGGTATGTTCATCGTGTCCTCCAAGGCACCCCTCGCCGTCATGGCCTCCCGGGGTAAAATGCGTCAGGCGATCGTTCGCCGATGATGCCTTCGCAAGTGGCGTGCCAAGTTGACGTATTTTCCTAAGGTTATGAAAAAGCGAAATAATATCTCTATATCGGCCTCTCGAGAGGCTGATATATGCGAAAGTTCGCACAAGCATATTTGTGTTGTGTGCGAAAATATGCACATATTGGAGGATGGCAGGAAAACCTGAAATCGGGTCGAAGATGTTATCTGCGCTGCGGGGCAATGCCGGATGGGTCGTATTCGCGCTGGCGTTCGCAATTGCCATATCCGGCGCGTTTGATCTGGCGGGTCGCTATGGGCGGCGGCACGCACTGTCGCAGCTCGCCGCCGAGGCCCGAACAGATATTGATCTCAAGGCAGCGCTTTTGCGCGCCGTTCTGGAGCGGCCACGTGCACTTCCGCTTCTGCTGGCTCAGGATCAGGAGGTTCGTGCGGCCTTGTCCGGCAGTGCATCCGATGCGGTCGCCAACCTCAATCGCAAGCTCGAAGATGTGGTCGGCCAGACAAGGGCTTCGGTTCTCTATGTCATCGGTCATAACGGCGTTGCGATTGCTGCCAGCAACTGGCGCGACCCTTTGAGCTTTGTCGGTTCCAATTATTCATTTCGGGCCTATTTCAACAAGGCAATGAAGGAAGGGGCGGCCGAGGAATTCGCACTCGGCAGTGTCAGCAAACGCGCAGGTCTTTACATCTCCCGCCGGGTCGATGGTGACACGCAGACGCCGGGCGTTGTCGTGGTCAAAATGGAATTCGACCAGCTGGAGGCTGATTGGCGTGATCCCTCTCGTCCGACATATGTGACGGACGCCAACGGTGTTGTCCTGATCGCGAATGTCGCATCCTGGCATTTCATGACGGAAGCGCCGTTGGCGTCCGATGCACGAGATTTGATGCGCAAGAGCCTGCAATTCGGCAACGCACCGCTTGCACCTCTGCCCATCGCGTCGATCCGGCAGGGGCTGGACGATGAGGACATTGTCTCGGCGGTGTTGCCGGGCGGAAGCTCGACCCGCTATCTGCGGATTTCAACAATGGTTCCGTCTACGCCGTGGCATCTGGTGACACTGGTGCCATCCGACCGCGTGGTTGCCGCTGCGGTCCGGCAGGAGCGGCTGCTTGCGCTTACCATTCTCATGCCGTTTTTCGGGCTGGTCGCCGTTCTCTATTTCAGGCGCCAGACGGTTGCTGCTCGTATCCGGGCGCAGGAGCAGGCTCGCCTCGAACTCGAGCGCCGGGTCGACGAGCGCACGGCGGATTTGCGGCAGGCCCGCGATCATTTGCAAACCGAAATTGCCGAGCACCGCAGCACCGAGGCAAAGCTTCAGGTGGTTCAGCAGGAACTCGTTCAGGTCAACCGGCTTGCGATCCTCGGGCAGGTGGCGGCCGGCGTCGCGCACGAAATCAACCAGCCGCTGGCCACGATCAGAACCTATGCGGACAACGCGCAGGTCTTTCTCGATCGCGCGCAGGGCGATGCCGCGCGTGATAACATGATCGAGATTTCCGGACTGACCAGACGCATTGCGACCATTACCGATGAGCTCAAGGCATTCGCGCGCAAAGGCCGAATGCCGGCGGAGCCGGTCGACCTGAAGGCCGCGCTCGATGGAGCCACGATGCTACTACGCAGCCGCTTTGCCGGGCGGCTGGACGCCTTGCGCATCGCTGATATCGCGCCCTCGCTGATGGTCAGCGCAAACCAGGTGCGGCTTGAGCAGGTGCTGATCAATCTCTTTCAGAATGCGCTTGAAGCCATGTCCATGCAGGAGGATGCGCGGGTTGATGTCGGCGTGGAAGTGGACGACCGCCACGTGACGATCGTCATAGCCGACAACGGTCCAGGTATCGCGCCTGAGATCCTGCGCTCTCTGTTCAACCCGTTCAATACGTCCAAGGAGAAGGGTTTGGGTCTCGGTCTCGTCATATCCAAGGATATCCTGGCGGACTATGGCGGCGATCTTGCCATCACAAGCGGACCTTCGGGGACGACTGCAAGGGTCACCCTCACGAGGATCATGTCATCATGAATACTTCAAACGTTCTGCTGGTCGATGACGACGTTGATCTCCTCAAGGCAATCGGCCAGACGCTCCAGCTCGCGGGTTTTGATGTCAGAAGCTTTCAGCGCGCGGAGGACTGCCTGAATGCAATCGAACCAGATTTCCCCGGCATCGTCGTGTCCGATATCCGTATGCCCGGGATGGATGGCCGCCAGCTATTTGAACGCATCCGCGCGATCGATGATCAGTTGCCTGTCATCCTCATGACCGGGCATGGCGACATTCCGATGGCGGTCGATGCGATGCGGCAGGGCGTCTATGACTTTGTCGCAAAACCGTTTGATCCGGCATCACTGGTCCAGTCCATCCGGCGTGCCGCTGATATGCGCGCACTTGTGGTGGAAAACCGACGTCTCCGATCGATGGCGCGCAATGCCGGCGATGACCTGCCGCTGATCGGCCAGACGCCGGCAATGGAGCGGCTTCGCCATACCCTGCGCCAGATTGCCGATACGGACGTCGATGTCCTTCTGACGGGCGAAACGGGCACCGGCAAGGAAGTCGTCGCCCAATTGCTGCATCAGTGGAGCCGCCGCGCGCGGGGAAATTTCGTGGCGCTCAATTGCGGCGCGCTTCCGGAAACGGTGCTGGAAAGCGAACTGTTCGGGCATGAAGCCGGCGCTTTTACCGGCGCCCAGAAAAAGCGGATTGGCCGCATCGAGCATTCCAGCGGCGGAACATTGTTTCTCGATGAAATCGAAAGCATGCCGCCGACAACGCAGGTTCATATGTTGCGCGTTCTGGAAGCCCGCGAAGTCTCGCCATTGGGAACCAATGAGACCCGCGCCGTCGACTTGCGGGTGGTTGCCGCTGCGAAGGTCGATCTGAGCGACGCATCACAGAGGCGGGACTTCCGCGAAGACCTCTACTATCGCCTGAACGTTGTTGCCATTACCATTCCGCCATTGCGCGAGCGGATGAGCGATGTTCCGCTGCTCTTCAACTACTTCCTGGAACGTGCTGAGAGAAAGTTCGGTCGTCCCGCACCGCCCCCGTCTGCAGAACTGGACCGGCATCTTCGTGAGCACAACTGGCCGGGCAATGTGCGCGAGCTTGCCCATTTTGCCGAGCGTTGCGTTCTGGGCCTTACGGCGGGTACATCTCGTACGGTCGATGTCGCGCCGACGAAGGGCGCCAGTCTGCCTGAACGGGTTGATCGCTATGAGGCGCAACTCATACGCGCGGCACTGTCGGACAATGCGGGCGATGTTCGCGCAACAATCGAGGCGCTGGGCATTCCGCGCAAGACCTTTTACGACAAGCTGCAGCGTTATGGCATCGAGCGAGCAGCCTATGCCCCGGGCAGGGCTGCCACGTGATCCAGTTCGCTTTGGAAAAGTGCAACGAGCAGGTCTGACTGGCCGACAATGCCGATCACGCGGTTTTCGGCGTCTACCACCGGCATATGATCGATACCTTGATCGACCATCGGTGATACGAGAAGGCTGATTGGCGTTTCGGCCAGTGCGGACTGAACACGGCGGCTCATGATATCGGCAACCTTTCGGGGAAGTGTCTCGCCCTTAAGCCTAGCCATGAAGCGCCTCCCAAAACCGAGATGCAGCAAGCCGTCATTGGTCAGCACCGAGTTTTCAAGGAAATCCGAGCGCGTGATGATGCCTTGCAGGACGCGTTTTACATCGACTACCGGCAGGGTCCTGATGTGCCGTGCAATCAGGATCTTCCAGGCGTCTTCCAGCCGGTCGTCGGGACCCACCGTCAAGACGTCACGCGACATGATCTGCCCGCAATTCAGGTGCCTCGCCTGACGGTTGAAGGCGCGGATCTGGGCCTTGTGAAACAGCAGGTCCAGGTCGTCGGGGCTGACGTTCACCACTTCATCGAACTCTGCCAGGGCCGCCTCGATATCTTCGACACCAGCGCCAACTCGCGTGGACGGGGCAGGATCCGCCGTCCCGATCCTGGATTGCGCGGCCTTGGGATAACGGTGCGGATATCGATGCCCACTCAGATTGTTGTAGGTGAGCGCGACGGCGAGAATGGCGAGCGAGTTCAACGCCACGGGCGACAGCACGAAACCGAAGCCCGCATTGTGGATGGCAGGGCCGCCCAGAACTGCAGTCAGCGCAACAGCGCCGCTCGGCGGATGCAGGCAATGGAGCGCCAGCATGGCCGCGATGGCAAGCGCGACCGCAAGGCTTGCTGCGATCAACGGGTCGCTGATGAAGCGAGAACAGATGACACCGATCAGCGCCGACACGATATTGCCGCCAATGATGGACCACGGTTGCGCCAGAGGGCTCGCGGGGGCTGCAAAGAGAAGGACGGCAGATGCGCCCATCGGCGCGATCAGAAGTGGCAGGCTGACATCATGACCGAGCGACCACGTGCTGATGAAGCCCGTGAGGCCGATACCCGTCAAGGCACCTAATGACGCGCGCAGCCGCTCTCTGGGGCTTGTCGGCACGAATGACGGGTTGAGGCGATGAAATATCGTGGTCATGGGTGATGATTTCGCAGGCGGCAGGAACGGCGTAGTGTTTGCTTTAACACTGCTGCCAGAGCTTTGGCAGCTTCAATGTTTCAAATTTAGGCAACCTGATGAAAAACTGGCCCGTCAGCCATTCAGGCGGGCTCTATGGCGACCCTTGGCGCGCCTTTCACGTTTTCCCGCCAGATCGTGAAAAGCCCCGCGACAACAACAATCGTCGCACCTGCAATCATATTCCATGTCAGAATTTCTCCGAAAAGGACGACGGCCATCACAGCCTCGAAAACAAGCTGCAGATAGCTGAGCGGCTGGACTTCTGAGGCGGGAAGGATCGCATAGGCGCGGATCAGCATGTAATGGCTTAACATGCCGCTGCAGCACAGCGCGATCAGATAGGGCAGATCGGACGCGGCGATAGGAGTCCAGTAGAACGGTCCGATTAGGGTAATCGCAGCCGCGCCCATGACACCGGTGTAGAACAGGCTGGTCGTCGGGCTGTCATAGCTGCTGACTGCCCTTGTGGCGATGCCGTAGACAGCAAACATGATGGCGGTCGATACGGGAAGCAGCAGGCTGACGCTCAAATGTCCTTCTGCGGGATTTATGATCAGCAGAACCCCGAGCAATCCCGCGATGACGGCCGACCAGCGACGCCAGCCGACTTTTTCCCCGAGGATGGGCACGGATAGTGCCGTAATGAGAAGTGGAGCCGCCTGAAAGATGGATTGCGTGATCGCCATGCCGACCTTTGAGAGGGCGAACACGAATACCACGATTTCCGACACCAGCAGGACACCGCGCAAGGTTTGCAACCAAGGTCGCTTTGAGGCGATTGCGGCGCGAAGGCCGCCTGAGCTTCGCATGCCGACGATGATCGCAAATGCCGCAAATGCCCAGAAGCGGATCATGGTGATGAAAATTGGCGGATAATGCGTCGCCAGATACTTCGATAGCCCGTCCTGCGCGGCAAACGTCACGATCGCCGTCAGCGTAAAGATCTGGCCTTTGATTTTCGGATTCACCTGCGGGTCCTGACGCTAGAGCATTTCCACCCAATACCGGGTCAGTTCTGTTTCTCGATTGGCGCGTGTGATCCGCTGGTGAGACGGTTGC
>ERZ1034377.39-NODE-39-length-49315-cov-73.597242_pt1 | contig 49315 bp, 57 predicted proteins | sample MGYA00520584_ERZ1034377 | MGnify/ENA primary metagenome ERZ1034377 (study PRJEB33736, sample SAMEA104288464) | Azolla filiculoides | biome: Urban; feature: water surface; material: ditch water | place: Netherlands | collected 2014 ... | reverse complement strand
CCCAGCTTCTTTTCCATAACTGCTATATTCTGCCTCTCCTATCACACTTGTCAATATCCCACCACCTGAATCCTTACGTGTTGAGCTACAAGTATTATTTATATTTTTCTCTATTCCTCCCGTGAATAAATTGGTAAACATCACTTTACAAATGCAGAAATTAAGAGATGATGGAATTGACAGTAATGAGAGGAAGATAATTTCCACCATGAATAAATCATTAGATGAATCATTGTCTCAGGAAGTTGCTGAAAGCATCAAAAGTAAAGCCAAGGCCCCTTTTGAAAATGCTTATAAAGCGGTTTTAGCAACTGAGGGTGCAAGGTATGTTCAAGGTTTTGTGGTGTTTACTGGGCAACCATACAAACCTGTTGAACACGCTTGGATTGAGTTACAGGATGTGATTATTGATCCTACTTTTCCTTATCTCCAAAGAAATCCTCACAATATTTGGTATTTTCCGGCGCAAAGTCTGACTGTTAAAAAGCTAAAAGCCATAATTGAGGAATCAAAAGAAGACTATCCAGAAGATGATCCTTTACCAGTTTATGGTAAAATACCTTATGAGTATTATGGTGATTTGATGTTAGGTGATCAGGAATATTTGATAGCGTATCAAGCTGCTGAGGTGAAATGTCGAGAAATCAATAGTGTGGATAGGGGAAAAAACTAATAGGATTTACCATCACTGCCAAAATATTCTCTATATCCATAAATTTTATCATCCCGCACATCAAAGGCAACAGCAACCCGATTTTTATAAGGTTGTCCAAATAAGTTACCTTCATCCCGAAATTCAAAAATAACGGTTTTTTCGTTGCTGGTAATGCTATGTAAAGAAGTAAGTTTAATTCCTGGTTGAAAAGCTTCGTAAACGTATTCAAGAAACTCTTTAGCCCGTTCTTTACCTGTATTTAAACCGTGAAATTTTCCCATGGGAAACCAAAAGGTAAAATCATCTGTCAGCATATCTATAAAATCTTGCCAATTACCATTTTCTAGACCGTTTGTAAAGTACTCAAATGCTTGTTGAGCAATTTTTAGAATTTTTTCTGATTCGGGTTGCATTTAAACTACCTATTTGTTATGAATTTACAATTATTACTGTTTTAGTCACAAATTACATATCGAAAATTGCATGAGTTCTATTGAAATCATTGCAGCTATTTTCGGTCTTGTCAGCGTCTGGTTGACTGTTAAAGAAAATATCTGGTGCTGGCCTACAGGTTTAGTAATGGTATTTTTGTATATCTTTGTTTTCTATGAAGCACGTCTTTACTCAGATGTCATTCTTCAGGTGATTTATATCTTTTTACAAATCTAGGACTTACGCATTGACAAAGTAGCAAAAGAGTGTAGTAATAAAAAATGTCATCTACTTAGGAGGTATTGGAGAATTAGAGAAATAACCAAACCTTCTACAGCAGAATGCAATCTGGAATATTACACTCTGTTGTTGCTATGAGAACCAAAGGATGGGGGATGTTGTAGATTAGCAGAGATATCGGAAAACGTTTCACATGACAGTGTAAATAGATTATTGCTCAGACAGAGATAGGAAACGAAAGATTTATTCGATACAGTAAGGAAAATAATAAATATAATATAATAGGAGGGATTTTAAGTGTAGATGACACACTAGTATAAAAGTTGTATAATGACCCGATAAATTCAGAATTCATCAGTTGTTTTTGGTCTGGTAAATATCATAAGAGCATGAAAGGAATAAATTCAATCACACTGTACTACAGTGATGTGTATGGAAATTCAGTACGAATAAATTACAGAATATACGACCAAAAGCAGGGAAAGACGAAGAACGATTATTTTTAGTAAATGCTCAAGAAAGTGATTTATTGGAGTGTAAAAACAAGAATATTTACAGGAGACAGTTGGTATTCAGGGGTAGAAAACTTAAAATTTTTAAAAAACCAGAAATTGGCTTTTCTATTTGGGACTGAGAAAAATAGAACCGTATCAAATAAACTGAAAAAGTATTGTCTATTAAGGAGTTTAGAAATTCTCGATGAAGGTTTGATAACTCATTTGAGAGCATTTGGATTGATCAAATTGTTTAGGCAAGAGTTCAAAAAAGAAGAATCTAGAGACTATATAGTGTATCTACCAGATGAAGAAGCTCTCAATCAAATCAGCAAAAGTGAATTTGTGACAATTCATGATACTTATTGGGGGATTGAAAGTTTTCATAGAGCCATCAAACAAGTATGTGCAATTTGTCGATTTATGCTTAGAGATAGCCAAGGAATTAAAACACAGAAATCATGTTTGAAGTGAACATTATTTTTAATTGGTATGAATTGTAAAGGAACTTATTCACTTTAGTCGTGCGCGACTACATTGTGGAAAATCTTACCAATGCTGGTGCTGCGTAATACTCATGGATGAGTTTTTTTGTCAATGCCTAACTCCTAAAATCTATGGTTGCTATGCTTGGTTACATGGAGGTAAGAATGACACTCCTCTTTCTGTTAATCGCATCTCTAAACAGGGAAAATTTGTTTGGTCTGGGGTGGCATTTATTGGCAGTTTATCTTGAGGTTATATCATCAATAATTATACGAATGCTGCTTTACCTTACCCTGATGCAAGTATTATTATTTTAAGTTTAATTGCCCAGTCGTTAATGGCTAAGAAAATATTAGAGTGTTGGATGATTTAGATAAGTGTGGATGCGATGGCAGTGGGAGTCTATGCGGTTAAACATCTTTATCCCACAACGATACTCTATACAGTATTTTTAGTTTTAGCTGCTTTGGGGTATAAGGAATGGAAAAAGGCTTACAAAAACCTACAACTGGGATGATTTTGGGCAAGTTTATGCCCCCACATTTAGGACATCAATATCTTGTAGATTTAGCACGAAGTTACGTTGATAGTTTGACAGTTTTGGTTTGTTCTATTCAATCAGAACCTATTACCGGAGATTTTTGCTATCACTGGATGAGGAGGACTTTTGCTGATGTAAATGTTGTTCATGTCACTGATGAAAATCCCCAACAACCAAAAGATAATGCCGATTTTTGGCAGATTTGCTATGAAAGTATTCGTCGGGTATTACCAACGGGACCAGATTACGTTTTTGCATCGGAAAATTATGGTTGGCAGTTGGCGACAATTTTGGGTGCTAGTTATATTCCTGTAGACCATGCACGTATTTCCGGTACGCAGGTGCGGCAAAATACCCTTGCTAATTGGCATTATATACCGCCTTATTTTATGCGTCGTGTGTGCATTTTTTGGTCAGAATCTACAGGTAAATCGATGCTGAGGCAAAATTTAGCTAATTATTACAATACTGTTTATGTGAGTGAGTATGCGCGGGGATTATTAGATTTTAAAGGAGGACCTTGTGATTTTACTAATATTCCCCCTTGATTGCTAAGGGACAAATGGCTGCTGAGGATGCTTTAGTGCGACAAATATTTTGTGATACTGACTTGATTACAACTAAGATTTGGAGTGATGTGCTGTTTGGTCAATGTCCCCAGTGGACTGAAGATGAAGGGAATCGACGACAGTATGATTTATATTTGCTGCTGAATGTAGATGTGCCTTGGGTAGATGATTCACAGCGTTTTCTGTATAACTATCGAGAAGAATTTCGTGATCGCTCTGTATTCAAGCTTTAAAATCACGTCATCGACCTTATATTATCATCAACGCCGACTGGGAACAACTCTGGCAAAAGGCTTGTATGGCAATAGATCAGTTATTGGAGTCATAAAAGAAGCGATCGCAGTTCCGTTTTAGTTATGCGATCACCTTAATTGATACCTAGCCAAAGGAATCAATCCTCAAGATTATATTTCTCATAGTGCTAATATTGGGTGCGGTGTTATGCCCATCAGGTGTGTCACCCCACATTTAAAATTTAACCACTACTTTGCCACAATTTTCACGAGTAAGGAGGTGTTGCACTGCATTAGGTATGGATTCTAAGGCGTTAAATTCTGTTGGGTTAACTACTACTTTAATTTTACCAGCGTAGAACAGATTGAGTAAGCGAACCCTTGCGTCTGGGGTATATTCTTAATAATGTAACATCAAGAAACCAAGCACAGAAGCAGCTTTCCAAAAATCTTGTGATCAAACAAGGTATCACGATACAACCTGCAAATAAAAATTCATATTTATCTCATAACAATGTGAGTCTTTTACACACAGACACAGGTATTCAAATGAACAATAAAACCTCCACAGGACGCAAACACGTGGAAACTGAAGAATCACTTAACTCAGTTCTCAACTTTCCACAACTACCTTTTGAGCTAAACAACTTTGTTACTGGTGAATTCGGTACGGCTCAGATTATATCCATCAAGAAAAGTACAGGTGAATCTACACAGCGCGTCGTCCTGAAAAAAGGTTGGAACCCACCTATAGCTCATTTCACTACTGATGTGGAAATGTTCATGCTAACCGGCGCACTTTAGCAAGGTGGAGCTATGATATAAAATCATGAATTTTCCCTCATGCCAATAAAGCTTATCATGGCATATTTTGATAGCTACATCACCCTCTGGCACAATTAATCCTAGATAGCCACGATTCATGTGAGGGTTATAGTTAACATGAAGCTTGATATGCAAGCCGGGATGGAATGGTCCAAAATACACATTTCTGATTATTTTATCATTCTTTAACTTAACTTTTTATATTATCTGAGCCAAATTTTTAAAATACTTTTCTCTTAAAGCAAGTGCTTTTTCTAATGCCTCATCAGTCCCATATTCAGGATATTTTATTTGATGTAATTCAACACATTCTTCAATAAAGAGACCATTTTGGTAAGTGCTGCTGACTCGCAATCACAACAAAGTTACACACCCTTTGAAGGGATGGAGTTAACGGGAAGGGTAAAAAGTACCTTTTTGCGGGGAAATTTGATTTACAATAATGGGCAAGTTGTGGGTTCACTGATTGGGCATTATTTGAAAATAAATTTAGACTATTGACTTGAACTTAACTCCCTAATATGGTAATTCAACTCAATATGACAGATGGATTAGGATGGCGAAAGAAATTTGGGGTGCTTGCACCAAGCACAAATACGATTGTCGAACCTGATTTTCACGCGATGGGTGTACGGGGTGTTACGTCTCATATGTCCCGGATTCATGTTCGAAACCAGGACTTGAGTAGTCATGAAAAGATGGTGCGTCTTTTAGACCAACTCGGCGACGAAATTCTCTTTGCAATTGATCGGGTGATGACCGCAGGTGTGGATTACGTGATCATGGGAATGAGTGCCGAGATTTTCTGGGAAGGACTTGAGGGGAAGAAAACTTTTGTGAAACGGCTTGAGGACTATGCTGGGCTAAAAGTGGCTTCAGGTCCTATCGGATGTCAGGCAACTCTGGCAAGTTTCAAAGTCAACAAGATTGGGGTGCTCACCCCTTGTCAGCCTGTGGCTGACAAAATGGTATGCTGGTTCTTCAATGACATTGGGGTGGAGGTGTTACGGCTGAAGGGACTGCGTTGCCCTACTGCACTCTCAATTGCTGAAGTCTCTGAGGATAAGCTTCGCTACCATCTTCAGGAACTTGATGGTGATGATATGGAGGCGATCATGCAGGTTCGTACTAATTTGAGTATACTTCGGCTCGCCGATGAAGCGGAACGGTGGATCGATAGGCAAACCTGTGATTGCAATCAATGCGGCCACCTGGTGGTATGCGTTACGCCAGAACGACATCCAGGATCGAGTGTAGGGGTGTGGAAGACTTTTACGAGAATTTTTATAAGGTCTAATAACAGTTTTAACGTCGTTCCAGCAGATATCACTGACAATAGTACCCTGAACAATGCTGAATTTACGTCAGCCTTCTTTTAATTTCTTCCGCTAAATCTGCCAAAGCTACCTCCACTTGCTCACCACTTTTCAAATTCTTTAATGATGATTTTTGGGCTGCGGCTTCATCAGCACCAATAATAACACAAAATTGAATTCCTTGTTTATCTGCTGCTTGAAATTGTTTACCCAAAGGACGTTTTTCAAAGTTAGTTACAACATTAATCCCTGCTTGTCTTAATTGCTGTGATACCTTTAAATAAACAGCTATCAAATCTTCCTGCATATTCACTACCACCACCTGGGTAGGTGTTGCAGATAAAGTATTGAGAATACCCGCTTTTAATAACCGACTAATTAACCGAGTTAAACCAATAGAAATACCCACTCCAGGCATTTTTTCGCCTAAAAACATTCCCACTAATTCTTCATATCTGCCTCCAGAACAAATACTACCCAAAGCTTCATGTCCTATTAAAGTAGTTTCGTAAACCGTGCCAGTGTAGTAATTTAAACCACGAGCAATTGATAAATCAATACAGAACCGTTTGTCAGCAACTCCTAAATCTCTAACTCCATTAATTACCGTTGCTAATTCAGTAACTCCTAAGTTAAATTGTTCTGCTTCGGGAAAACTTTGCGCGAGATGATTGAGTTTATCTAAAACATCATCAACACTACCATCAATTTTAATAAACTCAATAATTTTCTCAGTTTGTTCGGAAGAAATACCTTCTTTCTCTAACTCCGACTTAACTTTTGCTTCTCCAATTTTTTCCAAATTATCAATAATGGCAATACAAGCTTTAATTTGGTTTTCCGGAACTTCCACAGACTGAAAAAACCCTGTCAGAATTTTGCGGTTATTGATGCGAATTGCAAAATCACCAATATTAATAGCTTCAAATATTTCAGTTATAATTGCCGGCATTTGGGCATCATATAGCAAACTGAGTTTACCACGAGCCACCACATCAATATCACATTGACGAAACTGCCGAAACCGCCCGTCTTTTGCCCGTTCACCGCGAAAAACCATATCCATTTGATAACGAGAAAAAGGAAAAGTTAATTCATTTAAATGACGTGCAATATAAGCCGCAAAAGGAACAGTTTGATCAAACTTTAAAGCCCTAGCTTCCAAAGCAGTTTCGCCAGATTTATCCTTTTCTGCTTGGCGATTTGGTGGTAAAATTGGATCAATACCATAGATTATATTATCCCCCTGATTGCCCTTAGCTTGCAGTACTTCTAACCGTTCTACTGCTGGGGTTTCAATCGGTGTAAAGCCATAGCTTTCAAAAACACGACGGATTATATCTAATAAATATACTTCTAGACGCTTTTCGCTAGGCAGAAATTCGGGAAACCCGCTAGGGGTAGAAAAGTTGATTTTGTCACTTTTTGCCATACCCATACCTTATAAAATTGAAATTTCGGATATATAGCAATCCTACATCAAACAACTTTAGGAGTTACAAGGAATATTGATTGTGAGAATTGAAAGCCACAAAAACACAACCCAATACTACTCAGTTAACAATCTGAAAGTTGTCAGTTCCTTGGGGAAAAGGTTAAAGGGTAAAGTGTCAATATTTTTTGTTTCCCCTATGCCCCTTAACCGACAAATATTGAGATACGACCGATTTATAAAGTTTCAGTAAATTTATCGCTGATTTAAGGTATTTTTTATCGTAGCAGTTTTACTTAAGTAGAGTTTGCATATTTAATGATTTACTAATTTGATATAAATCTGTTGCTTAGACTTATAGCTTATTGTATAAAACAATAAGCTATAAGTAAAGCTAATGCTACAATTATATATATTGTAGGACTCCTTGCTTACCATATTATTAATGATTTTTTTTAGGAAAATAGTCACTTAATCTCGTACCTATCCGTTGTAGCAAATTTTAGATTTGTAGCAAATTTTAGATTTGTAGCAAATTTCAGATTTTGTATGCTGGATATGTATAGAGAATAACTTTTGTTTTTTGTTCACTCACTAAGGTTTCATGAGTATGAATTTAACGCATCAAGCGAAAAAGTTGGGTTATGTAGCTGGTATAGCCGCTTCTGTTTCTATAGGCTCGCTCGTTATCTCTCCTCAACAAGCTCAAGCATTAAATTTTTTACTAGTAGCGCCTCCTACAACAACGGAGATCCTACGGGTAATGATATCAGTACATTAACCCTAGCTAAGTATAATCCTCTAGCAGGACAGCAAAGAACTGAAGTGCGTTTCACCCTTAATGCTAGTGTTATAGGTCCTTTGAGTATCACTAATACTTCTACCTCAGCCAGGAACTATAGACTAACTCACACCTTAGACGAATATAATGTGACAGCAGGAGTTACCTTTCCAGCTGCACTAAGCAGCTTAAACTTACAGCCATTCACGCTACCACTGACAATGTTTTCAGTACCTACCAATATGTCTTTAGCTGCTGGTGGTACAGCCACATTTGGACCTACCGCGTTGTTCAATGGTTCACCTAGCACTGAATCTTACACGCTAAGCTCAGAAGCAAGCATTGCAATTTTTGGGAACAGGTACTTTTAGCCTGGAAATATATGCGATCACAGGCTTGGGCCTTAATCAAACAAGTGGAAGTATTCAGTCTTCTGATACCTCAATTACCAGTGGTTTATTAAAAGTAGAATATATCGGTCAACAAGTTCGCTTTGAATTTTCTTCCGGTGTCAGCATCCCTATTTTTGCTGGAGCTTTCTTTAGATTTTCTTACTGGAAACGACAGCGCCATTTAAAGTCCGCAAAACTTTCATAGATAACCGCAGTCAGTAGGGCAAGCATTTCCCACTCTACAAATATGACTACCTTACCCGTTCCTCCTGAATAAGAGTACGTTGATAGATTTTGTCATTTTTAAACCAATGCCAAGTGCGAGCGCGATTATTATTATCAGGATTGATTTGAATCATTTCATATAAATACATATTTGGGAATTGTTTATAACCAAACCACAAAATAACGGTTGAATCATCAACTTCCCTGGCTTTACCTTGAATGCGTTCAGTATCAAACAAAAGTTTTGTATCTTGATAAATACCTGGAAATTGATGTTCTTCCTATTTACCATCAGCCCAGGTATAACGATTGATTTGATAGTAAGAATAAAGACTATTTTCAGGAAATTGACAACTTAAATGAGATGGATGAATATCCAGAACTTTTCCGGTTGTATCAACTAGAGTATAAGTTACTTACCATTAACCTTCATGACGGGCTAAAACAGGCGTTTCTAGACGAATATTAGACATATTGATAGTTGGTGATTGGTGATTGGTGATTGGTGATTGGTGATTGGTGATTGGTGATTGGTGATTGGTGATTGGTGATTGGGACAACCTTTTACTCATTCCCCAATCCCCTATTCTTCATCATTAAACCACCAAGGGTCTTTATTAGTGTTGGTTTTAATTAAAAAAGCTTTTTTTCGCATAAAGCGTTTAAACCCTGCTGCACCCATGTGCGAACCTCCCAAACCAGAAAATTTAAAAGCGTTTTTCTCTCCTTCGTGCATCATAGCTGTTAAACAAGTATCATTAATACTAATAGCACCTACATCTATTTGCATACCAACTTCTAATGCTAACTCCTCTGATTCAGCAAATATAGCAGCACTCAATCCATAAATAGAATCATTGGCTAAATCTATTGCTTTTTCTACTGTAGAAAAAGGCATGACTGGCATAATAGGACCAAATGTTTCTTCAGTCATCACTTTCATGGAATGGTCAACTTCAGTGAGAACTGTGGGACGACACCACCAACCTCCACCTAATTTTTCAACTTTACCACCACAATGAATTACTGCACCTTTTGATATTGCATCTTGCAGATGTTCATTAATAATTGCTGCTTGATTCTCGGAAATTATTGGACCTAATTCCCCACTTTCAACGGCAGGATAAGCGAGTTGTACGCGAGAAGATTTAGCTACTAATTGATGATAAACTTCTGGAAATATAGATTCAGCCACATAGATTCTTTCAATTGATAAGCATGACTGTCCAGAATTAACAACAGAACCCCATAAAATTGCAGAAGTTGCTAAATCTAAATCTGCAGATTCTAAAACAATTGCTGGGTCTTTTCCACCTAATTCTAAGAAAGCAGGAATAAAGTTTCTGGCTGCTGCTTCTGCAACTACATGCCCCACTTCTACACTGCCTGTAAAGCAGACTAAATCTACATCTTCTATTAGAGCTGCCCCTGTTTGTCCTGCACCTTCAACAAAATTTAAGACATCACGTAATTTAGGAATAGTATTCAATGTAGTTATTAAAGGTGCAACGAAACGAGGAGTGATTTCACTAGGTTTAACGATGACAGCAGAACCTGCTAATAAAGCGGGAATTGTATCAAATGTAGATAACAACAGGGGAAAATTCCAAGGACTAATGACACCGACTAGGGAGTAAGGAACAGCAGTTTGTTGTAAAGCAATAAAGGGAATAGATGTATTTTTTGCAGTTTCCTGTAGTAACTGGGGTGCTAAATTACACCATCTATCAATACCATGTAAAAAAGAGTCTATTTCTAAAACTGATGTTGATAATCTACCAGTATCATTTACTAATGCATCCGTTAGCTGTTTGCGATTAGCTAATATAGCTTGTTTCCACTGTTGGATCGCCTCAATTCTACCTTCTATACCGAGTTCTTGCCAATGAATTTGCCCCCTACGGAGACGGTGACATTGGTGTGAAAGGAACTTTGGTGGAGGAGGGATAATAACGTAATCAAATTTACCTGTGCGGGGGTTACGGACTTCTATTGGTTTTGTCATTAGGAACTCTTAACTCTTAACAGGGAATTAGTTATTGTTCAAATTATCCCTAACTTTGTGAGTCTTTCAATAGTTTCTTGCTGTGTTTGGATGAAACGCTTACGGTCTATTGTCCCATCTACTATAGTATTAGGGGGATAGAAATGTTACTGACTGTAACTTTCAGCGTAAAGTTCAAAGCGTTGAAGGGAGAGTCAATTATTTAACCCTGGTCGAGTGCGATCACTCCTTCATCCTGCTAAATTAATTTCAGTAAATGCTGCCATACTTTCAGCTGACCATATTTCTGTTAATACGATACCCCAATAATCAATAATTTTAGAACCACCATCTACAGAAGCAGCATGGATAGAACTATTAACTACACCAGCTAAAAAGATTGTATATTTCTGGGCAATTTTACTAAGTGCTTCATATTCAGAGCCCCTGACATTTCTAAACAGGCTTTTTTGTCCATACTTCTATAGATTCTCCCATCGGAAAACCTGTAAGGAAATATTCAGGGAGAACAATTAAACGACAGTCAGAACGAATAAAAGCAATACTAGCAGCAATTTGTTTTTATCAGCGGTGAATTAGAGACGGCTGAAAATTTAGAAAGGAGTCTGTGTCTGGCTTTCCATAGTGTTAAGATTAGGAAAGAGCCAAGGAAAGAATCAGGGTTGGGAATAGTTACGGATAGTTCCTATCCATGAAGATGTTGATGACTAATTCATAACTGACCTCATATCCATAACATTTATGAAATGGGCAAAACTAATGAACCAATTCCTAATGTGACTAAACCACAAATAGTTAGTAAGAATTACTTGTGAGTAAATTGGGGAATTCAGGGGAAATCTTTGTTGAGGTACCCGGAATATTTTTACAAGTCTAATGACCTGTTCAACAAAAATACCCTTGGTGGAAAACTCTTTGTTTCCTGCCTTTTGTTCTGAGTCGCCATGGCATAATCGCTATCATGTTTTTCTACCTGTTCAAGGACACTAGCAGGCAAAACATCTCGTAATATCTCTAGCCAGTAATGAAATGTGTCCTTTGCTTCCGTTTTCCATATACCGAAATGGAAACCTAAAACCTCAAATGTTGGCATTTTCCTCCAATAGAACAAGCATAGAGATACCTATTCTTTTATCTCTAGTTTCCCTTTCCCCCCTCCTCCTTTCTAATTTAGACCTATGTTTTTACTTTCTATGTCACCTTGAAGTTTTCTATGCTACATTTCACCTTGGGCTAACAAGTCTTGAAACTGATGGTTAGTTATTCCCAATATTTGTTTTCTACGATGTGGATATTCTTGAATATAGTTAATTTAGTGGATTTTTCCTTTTGGTACACCCTCAAAATTCCCTTCTACCATTTTTTTCACACCAAGTTAATTTTCCTGACAGGTCTACTGGTTAGGGTAACGCTTTAAATATGATGCGGACGGTAAAAGATACGGTAAAAATTGGGTTAGCTGGAGTAATTTTAGAAGACCAAGAATGGCCGAAAAAGTGTGGTCATTTTGAAGGGAAGCGCGTTATACCCATGAATAAACACCCTGGTAAAATACCTGCTGCTGTAGAAGCCCATGCTGATACCGGTTTAGTGATCACAGCTCGTACTTATGCCCGCGCACCTTTGGGCTTAGAGCAAGCTATTAGATGCGGGCAAGCTTAGATCAATACTGGGGCGGATACGCTATTCGTAAAAGCACCCCAGTCTATAGCAGAACTGCAAACCATAGCCGTAGCTTTTCCTAATATACCGTTGGTAGCAAATATTGGTGAAGGTGGGAAAACTCCCGAAATTTCTCCAGCAGAATTACAAAATTTAGGCTTTAAACTTGTTTTTCCCCCTTACCGCACTCATGGCTGTCACTGAGGTAATGAGTTCTTATTTTCGTCATCTCAAAGAACAGGTAACTACCAATAATTTACCAGATTTGATGGATGTTTAAGATTTTCAAAAACTCATGAATGTTCCTAAATATCTGCAAATTGAACGCTAGTATCAGAATTAAATTACCTTACTACAGTACGGCGTAAATAAACCAACCATTCCAAATCTCTGAAAAGCTCACGCCGTATACATTTTGAATTTTGTTGGCGCAGCCTGCTGGAAGCACTATTTTGTTAGGGTAGCTCTTCTGCAAGAAGCATTTTGAATTCACGGCGGTACGAGACATTCAGCTATTAGATGGCAATTGATTAAATATACTCCATCTTGCAAATATGCACAAGATGTCTAATCAGAAACTTCCAATGACTATAAGTTACCCGTGGTAAGGTTTAAGCGAACCATCAGCATATACTTATAGTGGCACTAACTCGGTTTTACCATTAACTTTTACTTGGGAGTAAACTACTTTGATCAATAGAGCATGATTTTTGTTGTAACGTAAATACATCATACATCCTCTCTTTTAAGTTACAAATTGTACTTGCGATGAAAATAATTTAAATATATATTATATAATAATGAATGTAAAAAATCTGATTCTGAGTATGTCACCTTGAAGAGTTGTTTTGTTTCTTCTGCTTTAGTAATAACAAAAAAAAGCTTAATATAGGGTAAATTTTATGCTAAACAGAGGAAAATTTGAAGAAATAATTCAAGTGGGTTTTGGGTGAATACTATTAAATATAATTACTGAAGCGATATTTTTGTTGACAATTGAAAAACTATAAACAAACACTAAACCTGAGAGGATTCTGTAAAAGTCTCAGGAGGTATAGTTTTGTCATTCTGAGCGGAATGAAATCGAGATGACATTAAAAGACCCTTTTAAAACATCCTCTGATGAGTAATGTACTCATCGCTATCATTTGATTTTATTCACCGCTACAGGGTTACATTTGCCTAGCAATTCCCAACCAACTTATGAAAACACCTACAGCATTGACAACTCGGCTGGATGTCTACTATCAACAAATCAAGACAATTATTCTGTCTCGCCAAAATCCGATTACTGGTTTGCTACCAGCGAGTACAGCAATTACCGCTCATGGTGATTATACAGATGCTTGGGTGCGAGATAATGTTTATAGCATTTTAGCAGTTTGGGGATTAGCTGTTGCCTATCGCAAGTTAGACAATGATGAAGGAAGAACTTACGAACTAGAACACAGCGTAGTCAAGTTGATGCGTGGGTTACTTTTCGCCATGATGCGACAGGCTCATAAAGTAGAAACATTTAAACATACTCAATTTCTACTAGATGGACTGCACGCAAAATACAACACAGCTACTGGTGATATTGTTGTTGGGGATGATGAATGGGGACATTTGCAAATTGATGCCACATCAATATTTCTACTGATGTTAGCGCAAATGACCTCTGGGAGTTTGTCAATTGTTTATACACTGGATGAAGTCAATTTTGTTCAAAATTTGGTTTATTATATTGGACGCGCTTACCGCACTCCTGATTATGGTATATGGGAAAGAGGTAATAAAATTAATCATGGTAGTGCTGAATTAAATGCCAGTTCCATAGGTATGGCAAAAGCAGCTTTAGAAGCTATGAACGGGCTGAATTTATTTGGTATACATGGAAGTCAAAATTCCATCATTCATGTATTACCAGATGAAATCGCGAGGGCGAGAATTACACTAGAATCTTTATTACCAAGAGAATCAGGTTCTAAAGAAGTTGATGCAGCACTGTTGAGTATTATTAGTTATCCGGCGTTTGCTGTAGAAGATGTGAAGTTGAGGGAATCTTCTGGTGAGACACTGCGCGATCGCACCTTCAACAAAATTATCAGAAAACTGGCAGGTAAATACGGTTGTAAACGATTTCTCCGTGATGGACACCAAACAGTTTTAGAAGATCCCCACCGCTTACATTACGAACCTGGAGAACTCAAGCAGTTCGAGAACATCGAATGTGAATGGCCATTATTTTTCACTTATTTAGTTCTTGATGGACTATTTCGTGGTCAGCAAGAGCAAGTTAAAAAATATCAAACACTATTAGAATCATTGCTGATAGAAATTGATGGCATAAAGTTATTACCAGAACTGTATTATGTCCCGGCTGAGAACGTCGAAGCCGAAAAATTAGCACCACAGACTCAAAGCCGTTTACCTAACGAAAATATCCCCTTAGTGTGGGCGCAAAGTTTATATTTACTTGGTCAAATGTTGAGTGAAGGATTACTCGCTATTGGAGAAATTGATCCTTTAGGCAGGCATTTATGTGTAAACAAAAAACGCAAATCATTAATACAAATTGCCTTATTAGCAGAAGATGAGGAATTACAAGCAAAACTACAAGTTCACGGAATTGAAACTCAAACTCCTACCCAAATCGAACCAATTCAAGTTAGAAAAGCAGGCGAGCTTTCCCAAATTTATACACAAATCGGACGCAATGATAAATTGGGTTTAACTGGTCGTCCAATTCGGCGGTTGCGGAGTTTGACAACATCAAGAATTTTTAGAATTTGTGGTGAAACAGTTGTATTTTTGCCATCCTTCCTAGATTCACAGCAGTTTTACTTAACTCTTGATTACCATTTTCTAGTAGATCAACTCAGAAGTGAATTAGCCTACATTGAAAAATATTGGAGTGACTTAGGTCGTCCGACTCTCACCTTAATGTTAACCCACACCATGTTAGAAATTGGTTCCCAAGTATTATTAGAATTGATGCAAGAACTGAAAGATGGTATTTGTAACGGTGTGCAAGTAAAATTAGGGCGACTAAATCAATTAATGCTAACAGCAGGAATCCAAACGATTGATTTTCTTCCCAATGGAGAATTTGCCCAATCAGCTGTTAAGAATGCTGGTATACGTTGCTATTACTTAGCTTATCATCCTGAAAAAAATTGGCGGTTAGGACATACCCAAGAATTCCAAATGGAATGTGAAACCAACTTGGGAGAATTACTCAGACATTTGCGGACATCAGAAAATATATATGAGCAAATCGAATTACTGCAAACCTTAAAAAGATTACAGGGATTAGAATTTGATACAGGATACGGAGGTCCAGGACATCCTGTAACAGTATCAGAGTTACTAGATGAAGTTTACACAAAAGCCGGGGATTTTGGTATTTGGGCAGTAGTGCGTCGAGCTGCTGGTTTACGCCAAATGGTGGATATTGGCTTATCTGATGCCATCACCAGTATAGTGGTACGAGGTAAACAAATTGCAGTGGGTCGAGCTTATAGCAAAGCTTCCCTGATTGTTTTACCCATGTCCCACAATGAAATTGCCGAAAAAATTAATAACTTCTGTCGTGAGGATATACGCGATCGCGTATTGACACAAGAAATTTTAATTTATTTGGGAGTATTAATCAAATCAGAACCGGAATTATTTCAAGGATTACTAACCCTCAGAGTCGGCTATCTAATTTTATTAATTACCAGTGAACTAGCTCAAGAAATGGGCGTTACGCAAGACGAAGCCTATGATTACTTAATGCAGCTTTCGCCATTTGAAGTAAAAACACGCCTACATCAAGTATTAATAGGATATACAGGCGTTAGTGGTTTATTGCGTCAACAAGAATCATTGCACGTCAAGCAAAAAGAAAGTGATATTGCTTGGGTAGTTCTACCAGCAATTAACGAAGAAATTGAAACTCCTCCCGAAAATTGGCGCAGATTCCGCCAAGCAGAAGGCACACTTAACCGAGTTCCTAAAGACTTTTTTAAACAAGTTTGGCTATTAATGCAACATTGTAAAGGTCTAGTAATTGGCGATAAACTAGAACGACGCAATCGCTTAGATAGTGAAGTCATGCTATCAGAAATGACAGCAGGAGAAAGAAACTTTGCTTTATTAGTAGAGCATTTACTAAATAAAATTGAAGCTCCAGAATACCGCCAAGTTAACCTAGAAGCCTTATTGGAACTAGCAGCAATAGCCGCTAATAACCCCAGCTTGCAAATTGAAGAGTATATAGTTTTAGATGTGTTAATTGGTCATGCTGTGCGGTTAACATGGCTAGAAAATCATCCCCATCGCATTCATAATTATGATGAAGATAAAGGTTTAGCATGGCCACATTTTTATAACACCTCTCCTCAAAATTCAGCTAACTATATTTTGAAAGCATTTAGATACTTGATAGAGTTTGGAGAAGATATTTAACCGCAGAGGAACTTTTCGCTGCGATTACCTCCGGGTTCCTCTACGTTAAAAAAATCACTTCACAGAAACAGCATCCACATCAACAGTATTGTCTGTAGGTGTAGACTCATTAACACTAGTTTCTACATTACCTTTTTTAGTTTTCCAACCATCAATTACTAATCCAGAAACTTCCGAAACTAACAATGTCAAAAGCAAAAGATCATCAATTTGTCCAACCACAGGTATAAAGTCTGGAGCAATATCTATGGGGCTGAGAAGATAAGCTATGGTGCCAAGAATTACCCACCAACGGTACTTAGGATTGCGCAGTACATTGCCATACCAGGCATAAAGCGATTGAATTGAGAAGTTCATATTTTTAACCTCTAGTTAATTCTAATTTTGCCAAATCATCCTCTAAACTCCCGGTGGGAATAACCGTCCTATTTATTATCTGTGTATAGATGATGGTAATCGTCATGCTTTGTTAACTGCTTGTATAGCGATAGAGTAAGTGAATATGGTAATGGTGAATTAATCTCTAAAATTAAAATGCTTTGCCATTGTTGCTCTAGTAATGGAGGGAGGAAACCTACACAGTGGATATTTTAGATTTGTTTCATAAGGGCGGCCCAGCAATGTGGCCTCTACTGGTGCTATCAGTCCTGTCTTTAAGTGTCATTTTTGAGCGTCTTTGGTTTTGGTTGCGAATTTTAATGCAAGAAAAGGAAATAGTTGAGCGCGTCCTTGATGCTGCTACTGAGAATTGGGAAATAGCTACGGAAATAGCTCAAAAAGCTGTGGACCAACCGATTGGACGTTTTCTCTATGCACCCCTACGCTTGCAAAAAAGCGATGCAGAAACCTTTAGACTAGCTCTAGAGTCCACAGCCGCTGAAGAACTAGCGGGGATGCGACGGGGCGAAAAACTTTTAGAATCTGTGATTGCTCTTTCGCCGCTGTTAGGATTGTTGGGTACGGTTTTAGGTTTGATTCAGTCTTTGCGTTCAATCCGCATTGGTGATTTGGGTAATGAATCTACAGCAGGAGTAACGACTGGGATTGGAGAATCTCTAATTAGTACGGCTGCTGGTTTAATAGTTGCGATCGCTAGTTTAGCATTCTATCGTCTGTTTCAAGGTTTTGTTGTTAACCAATTCAAAGTTTTTAATAAAGCCGGCAATGATTTAGAGTTACTTTACCGTCAGTCTCCACCAGACCCCAATAAAAGTACATCAACGGTACGGGAATATACTGCAGAAAGCTTTAGTTCACCCCGTAAACGTCGTAAAAATAACTTGAATACAACAACCCCCGAACCTTCTTTAGAGGAAACAGCCCCAAATCCCCATCCTAACTCGTCACAAGAGCTAGAAAATGAAAGTTAACCTACATACTCCCATTGAAGAAGTCCAAATTCAAATCATCCCCTTAATCGATGTCGTTTTTTGTATCCTGACTTTTTTTCTGTTAGCAGCGTTGCAATTTACTCGGCAACAAGCAATTAATGTTGATTTACCCAAAGCCAGTACAGGTACAACTTCTGGTGCTAGTTTACAGAAAGACATATTGCCTGTAACTATTGATGCTGTTGGTCAAATTTACATTGAAAAAGAACCTATCCAACGTGATCAGTTGGAAGCAAGATTACAACAGTATGTGGAAGCAAATCCTAATGGTATTTTGGTGCTGAATGCATCACGGACATCAACTTACAACGATGTCATTCAAACCTTAGATTTGCTCAGACAAGTAGGAGGAAATCGTGTGTCTTTGGGAATTATTCCCGGTCCATCTCAACCACTCACAAATTCTCCCAACTTTTCTACCACCCCGATTGTTCCCATACCTAATACCGTGCCAATTCCAGGGAGTGATCTACAAAATAATTTTAACCCTTCTCTACCCTCAGCCCCAAATCCATTTCCTGCTCCTGGGCAAGGTATCAATCCTAATTCACCAATAGTTCCTAATGACAGCATACCTCCAGTTCCTGTAGCACCAGAAAACAGTAATTCTGCACCTAAAAGGTGAACTAATTTGTCTAAAATTTTATAGGTGAAAATTCCCTCTAGCCCTTATCAATAACGAGAGTTTGGGGGAATTTTATTTTTACCAATATCAAGAAAAATTAGATAAACCTAAAGATATCTAAAATAAATTACCGTTCTAGAAAAAACCTCTGCTAATTTATAAATAATTGGTTAAGCTACAAAGATTGTCTGATCAACCTCCGTCGGGAAAGGCAAGAGGGAAGAGGGAAGAGGCAAGAGGCAATAGTTTAGATCCTTGTTTGAGTTCTGAGTAATTGACTCTTCCCTCTTCTATTGGTCGCTGGCGTTGGCAGGCTTAAATTCCCCATCATACGCTTTCTAATATTGCCTTTAGCCTTTTTCCTTTAGCCTTTGCCTTATCAATAGACCAAGTAATTTATCGCCAATCGCCATTTACGTTTCAAGGGTTGCGGCAATGAATATTGTGACACTGTTAATTGTTTGGTTAGTCACTTCTATCAGCTTGTGGATTATTAGTAAATTACCTTTGGGAGTTGAAATTGATACTCCAGGTAAAACCATCTTTTCCGCAGCAGTGCTTGGTATTATCACAGCATTAGTTAGACCAATTTTAGGGTTTGTATTTACGATACCAAATTTAGTCACCTTTGACTTATTATCTGGTATCTTTACATTCATGATTGCTGTTGTTTGTTTTAGTATTGCTGCCTGGTTAGTAGAGGGTTTCCGCTTACGTTATGGTATTTGGAGTGCTGTTTTAGGAGCGTTCACACTCACTATTATCAACAACATAATCTACAAATTACTTGCTGTGTAAATAATTCGTAATCGCTAATTCGTAATTCGTAATTTAGTGTTTACTAAAATGTAAATTGGCTGAATTGTAAACAAGTTTACTGTTCATCTACAATCTTATGAGCTGCCAGCTTTAATTACGAATTACGAATTATAAATTCTAAATTATTCGTTGTTACTAGGAGGAGCTAGCGGGGCAGTCGATTTTTGTTGACGCTGATCGCGTTTTTTCCGATCGGCTGCCAGCATATCTGCCATTACTATCAGTGCTTGTGCCAATTTATCTAGGTTAGAGCGATATAACTCTAAATCCTTGGTAAGTTTTTCTTCAGATAAATGTAAACCCTGCGCGATCGCTTTTAGTGCCTGATTACGTTGCTTCTCATCTTTGACAAGTTCAGAATCTACCATTTCTAATAATGAGAACAGACCAATGGCAAACAAGCGGCTGTATTTAAATTCAGCATTGTTAGCTATCGCTTGCAGTTGTGCTTGCAAATCACGATCTTGATCTAAATAAGTAGTTTGACTCAACCACGAAATTAAATCTTTAGTTAGCAAACTTTGAGCTACAACTTGTAATCTAGCCGCATCTTGTCGATAGCGTTGCGGATCTTGCTCTACAGCCTGAATTATGGCGTTAAAAATAGATGCTTGATCTTGTTCTGGTTGATAGCCTTGCATAAAGCGGTCAAAAGCTGTAACTACGCCTAATGCATAAATTGAATTGTATCTAAAATCCACATTTACCGACAATAGGTGCATTTCCACCATCAACTCCTCCACTACCCGGCGGTAAATAGTGTTGATTGGGCGAGTATGAAGATTATAGAAAGTTCGTTTTGTATCAGAGACAGTACGGACGTTATTCACAAAGAAAATGTTAAGGGCGACGTATTCTTATTTTCTCGTTTAAAGGCTACTTTGCCAAGTTATGTTAAGAAGACAGGAGGCCGAATTCCACAAAGAAGAGGTAGGGTGTGGGGTGGAAAGCATCAAGAGCTTACAAAAAAATTGGTAATTCGTAATAGTGCCTCCGATCCAGCAAGGTATACGTAATTACTACCCTGTTCGCTGTTCCCTGTCACCTGTTACTTATCACCTATCACCTGCCATAGTCTCTGGAGTATTTTGGGGAAGTTGGTCGAAACTATTATTTTCTTTATTAACTGAATTGGGGAAGATTGTTGTTAATGCTTCTTCTTCAGTTTCAAAGATTTCAAATACCGTATCCATCATTGTCACTTCAAACACAAGTTTGGCATCTGGATGGATATTGCAAATGCGGAAACTACCCTTAGCTTTATCTGCATCACGCATTCCAGCAACCAAAGAGGTGAGACCAGAACTATCAATAAAATCTACTTCTCCCAAGTTCACAACTACATGACGACTCAATTTAGAAATAGACTCTTGTAACTTCAGACGAAATTGCCAAGCAGTGGTGATGTCTAGACGATCTGTTGGTTTCAAGACAATCACAGTCTTCCCGTCTTGAGTTGTATGGGTTTTTTGGTCTATATTCACTGTATTCTCCGTGATATTGCCCTGAAGATGAATCAGTGAGCTAAAAAACTTGCTATTCTAGCAATCTTTAAATTTCACCATTACTGGTATTTTTTTCATCCATAATTCTGAGGAAGTTAATTCACTCACGAGTTACAAGATGTTCTTGGTCTGACGCTGAAAATGAGCAAGCTATAGCTACAGTTGCAAAAATTTTGCTAAATGTTTGTATTTTAGTAGTTTAACTCACTAAAACAGTGCTGATTATCTAGATTCTGAGTCCTGAGTAAAGAAGAGGACAAAATAATGACGGATATGCAAACTTTCCACCACAAAAGTCCTAATCTACTTCCTCTAAATAAATGTGTGGAATTTTACTGAGCCTCAAATACTTGTTACTGTTGATTTATTTTCCAGTTTATCCAATCTTGAGGCTTAAGAAAAGTTTCATACAATTCAGCTTCAGGAGTATTTGGTTCTGGTTTGTAACCATATTCCCAACGCACTAAAGGTGGTAGGGACATGAGGATTGATTCTGTACGGCCATTTGTTTGCAGTCCAAAAATTGTACCCCGGTCATAAACCAAGTTAAATTCTACATACCTGCCCCTACGGTATAGTTGAAAATTACGTTCGTGATCGCCATATTCTATCCCATGTCGCCGTTTGACAATGGGAACATAAGCTGGTAGTAAAGCTCTGCCACAATCTTGCACCAAAGCAAACAACTCTTCCCAAGTGCGTGGTGCGATTGTTCCTACCTGGTTACTATAATCAGCCGCTTCCCCATTGGGATCTGGACCCCTATATATACTGCCTTGACCATCTTGATAATCCAAAAATAGACCACCAATACCTCTAGTTTCATCCCGGTGCTTGAGATAAAAATATTCATCACACCACCGTTTGAACACGGGATAATACTCCGAGTGATGTTGATCGCAAGCTTGTTTCAGAGTTTGATGGAAATGGGCTGCATCCTCAGCAAAGGGGTAATAAGGTGTCAAATCAGCACCACCACCGAACCACCAAACTGGACCTGCTTCAAAATAGCGGTAATTCAAGTGAACCGTAGGCACATAAGGATTACGAGGGTGTAACACCAGAGAAGTACCTGTTGCATAAAAACCGTGTCCCTTTGCTTCTGGGCGTTGCGCTAAAATGGACGGGGGTAGATTAGAACCCCACACCTCAGAAAAATTTACACCCGCTTGTTCAAAAATTGCGCCATCACGCAGTATACGCGATCGCCCCCCACCCCCTTCTGGACGCTGCCAACTATCTTCTTGAAACTTACCAACACCATCCAGTGCTTTCAAAGCCTGAGTAATTTCATCTTGCAGTTGCTGCATAAACTGACTGACTCTAGCTTGAGCGTCAGGAGCCGGAAGAAAATTGGATGATTCTACTGCTAAAGTGGGGGTTTGCGAGTTGCTCAACATAGATTTCCGAACCTAAAATTACAATTTCCAGAAAGCTACAAATTTTCATTTTAAAAATTTGTTGACAATCAGAACCCAAAATCTGGATCGATTTCCCGAAATCGATTTCCCGAAACTGATTTTTCTTAGCGGTCAAAACCGATTGATTATCTTGACTAGAGTTTATTGTCCCTCAAATGCGTATAGGCTTGTATATTCATTAAGTTTCTTTGCAATTATTGTGGAAACAATTCTGTTATGAATACCAGAACCTAGAGAATTAGTCTACAAAGCAGCCGATTTTCTGTATGGTATCTGTGGTGAGTAAAGAAGTCTATTACAATTTTCCCAGATGCCAGAGTAACCAGACAGATTGTAGCCAGGAGGATTAGGACAGTGCAAGGTTGGTTTTCCAAATTCATCAACCACAAACGTCGTCGGTTTTGCGCCTCTCTAGTGCGGACGTATCGAGAAATCAGTTCTGCCTCTGTAGATGAACTGTGGCAAAAAGTAGTGGATTTAAGAGATGTTTCCTGGCATCCACTACTTAAAAGTACCAATGTACCATTAGGATTAGTACCCAAACCCGGATTGATTTTCCAAGCAGTAACACGCTTTTGGCCAATTCCCATCCAGATTTTTGTGGAAAAGGTAAATCCCAAAGAAATGCTGAGTATCCGTGTACTAGCAATTCCAGGCATTGAAGAGCGGGTCATTTACCAGGTGGAGTCAACGGTGTGTGGTAGTTATTTATCTTATTCTGTAACTTTACGTGGTTGGTTATCACCCCTAATTTGGTCATTATCTCGTCCCTATGCAGATCGGGTAGCACGTTCCCTCATTGAAGCCGTAGAAAAGTCAGCATTGCCCACAGTATCAGGAAAGAAAAAATCTTTGGATAATAGTTGTTTTGATTTTTAGTCTGAGGGAAAATTGAATAACCCAATACCCAATGACCAATAACTAATAACTAATGTCCTAAGAAAGTTAAGATGCAAGTAGGTGAAAATGAAAATTTTTTAAGGTTTATTAAGGCGGCAACGGTATACACGCTATGTATCAAGTCCTAGATTCCCAGTCAGTTCTAGAAGTATTGCGACCAGTCGAAGATCCAGAGCTTCGCAAAAGTCTGGTAGAACTGAACATGATTCGCAATGTAAAAATTGACGGTGGCAAGGTCAGCTTTACTTTGGTGTTGACGACTCCTGCCTGTCCTTTACGGGAATTTATTGTTGAAGATTGTAAAAAAGCTGTTAACAAACTGCCAGGTGTGACAGATATCAGTGTAGACGTAACAGCACAAACACCCCAGCAAAAAAGCTTACCTGACCGCACAGGCGTTGATGGTGTAAAAAATATTATTGCTGTTTCCAGCGGCAAAGGTGGCGTTGGTAAAAGTACAGTAGCGGTAAATGTCGCTGTAGCTCTAGCACAAACAGGAGCAAAAGTAGGTTTGCTAGATGCTGATATTTACGGGCCTAATGACCCTACAATGCTGGGTTTAGCTGATGCTCAAATTACTGTTCGCTGCACAGATACAGGGGACATTCTCGAACCAGCATTTAATCATGGCGTTAAATTAGTCTCAATGGGCTTTTTGATTGACCGAGATCAGCCAGTTATTTGGCGCGGTCCCATGCTGAATGGCGTAATTCGTCAGTTTTTGTATCAGGTGCAATGGGGAGAAATTGATTATTTAATTGTCGATATGCCACCAGGAACTGGAGATGCTCAGTTAACTTTAACCCAGGCTGTGCCAATGGCAGGGGCGGTGATTGTCACCACACCCCAAACTGTAGCCCTGTTGGATTCGCGCAAAGGTTTGCGGATGTTCCAGCAGCTAAATGTTCCAGTATTGGGAATTGTGGAAAATATGAGCTATTTTATTCCTCCAGATCAACCAGATAACCAATATGACATTTTTGGTTCCGGTGGAGGTTCAAAAACTGCCGCAGAATTAGGGGTATCACTATTAGGATGTGTACCTCTAGAAATTTCCACCAGAATGGGAGGTGATAGTGGTGTGCCAATAGTGGTTGGAGATCCAGATTCAGCTTCTGCCAAAGCCCTCACAGCGATCGCTCTCGCTATTGCGGGTAAAGTATCAGTCGCTGCACTAACATAAGGATTGGGCATTGGGCATGGGGAAGATAGGGAAGTAATTTTCCTATCTTCCCCATCCTCCCCATCCTCCCCATTTAATGCTCAAGTTCCTCTTCCCACAATGTTCTTAAAATCTTCACTCCCCAAAATCCGCTGGCAATATTGGGTTAAGCCGTGGCAGCAGGTAGATTGGATTTTATTTTGTCTGCCTGTTGCAGTCAGTATGTTTGGCGGTCTAATGATTCTGAGTACAGAACTCAAGCAACCAGTAACTGACTGGTGGTGGCACTGGCTGGTAGCTATCATCGGCTCAATTATAGCCCTGTTATTAGCTCGTTATCACTACGAAAACCTCATGAGGTTTCACTGGATAACTTACGCCCTCACTAACTTCAGTTTGATGATTGTGATGATCGCTGGTACCAGTGCTAAAGGCGCACAGCGATGGATTAGTATTTTTGGCTTTAACGTCCAACCCTCGGAATTTGCCAAAATAGCTATGATCATCACCTTGGCAGCTTTGTTACATAGGCGAACTGCTTCTACCTTAGAGAGCGTGTTCCGGGTCTTAGCTATTACTGCTATACCTTGGGGATTAATATTTTTACAACCAGATTTGGCAACATCGCTGGTATTTGGGGCGATACTCTTAGGAATGCTTTACTGGGCAAATGCTAATCCTGGCTGGTTGATTCTGTTGATTTCCCCTGTGATGTCAGCCATTTTGTTTAGTATTCCTTGGCCTTTGTCAGAGCCAATAAAGTTGCTTAAAGAACTATCTTTTAGTCCCTTGGGTTTAGCTTGGGCTAGTGCGATGGGGATTGTGGGGTGGCAAACTCTACCTTGGAGGCGATTTTATATTGGTGCGCTCGCCTCTTCGGCGCTGAATATGCTAGGTGGTGAATTAGGGGTTTTCGCCTGGAATCATGTATTAAAAGAATATCAAAAAGATAGGTTGAGTGTATTTATTAATCCTGAACATGATCCTCTCGGTGCTGGTTATCACCTGATTCAATCTCGCATTGCAATTGGTGCTGGTGGAATTTGGGGATGGGGTTTATTTAAAGGTCCGATGACTCAATTAAATTTTGTACCTGAGCAGCATACAGATTTTATTTTCTCTGCTGTTGGTGAAGAATTCGGTTTTGTCGGTTGTTTAATAGTTTTATTTTGTTTCTGTTTGATTTGCTTCCGTCTACTGCACGTAGCTCAAACTGCCAAAGATAATTTTGGTTCGCTCCTGGCTATTGGTGTTCTATCCATGATTGTGTTTCAACTGATTGTCAACGTGGGAATGACCGTTGGTTTAGCACCTGTAGCAGGTATACCATTACCTTGGATGAGTTATGGTCGTTCAGCTATGCTGACCAACTTTATCGCTCTGGGAATAGTAGAATCTGTAGCCAATTTTCGGCAACGCCAGAAATATTATTAAGGGGTGTAAGGGTGTAGGAGAAAATCCAATCCCCCCATGCCCAATGCCCACTAACAAACATTAAGCTATTAACAGGAACTAAACGAGGGTAAACACATGATTCTGCCTGGAGCAACTGTTCGGGTCAAAAATCCCGCAGACACATATTATCGGTATGAAGGACTTGTTCAACGGGTAAGTGATGGCAAGGTAGCTGTACTATTTGAAGGTGGTAATTGGGATAAGATTATTACTTTCCGCTTGCCAGAATTAGAAGTCGTAGAAACCACAGCCAAGAAAAAAGGCAAATAATAATTTAGTCAGTGGTCAGTTATCATTAGTCAGTAGTTGATATAAAACAACCGATAACTGATAACTGATAACTGATCACTGTTAACTGATTGCTATGCGTCTACCTTTACCACAGTTTTCTACAGGCTATCGCCATCCTCACCACATTGGGGAGGTGATTGAAACCACAACTACGGAATTTTTGGCACAGTGTTTAGAACCAGATGATTTGAGTTTTCCACCCATGCCACCTTTTGGTAGTTGGGTTTGTGCTGTGGATGAAGAATCTGGTAATCAAGTTTATGCTGTAGTATATTATGCTACAACTATGCCTATAGATTCTGTACACCGGGCTAGGGCCTTGGGGTTGTCTTTGCAAACTTTGCGAGAAGAACAACCTCAAATCTTTGCTATGCTCAGAACTGAATTTCGGGCAGCAATTGTGGGATTTGAGCAGCAATCACAAAATCTAAGTTATAACCAAGAGGTGTATCAGTATCTCCCGGCCCGTCCACCCCAGATACATCAGGCTGTTTATCATTGTGAACCAGAAGCAATTATCAAGTTCACTGAAAAACTAGATTTTTTGCGGACTCTGCTTTTGATTAACGGTGCGCCAGTAGAATCTTTGGCCGCATCTGCAATTCGTGAAGTTTACCAGTTACGCAACGCTGACCGAGAATGGCTGATCAAAGCTGGAAGAAATCTCAGTGTGTTGCTAAAAGATGATTATGACCGTCTACGGTTTATTTTGAGTCAAATCCATCCTTAGTTGTCAATGATAAGGGTGTAGGGTGTAGGGTGTAAGTTTCTAATATATATGCCTCATTTCGAACCGATTTTCAAGATTCCGTTTAGGGTATAGGTAATAGCAATAGGTAGTAAATAATAACTAATACAGCAGATTGCAGATCAACGAGGTACAGAATCTAAATTGAAACCTAGACAGCAAGAGAGTTTTACTCCTGACTCCTGACTCCTGACTCCTGCTATAACTGATAACTGATAACTGATAACTGTTTTACATGATGCAACTTGAGTCACAAGTTCTCAATTTAGATCCAACCTCCCAAGTTCTTGGCCAGGAACCCATTATTCTCTTTGGTATTTTACTATTAGTGATCTTAGTTGTACCTATCCTGTTTGAGAGGCTAAGATTACCAGCTTTAGTGGGTTTGGTTTGTTCTGGAATTGTGCTTGGTCCATCTGGTTGGCACTTATTCAAGCCGGAATCATTAATGATGAGATTGCTATCAGATCTTGGGTTATTTTACTTGATGTTTATAGCCGGATTGGAATTTAAGTTCCAATTTTTTCGTCAACAAAAAGGCTGTTCTTTAGTTTTTGGTAGCTTGACTTTTACTCTACCCTTGATATTGGGAACATTAGGAGGAAGGTTTTTCGGCTTGGGTTGGTATGGTTCTATCTTAATTGGCTGTTTGTTGGCCTCCCATTCTCTTTTGGCATATCCGATTATCAGCCGTTTGGGAGTACTTAATAACAAGGCGATCGCTATGACGATGGGAGCCACAGTTTTTTCTGATATCGGCTCACTATTAATATTATCTGTATGTCTCTCTATTGTTGATCATGGGGCATTTAACCTGAATCAAATTATCAGGATATTCGGCTCAGTAATTATCTATTTTATGCTGGTTTTGGTAGGTTTTAATTGGGCAGTTAAGGAATTTTTACGCCGTTCTGGAGATGATGAGGGAAACAAGTTTTTATGTGTGTTCTTGTCTGTGTTTATGTCCGTTGTCATTGCTCAATTGATGGGATTAGACACAATTGTTGGTTTCTTTGTAGCAGGTTTGGCGGTAAATGAGGCTGTAGGTGAAGGAGCAGTTAAAGAAAAATTGATATTTATAGGTAGTGTATTATTTATTCCCATTTTCTTTATGTATTTAGGCTTAAAAATTGATTTACCTGTCTTGTTTAAGGGCTATAACACAATCAAGTTATTATTAATCATTTTTGTGGTTTTAATTGCCAGCAAATTTATGGCTTCTGTGTTGGCAAAACTGTTGTATCGCTATAAATGGCAAGAAATTCTAACAATTTGGTCACTATCTATTCCCCTGGTAGAGACGACATTAGCGGTAGTATTAGCTGGATATCAGTCTAGGTTACTGTCCCCAGAAGTATTAAATAGTGTGATTGTTTTAGTGCTGATAACAGCAACTTTGGGACCTTGGCTGACAAGGTTGGTGGCTGGGGATGGTGTTGGTTTGACTGGTTCAATAGCACCGGAAACATCACCAATTAAATCGCCTTACCAGGAATCAGAGTCAGGAAATCCTAACTTAACGATAGTTGTACCTGTATATAATCCCCAGACTCAAAAACATTTAATTGAGATGGCGGCATTATTAGCTAATCAGTCCCAAGGAAAAATCTTACCATTAGCGATCGCTCATGCTACTTCACAAATGGATACACCCCAGTTAGAAGTTGCCTGGCAACGCAGTGAAAAGTTATTGGCTAAAGCCATAGCACAAAGTCAATTATTAGGAGCAAAGGCTGAACCATTACTTAGAATTGATGATGCTTTTGCTCCAGGAATCTGTAGGGCTGCTCGTGAACAAAAGGCGAATTTGATTATCATGGGTTGGGGTAAACGTACTGGTTTGAGAGCGCGTTTATTAGGCAATGTGATTGATAATGTGCTTTGGGCTTCCCATTGTCCAGTGGCGGTAGCGCGTTTGGTAGAATCACCGAAAAGAATTCAGCGCATTCTTGTGCCAATAGAAAACATAGTCACCCCAACACTAACGGCAGTACAATTTGCTCAGACTTTGGCAGATGCCAATCAAGCCCAAGTGACTGTATTGAATGTTTGTGTGAATGAAGCTAACCGCAGACAACGGCGCACCGGCGCGATTCAAGTTGCTGCTAGGCGATCGCAACTCTCTCAATTAGTCTCTAAATTAACTCTGGCAAATCCACCAGAAGTTCAAGTCATTACTCATGAAGATGTTGCTCAAGCAATTTTGCAAGCAGCAAGATTATATGATTTAGTGGTATTACCTTTAACGCGTAATCGTACTACTCCTGGCGGATTGGCCATGAGCGATATCACCAACGAATTAGCTAGGCAACTCACTTGCTCCATTATCATTTTCGGAGAACCACAACAAAATCAGAAACTAGTTTTTTCCAAAAGAATCCCTAATCAGACTATCACCGTGTAAAAATACAGGTAACATTCAGCTAATGCCTAACGGCAGGCTAAGGGTTAACGTTCACCTAGTATGTCGTAAACATAGTTCCTCTAAAAGAGGGACAGCCATCAGCAGTCAGCTTTTTCAGCCTAACGCCAAAAATACTTATTTGATAATTAACTAATTTCTCAAACATTCTGACTCCTGTACGGGTGTTGGCGTAGCGTGCTGGAAGTATCAGTACTCGGGTGAGCAATTATCAGTTTTTGCCAAAAGCTATTGTCTGAATGCTTCGCTCCTAGGACTCCTGAATTCTTATAAATACAGTTTCTAAAAAATTGATCTTTTTTTAAAGATTTGATGAACTGTAACTGAAAATTTACCAATTATTTAGAAGATATTTATTAAGTTTACCGGGTATTTGTAGGAAAATCACTTAACCCATAAATATAGCAGTCCCCAGAAAAGTTGGGACATATACTGATGATGAAACACATTGTTTAGTGATTTTCGTTCATAATCTATTTTTGTAGCAAACTGGTTAATCTGACAGTAAAGGACTATACCCGTTGGCTATATCTGTAAAATAACTCGGAAACTATGAGAATTTTGGTAACTGGCGGTGCTGGGTTCATTGGTTCCCATCTAATCGACCGACTAATGGCTGATGGTCATGAAGTTATATGCTTGGATAACTTCTATACAGGTCATAAACGTAATATCCTCAAATGGTTTGATCATCCTTACTTTGAGATGATACGTCATGATATCACTGAGCCAATTCGCTTAGAAGTGGATCAAATCTATCATTTGGCTTGCCCTGCGTCTCCGGTACATTATCAGTACAACCCCATTAAAACCGTTAAAACTAACGTGATGGGAACACTGAATATGTTGGGATTAGCCAAACGACTGAAAGCTCGGTTTTTGTTAGCTTCCACCAGTGAAGTCTATGGTGATCCAGAAGTCCATCCCCAAACAGAAGATTATCGTGGTAGTGTCAATCCCATTGGTATCCGTTCTTGCTATGACGAAGGCAAAAGAATAGCGGAAACTTTAGCCTTTGACTACTACCGAGAAAATAAAGTCGATATTCGGGTGGCGAGAATTTTTAATACCTATGGACCAAGAATGTTAGAAAACGATGGTCGGGTAGTCAGTAACTTTATAGTTCAAGCTTTACGGGGTAATCCTTTAACTGTGTATGGTGAAGGTCAACAAACTCGTAGTTTTTGTTATGTCTCTGACCTAGTTAGCGGCCTGATCAAGTTAATGAATGGTGACTACATTGGCCCTGTCAATTTGGGTAATCCGGATGAATACACCATTTTAGAACTGGCACAGGCAGTACAAAACATGGTGAACCCAGATGCAGAAATTAAGTTTGAACTGCTACCTTCTGATGATCCCCGTCGTCGTCGTCCTGATATTACCAGGGCAAAAACCTGGTTAAATTGGCAACCTACCATTCCGCTGCTAGAGGGGTTAAAACTGACAATAGAAGATTTCCGTCAACGTATCGACAGTAACAATTAGTTAGTTAGTGGTCATCAGTCATTTGTGAATTAGTGACTCATGACCAATGACCAATGACAAAAAACGAGGAGTTTAATAAAATGCGTGTTTGCGTAATTGGGACTGGTTATGTAGGTTTGGTTACAGGCGCTTGTTTAGCTTATATCGGTCATGATGTTATTTGCATAGATAACAACGAAGAAAAAGTAAAATTAATGAAGTCTGGCCAGTCGCCAATTTTCGAGCCGGGACTCTCCGAAATTATGCAGTCTGCCATTAATAGTCGAAATATTCAATTCTCCTCAGATTTACCTGCGGGAGTGGCGCACGGAGAAATTCTGTTTATTGCTGTCGGAACTCCTCCTTTGCCTAATGGTGAAAGTGATACCCGGTATGTAGAAGCTGTAGCTCGTGGTATTGGGGCAAATCTCAATGGTGGTTATAAGGTAATTGTCAATAAATCTACTGTACCTATCGGTTCTGGTGACTGGGTGCGAATGATTGTTTTAGATGGTATTGCTGAACGCCAAAAAACATTGATACCAATTAGTGGATCATCCTGTGAAGAAAAACTACCTGAGATTTCTGCTCAGTTTGATGTTGTTAGCAATCCAGAGTTTTTACGGGAAGGTTCGGCTGTTTACGATACTTTTAATCCTGATCGGATTGTCTTGGGAGGTAATAGTCTGCAAGCGATTGGGATGATGAAGGATCTCTATGCGCCCATTGTGGAACGCAAGTTTGCGGCTGATCAGTCTTTACCTCCTGTACCAGTTTTGGTGACTGACTTGAGTTCAGCGGAGATGATCAAATACGCTGCTAATGCTTTTTTGGCGACTAAAATTAGTTTTATTAATGAAGTTGCAAATATTTGTGATCGCGTCGGTGCTGATGTCACTCAAGTAGCAAAAGGTATTGGTCTAGATTCCCGGATTGGTAACAAATTCTTACAAGCTGGTATTGGTTGGGGTGGTTCTTGTTTCCCCAAAGATGTTTCTGCACTGATTCATACTGCTGATGATTATGGCTATGAAGCCCAACTCATGAAAGCTGCTGTGAGTGTGAATGAACGTCAACGTTTAATTGCTCTGGAAAAACTCCAACAAGCTCTGAAAATCCTCAAAGGTAAAACTGTGGGATTACTGGGTTTGACTTTCAAACCCGATACAGATGATTTGCGCGATGCACCAGCACTGAACTTGATTGAGCAACTGAACCGACTCGGTGCGAAAGTCAAAGCTTACGACCCGATTATTTCTCAAACAGGTATGCGTCATGGTCTTTCGGGAGTGTTAGTAGAAACTGATGCTGAAAGATTAGCTGATAGCTGTGATGCATTAGTACTTGTGACCGAATGGCAACAATTCAGCACTTTAGATTATGGGAAAATGGCAAGGTTGATGAACCACGCTGTCATGATTGACGGTCGTAACTTCTTAGACCCTGAAGCGATGGTAAGGGACGGGTTCCAATATGTAGGTGTGGGAAGGTGAACAACTCGTTTTATAGCAGCTGATAGGGGACAGATGAAAAAGGTGTGGGGAACCCCATAATTAAAATGTTTTATCATCTGTTGATGTCATAACCACTTTGGCAGTTACTATAACTTGAAGAAAGGATGGATTCCCGACTTTTTAAAGAAGCCGGGAATCGTGTTGTTTATGAGTGATCTAAGATAAATATATCTGGTGAGTATATTTCTCCTGTCGTGACGGATTGAGAAGTCGAACAACAGTGAGAAGTTGGTCTGCAATCTGGTGTTAGTTGATAACTAAATGCTTACAACTTAGATACCTTCTGTAGCGCCACCGACTGTTTTCCAAGCGTTAAGACCACCTTGGATTTCCGATACATGACTAAAGCCAGCATCTCGTAACTTTCGAGCTGCATGGGCTGTATGTGTATCATGTTCGCCATAAACATAGATATGCCGTTCTTTATGTAGAGCAGATTTAGCACGGTCAGCTAAGTCATCCAAGGGGATGGAGATTGCCCCACTGATGTGGCCGTGATTATAGGTATGGCGATCGCGTACATCAATAATTGTAAAAGCGGGTTGCCCCCATTCCAGACGCGATTTCAAATCATGAACATCAGCAACTAAATTACTCATAAGCTTTTTTTGCTTATAACCTCACCAGCAATTTATCAAATAAATTGCTTTAATTCGGCTTTCTTTACAATTAATCAAAAATCATGTTGTGATATGAATCACAAAGAGTCAAAAGTTAGAACTCAGAAGTCAAAATGATGTAGGCTAATGTCAAGTTTTAACTTTTAATTATTAATTTTTAATTCCATTATGGTGGCATCTACTATTAAAGCTTTACCGACAGAAGTTGTATATCTCATTACGGCTGGAGAGGTAATTGATTCTTTAGCTTCTGTGGTGCGGGAATTGGTGGAAAATTCTCTTGATGCTGGTGCAACGCGAATTGTGGTTTATATAAATCCCCAACAGTGGGGAGTGCGTGTAGCAGATAATGGTTGGGGAATGAACTTTGATGATCTGCAACAAGCTGCAACAGCACACAGCACCAGTAAAATTCACTCTCCTGCTGATTTGTGGAACATTACTAGTTTAGGCTTTCGCGGTGAAGCATTACATAGTTTAACAACTTTGGCCGATTTAGAAATTCTTAGTCGTCCTGTGGGGGGAACTGAAGGATGGCAGTTTGTTTATGGTGATGGTGGAAAAGTTGTAAATAGGAAAGTAACTGCGATCGCTCCCGGTACAGTAGTTACAGTTAATAATTTATTTGCTAATTGTCTGCCACGTCGTCAAGGTTTACCCACACCGACACAGCAAATCAAAGCTGTACAAAATGTAGTTCAACAGATTGCTTTGTGTCATCCCCAGGTTACTTACCAGGTTTGGCAGAATTACCGAGAATGGTTCACTATTTATTCTGGATTGAGTGTGGAAAAAATTATTCCACAAATTTTGCCCCAAGTGCGACAAAGTGATTTAAAAGAGGTACAATTAAAAGTACCCAATTCCCAATCCCCAGTTCCCAGTAGAGACGTTGCTTGCAGCGTCTCTACTCCCCTATCTACATTAGTGATAGGTTTACCGGATAGGTGCCATCGTAACCGTCCTGACTGGGTGAAAGTAGCGATTAATGGCAGAATTATCAAATCGCCGGAATTAGAACAAACAATTTTCTCAGCATTTCATAGAACATTACCACGCGATCGCTATCCCGTGTGTTTTTTGCATCTTACAGTTTCTCCCGACCAAATCAACTGGAATCGTCACCCCGCCAAAACCGAAATATATCTTAATGGCTTGAGTTATTGGCAAGAACAAATAACTCAAGCCATTAACCAAGCCTTACTTATTTCTGAAGCCAATATCAAAGAATCAGTCTACACAACCAGAGTTAGTAAATTACTGCAAGTAGCAGAAGCAAAAGGCAGTTATAACTTTAATTATAAAAGTACAGATAGCAACACTAAAAATTTATTACAAGCTGTCGCCCAAGTTAGTAATACTTATATTGTAGCTGAACATTCAGGGGGAATGTGGTTAGTAGAACAACACATAGCCCATGAGCGAGTTTTGTATGAGCAATTATGTGATAATTGGCAAATTGTACCGATTGAAAGTCCAATCATTCTTTATCAATTATCTTCAGCCCAAGTCACTCAATTGCAAAGTCTAGGTTTAGATATTGAACCATTTGGAGAAAAACTTTGGGCAGTACGCAATATTCCCGCAATGTTGCAACACCGAGAAGATAGCTGCGAAGCACTTTTAGAATTAAGTTGGGGAGGAGACTTACAAACAGCCCAGGTTGCTGTTGCTTGTCGAACTGCTATTCGTAATGGTACACCAATGAACTTACCAGAAATGCAGCAATTATTAAATGATTGGCAACGCACACGCAACCCCCGCACCTGTCCACATGGTAGACCGATTTATTTATCCTTAGAAGAATCAGCTTTATCTCGTTTTTTCCGTCGCCATTGGGTGATTGGGAAAAGTCATGGAATTTAAATAATTAAAAATTAAAAATTAAGGGAAAAAGTTCTTTCCCCTTTTCCCCTTAAGCGATAACTATTGAGGTCTAATGTTGTTCTTTTCAGTGATGTTTACAACTACCATCACCATGATGATGGTGTTCGTGATTTTTTCCATGAGCGCAGCCTTGAAGGTCTAGCTGCATTAGGTTTTCACTCATTTCTTTAAAAGAGTCATCAACAGCTTTTAAGCCTATCCATGCGTCAATTTTCTCGACATCAAAGCCTATTTCCCGTCTTTCTCCTACTTCTAGCAAAGGACGACGAATTAATAGGGGATCCCTGAGCATCATGACTAAAGCCGTATCAGCGTCCATGTTCTCAGGGTTCACCTCTCCAGATTTTATCCGAGGTGCGGCTTTGTTGAACCATTCGAGGACGGGGCGATCACCAAAAAATGACCGCAATCTTTCTACAGTCCAAGGTTCTGTTAATAAGCTATATGCAATAACTTCATGGCCGGCCGCTGTGAGTAATACTTTTTGTCTGGTATTGTTTTTACAGCCTGGTTTTTCATAGAAAATTACTCTGGCCATTGCTATTTCTCCTATAGAGTTATAGTTCAATTTCTGGATAGGAAATAATTAACCGTAGATAAACACAGATAAACGCAGATGAAAGATTATGGGTTTGATTAATAGGTAAATATGCTGGATATTTTTACCTATTAATTCCTATGTATTGATCACAATAATCAGTTATTTCTGTTTTTGCTACTACATTTAAAATTTCTTGGCAATATTGTTAATTACATCAAATTCAAATCTTTCTTTCGGGTCAGTTTCTCCATAAATATTAAATGTAACTGTTGGTTCTTCCCCAACAGCTTGAACATGATGTATTGTTTCAGGGGCAAAACTGATTAAGTCTCCGGGATTTAAATCAATTTCTCCTACTTTTTCAAGTTTCTCTGGAAGTTCTAGTGTGGAATTACGTTGCCAGAGTGTGTTCTTTTCCTGACCTTTTAATATGGCAACTATTCCCCATGTTCCATGATTATGAATAGTAGAAGTCGTCCCTGGTGCAAATGAGACTGTTTGCACTGTTAAGGGAAATCCTAATTCATCATATAACAATAACACCGAGATTCCTGATCTTGGATCAGGTTGTAAAAATTGACTTTGCACCCAATAGGAATTAATAATTAATCGTCTAACTAACATTCTCAGTTCAGGAAGATGAGTTGATTGATCCTCAACATCTTTGAGAACATCTTCTACTTCTGTGAGAAACCGATATAGACGATAATTATCACGTAATAAATCCCATTCTCTTGCTGATTTACAGACTTGATGCTGTCCATTTTCAGCAACAAACCAATCCTTACCTTGCATACTTTTTAAAGTACCGACTGTGAATAAACAGGTAAGAAAAGCATAGGAGGAGATTTTCGAGGCATTTTAGTTATAGGAGTCATAGGAGATTCAGGAGCAGGAGGTAAGAGAATATTATTAGTAGAAAGTGAGAAGGATTGATAAGAAGTTGGGTTGATAGAAAACCAATTGTTCATGGTTAGTAATTAGTCAGTTGTTTTTCCTGTATACCCAATCCACATTTAATCATCTTCTTCTGGTGGACGGGTCAAAATATCTAGAAGAATACCTGCACCAAAATTATTTTTATCATCAATACCTTTGATTCTGGCACTGATTTCTTTAGCTTGTTCTATTTTCCCTAATTTAGCTAATACCAAACCAGAAGCAGCATAAGCATTTAAGAAAAATCTGATTTGTGGTTCTTGGTGACGTTGAACTAAAATAGGTAGAAGTGCTTGCCAATTATCTGGTAGATTTTCCTCTTTTTTAATTTTAGCGGTTATTTTTTCTGCTGTTGTCAGTGCTAGAACATAATTATTTTTGTAGTAAAAATATCTATAAGCAGCAACTAAAACACCTGTGTTTTCTTCTGTTTTAGCTAAAGCCTGTTGTATATAACTGTCAGAAGCTTCTGTATTATCCCAAGTTTGTGTGGCTAATATCAATAGTTCTTTGACATCATTGGATACGTCAAACCATGACAATCTGTTTGTATCAATTTGCATAATAGGTAATCAATCCCATTTTCTCTGGAATATTTAGGATTCTTCCTATCTATTATTGAATAATTTAAATCGTAGTCATGTCAATGAATTTAATTATTTCTTATGGTAGTTCCTTTTAAAAGGAGAGATACTCAGTGTAATTTTAACGGAGGAGCAACTATAATTTTGAGTTGTGTTAATCTAAATATAGACCAGAGGAGAGCCAAAAATTATGATGAATGGATTAATAAATATATTAATAGCCCTTTTATTTAAAAAAGCTTTTAATTCTGTTTCTTAATTCACTGAAATAATTTTCATGATCTTCTAGTATCCACTCTGTAATCTCATAGGAGTGTTGAGGTTTTAAAAATTATATTTGATACTCTTGAAACAAATCTTCTAAGATATGGGAAGCATGATTTTTTTGATAAATCCATTCCTCATCATGATATTTTTCTGGTTTAACCTCATTCGATAAATAATTCCTGTTTGTGAAATCTTCCTCCAGCCATTGGTTTATATGCTTTTGTTCTAATTTATCTTCTTCTGCAAGAATCCTTGCATTTTGTAATTCTTTATTAATTACATATGTTATTGCGTTGGGATACAATATATAATTCTCGTACATAGTTAGTTTTACCCAAGTAATTAAATTCTTACTTATTTTTTCTAAATTTTAACATTGTTTATCTGTTTTACCTTCCTATCAAATACGAAACCAATTGTTGGTGGAACTAAACTGTCTTGATTACTAACTTTTTGATAAAGCCAAAAGAAAGTCTCAGCTAATTTAGAATTGTTCCTATCTAATAATGCACCTGTGGAATGAACACGCAAAATTCTAGTTGCTCTGAGCTTTTCTTTTGCAATTTTTTTCAAAATTAAAGGAAAACATTCTTCTTCAGTTGCACCTTCTACCCAAAGAATACGATTAGCACCAAAAATATCTGATAATTGAACTCCAATTTCATTTATAAGGCTATACATATCATGTGCCTTTTTTGAGTCACTTACAGATATAAATGTTTTATATTCTGCTTCATCATATTTAATTTGTACGATAGTAGAAGGTTCAGCAGCACCAATAATTGCTGGTGAGTGAGTTGTAACAAAATATTGATTGATGCTGAGGAAACACCTTGATAATTTCTATTAAATCTTATGTCGCTCCTGGATGTAAAAACGACTGAGGTTCATCAATAATAATCGCTCTAGAATCTTGTGAAGTAACAACAATATATAAAATGGCTATAACTTGGCTAATTCCAGTTCCACATAATTCTAAACAAAGGACAAGCTCTACAGATTTTACAGAAAAAACAACGAGAATATGAAGAATGGGTAGAGGATGTTAGAGTTAAGCTTAATAAAGCAGGAGCAGAATTAGAAAGAGGAGAAGGAGTTCCTTTAGAAACAGTTGTGGAACAGATACAGGCAAAGTTTCGTCATGCTCGTGAGATTGTTTACTCAAAATCAACACCGCGATAAATTTCTGATGTTGGTAATTTAACTCCAATTAACTCCAAGAAAATATATTCTTCTAAATTATTAAAATCACTTAATAACCAAGCTTGCGATTGCTTACTATATTTTTCTATAAAAATTTCATCTTGTTCAAGTAATAAGTATTCACAACAACTGCTAATTGAACGATACATAATAAACTTGCTTATGCCGTAATAATATGCTTTTGAAGGAGATAATACTTCCACAATTTAAATATAATTTAACACTTCATCGGTGCGATTTTTATTTAGTTGCGGTTCACCTTTAAAAACCATTATATCTGGATATAATCCACGTTTATATTCAGGAATCCATAGCCGCAAATCGCTATTAATTGCCTCAAAGTTGCTATTACCCAGGAGAAATTTTAGAAATGAAAAAATATTACCACCTATACTGGTATAGTTGAGTGAGCATCCAGTCATTAGTACGATTTCTCCATCATGATATTCATTGCGCCCTTCAGCTTTTTCTTCAATGGCGCGATATTCATCTAAACTATAACAACGCTCAACAGTGCTAATCATCATGCTGTAACAGACTACATTGAAGTCATCATGATTATAGCAAAATTGCGGCTATTGCTGATGTGAATTACTAAAATTCTCAGTGAATTACATTTAATTTTATTTCCTGATCCAGACGCAAAAGCGCAGAGAGAAATTACTTTAATAAGGTTTTTTACCAGAAGCAAGGGTGAGTAATTCGTCATTGGGAATTACTCATTACCCATTTTAAAATGCGTTGAGAATGTAAACCAAAGTGAATAGAACAATCCAGATTATATCAACGAAGTGCCAGTAAATTTCTGCCATTTCGATGCCTGTATGTTTGGTAGCAGAATAATGACCATGACGCAAAGAACGCCATAACACACCCAAAATTAACAACAGTCCGATAAAGACGTGCAACCCGTGGAAACCCGTCATCAAATAAAAGCAATTAGCGAAAACATTGGTGGTTAGACTATAACCCAAGTTCATATATTCATAAACCTGACCGGCTAGGAATACAGCACCCATAACTGCGGTGATAAAATACCAAAACCGCATCCAACTAACGCTATTTTTTTTAATTGCCATATCACCGAAGTGAATGACAAAACTGCTAGAAACAAGAATGATAGTGTTAATTGTGGGTACAAATAATTCTACTTCTGTTCCTTCTGGTGGCCAAACTGCCGTAGTACCTTTAAAAAACAAATAGGTGGCGAAAAATCCACCAAACATCAAAGATTCAGAAACCAAAAAAGTTAACAGTCCCCAAACTCTTAAATCTGGATGTGCTTCCTGTCCACCTTCGTGATGTTCACTAGTTGTAATTGCAGTCATTTCATTTACCTACCTACTAATAAATGTAGGTTGGGTTGAAGTAAGGAAACCCAACGTTTTCGGACTTAAGGAAACTCAACATTTTCGGACGGAAGAAAACCCCCCAAAATGTTGGGTTGGTTGGGTTAAGCGACAGCGCAACCCAACCTACAATTTCTGCGTTTTAACTTACAGCTTCTGTCACTGAAGAAGATTCATCATGAATCTGACCATAGTCATAGGGTCCATGAGTGACAACGGGTAATACTTCCCAGTTTTCAAGAATTGGAGGGGAACTAGTTGTCCATTCCAAAGTTAAACTTTCCCAAGGATTATCACCTGCGAACTCGCCGTTTCTCCAACTGTTAATAGCGTTGTAAGCGAAGGGAATTACTGAAATACCTAAAATGAATGCCCCAATGGTGCAAAGCTGGTTTAAGCTGATAAATTGGGGATCATACATGGCAACTCGGCGAGGCATTCCTTGTAAACCCAATTCGTGCATGGGTAGGAATGTTAAGTTGGTACCAATTAAAGTGAGAACAAAGTGAACTCTTCCCCAGGTTTCATTCATCATTCTGCCGGTCATTTTGGGGAACCAATGATAGATACCTGCGTAAATACCAAAAACGGAACCGCCAAATAAAACGTAGTGGAAATGTGCGACTACATAATATGTGTCGTGGACGTGAACGTCAAAGGGTACTGTTCCCATTGTTACGCCGCTTAAACCACCAATGACGAACATGGATAATAAGCCGATCGCAAATAACATGGCGCTGGTAAAACGGATTTTTCCACCCCAGAGGGTTGCAACCCAACCGAAGATTTTTACACCTGTGGGAACCCCAACTATGAGGGTAGAAATGGTGAAGAACATCCGCATCCAACCGGGTGTTCCACTCGTGAACATATGGTGTACCCAGACGAATAAACCGACGACGCAAATGGCGACACTGGAATAGGCGATCGCTTTATAACCGAAAATAGGTTTCCGTGCATGGGTGGGAATAACTTCTGACATAATTCCGAAAATCGGCAGAATCATTAAATAAACTGCTGGATGGGAATAAAACCAGAATAAATGTTGGTAAATAACGACGTTACCACCTGCATCTGGTTTGAAGAAGGAAGTCCCAAAGTTAATATCAAATAACAGCAGAATTAAACCTGCTGCTAATACTGGTGTAGATAAAAGTGCGAGTATGGAAGTTGCTAAAATTGCCCAGCAAAATAAGGGGACTTGATCCCATTTCATGCTAGGAACTTTCATCATCAAAATGGTGATGACAAAGTTTAATGAACCCAAAATTGAGGAAGTTCCTACTAATACAATCGCCAAAATCCACATTGTTTGCGCGATTGGTGCTGTGACTAAGCTTAAAGGTGGGTAAGCTGTCCAACCAGATTGAGAACCACCAAAAATGAAACTTAGTAACAGTAATAATCCTGCGGGTGGATTTAACCAAAAGGCGATCGCATTTAATTTGGGAAACGCCATATCTCTAGCACCCAGCATCAAGGGAACTAGATAATTACCAAATCCCCCAATTGCACTGGGAACAATCCATAGGAAAATCATGATTGTCCCATGATTGGTCATGAAAGCGTTGTACAGATTTGGATCAATGAAGTCTGCTTCTGGTGTTGCTAACTCGGTGCGGATAGCGATCGCCATCAACCCACCAATCAAATAAAATGCAAAGGCCGTCACCAAATATTGAATCCCAATTACTTTGTGATCAATATTAAAGGTGAAATAGTCCTTCAATTTCCACGCCTTATGATCTGAGATGTGTGGCGTATTTAGTGGAACTTCTAACTGTGTCATAAGCTATTTTGCGAATTTGTTCAGTAGTCAACTGAACACTGCTATTTTTCAATTTGAGATAGAGTTGCTGCACCTACTCCCATATCATTAATGTATGGAGTAAGAAATTCAGATGTGGATAAATCAGCGGGATTAACAGCTACAACTTGAGGTTTTCCCTGCTGTTGTGCTAACTGATTCTCTGTTAACCAACTATCAAAATCTCCTTGGGTGTGGACAATAACTTGTGATCGCATAGAACCGTGATAGCCACCACACAATTCTGCACAAACTACTGGATATGTACCTGGTTTTGTAGCCACGAATCTCAGTTCGGTCGGTACACCGGGAATTGCATCTTGTTTCAAGCGAAATTGGGGAACCCAGAAGGAATGAATTACATCATCTGCTGATAAATTCAGTTGCACATCAGCACCAACAGGAACGTGCAGTTCTCCAGCAGAAATACCAGTTTGAGGATAGTTAAATAACCACGCAAACTGAATCCCTTTGACATCAACTACCAAATCTGCTGGTTTACCTTGAGTTTGGGGACTTCGACCAATACCAATATTGGGAGTAACTAAAGATTGAGAACCATCACTCATACTAGCAGCTATCGCCGTACCAGAAACATGAGCAACATGGCCATGAGGATGACTACCCGGTTCTAATCCTCCCATTTGGTTATAAATATTTACGCTGTAAATACCTAAAACAACCACAATGACAGTTGGTACTGCTGTCCAAAAAATCTCTAAGGCTAAGTTACCTTTTATGGGCGTACCATCACTATTGTCACCTGGACGGCGACGATACATAAACAAGAAAATTAAAATCGTTCCTTCTACTACTAAAAATAGAGCGATCGCAATGGTAAACATGATATTAAAAAATCCGTCTACCAAAGGCGCTTGTTGCGATGCTTGTACTGGAAGTAGATGATGATTTTGACCAATCCAGATGCTAATAGGGGAAATTATCATCCCAGCTAAAAGCGTCCACAACGATACAGGAACTTTTTGCATACTACCTGCTCTCTATCAGTTATCAGTTATCAGTGACTAGTTATCAATCTGTTAATTTTTCACTGATTTAGTGCATCGCATCCTGCTGTTGATATTTACCCCTAGCCAAATAATATATTCATGGCTAATAGGTTGAACAATTTCAGAGGTATTTTTGATTTTCACTTATTAACGTTCTAACTTGCACCTTACCGAAAATGGGTAAAACTTCCAGATTTTTTCATAACCTTCCCTCTAAAAATGTTCCCATTCCCAACTTTTTTAAGAAATGATTAATCTTGTAACCTATTTCTGTTTAAGAATAACAATTTATGATTTATATTTTTGTTTAGCCTGAACTTTTATCCACTTATAATAAGAATGAAGTATTCCCCTCTAATTACCTTCTTTAGGGTATTTACGGAATTAAACAATGTAGCTAATTCCCAAAAATCTTAGTGTAAGCATTTAGCCATGAGCCATTAGCAGTCAGCTTTTTCAGGCTAATACCAAAAATACCTATTTGATAATTAACCAATTTTTCAAACATTCTGACTCCTGACTCCTGAATCCTGACTCCTAAATTCTTACATCTTAGTTATCTGATGTTGTATGAGAATAACAGTTTTTGGGACAAATTCTAGAACAAGCTTCACAACCAATGCAGTTTTCTGGATGTTCAACTGACATTACCTTCCGTTCAATTTCTTCATCATCTTCATCTTCTACAAATTCACCCTCTTCGTTCAATGCTTTCAAATCTAAAACACTTTGACCGCATACTTTAATACATCTGCCACAACCGATACATTTATCTTTATCAATTGCTTGGGCAAATTTAGGTGTCCAAGTCTTACCGCCAAATGTTACGCCTGTTAATGTTGCCATGAATCTATCCTCAGCAATTTCGCTTACAACTTAGTTGGTGATTTAATCCTAATAATAGCCTAATATTTTGGAGTTTTGATGAGAAAAATTAACTTTTTTATCAAATTTTACTGACTTGCTAAATAGTGTCAATTGGTTCGAGGTTATTGAAAATAATAAATGCTATTAATTCTTATTAAATAAAATTGAGATACATCTTCATAAGCAGTCCTATATAAGGCATTAGCTCAATGATTTATTGACTTAAGTAATAACTTCTCCCTTGATATTATTTTGCAAATATAATATTTAAAATTTGGATATAAAATCTACTTTAACCGTATTTGTAGATACAAACTAAGTTTTAGTTATTTTTTATGCAAGCATCTATACAAATCCCATGAGAGTAAAAGTTATATTTTGGCATTAACTCAGTGTAGGACAAAGAGCTTAATTTCGAAAAAATGTAACGTTTATAACGAGACACAAATTTATATTAGTTGTCAAGACAATTAAATACTAAATTAGAACAGTTTGACATTAGTTAGATGTTATTTAAAAACACTTTCACCCAGTATCTTCGGTCAATATACAATACAAATATTAAGAAATTGTCCTAAGCTTATTCTGAACAAACTTAGCAAGCTCTTTATGAAATGTATAGTTAATAAAGAAGCAATGAAGCCCTAATTTTCAGGATCTGAAATCAGTGACAGATAATACAACAAAATCGAGAACTCAGAAGTCAGTAAGCAGGAAACTCCAACGCAGAAGTTAGGAAAAACAAACTACTTAGAACTGATGACTGATAACTGATAACTGATAACTGATAACTGATAACTGATAACTGATAAGTGAGGCGAGAAAAACTTTTCTTCTCATGGAGATAATTTGGTAGCAAGTTATGAATCAAGAGGAGACATCGAGGGTAGAATTGAGCCAAACATCTCAGCAATTAGAGTAGGAAGAAGCCTTATGCCTTATACAATTCCTAACAAAAATTGCGATGGATGTGATAACTGCCGCCCCCAATGTCCTACGGGTGCAATCAAAATTGAAAATGATAAATATTGGATTGATCCTTGTCTGTGTAACAATTGTGAGGGTTATTATCCAGAACCGCAATGTGTAATTGCCTGTCCAAGCAATTCTCCCATACCTTGGCAAGCTAAAAAAGGCAGATGCAAAGTTGAAGCGCGAGAACCTACCAGTCCTGATTTATTTTCTAATGGCAAGAATAACCCTTTTGCTTCGGCAATAGTTATTTGGGAAGCTTGCAATCTACTAGCGCAACGTAAATCATTAAATTGGGAGACAGACGCAGAAGGTAATTTACATTATAGCCGACAAGTTAATCAAGGTCGGGGTGCAATTTCCTTTCACATCCAAGACCCATTTCAAGTTAGCAACCTGGCTAAAGATTTACAAGCAATCGAAAGTCTCGATATTCGGGCTGCTTGTATTCATCTGATTTTTGCCGCCCATGCTACAACCTTAGAACAACCTTGGGATCAGGAATTTGCGATTGATGAACGCCAAATTGAAAAATATTTGGGGTTAGAAAAACGCAAAGACCTCAATAAAGTTGCCAAGCTATGTCTAATCAAAAACATCGTCCAGCAAGGTTGTTCACTGATTGTTTCTATTGACTGGCCTCAAAGGGGTAGAGTTCCCGGATTTTCTGTTTTAGATAGTCGTTTGTGGCATTTAACAGATATACAGCACCATTTTCAAGAAGATGATCAGGGGTGCAAATATCTGATTGGCCTGACATTTAAAATTAAAGCTGGCATCTGGGCGCAACATTTCTTAAATAAACAAGGCTGTAAAGAACGCAGTCGATTCTATCAATATGGTAGTCTTCCAAAAACGCTGTTAACTACAGTTATGAGTCTTTGGCAGCAACATGAAGGTGCTGTCAGACTGATGTTATGGTTATTATTTAAAACCAAAATGGGTAGAGAACAACGCATCACAGTTCCTACCTTATTACGTGTTGCTTATGGTGAGGAAAAAATTCACCTAGCCGCTAGACAAAGAGATGAACGTAAGCGCCTCTTGCGAACATTTGAAAATGATTTGGAAGTTCTCAATCATTATGGAGTCAAAGCAATTTTTGACCCAATTACTTACCCGCGAGAAATTCAACCTTTGTGGGCTAAATTAGTCGATATTCCCGAAGATCCACATGAAGCCTTGGAATTTTGGATTAATGATGGTAGTGGTCATACTCGACTTACAGATAGCGGACCTCGTGGTAAATGGAAGTTGCTGATGAATGCGCGGATTTCATCTTTTGAACTTCCTCCAGAATGGGAACAACAAAGTTCAGAAGCAGAGAAAAAAAAGCGGCGTGCCATTAGGAGTAAAAAAATCATCAAAAGCACAGATGATTTATTAGCAGAACAGGTTATACAAGCACGAAAAAGTATCGATCTTTCCCAAAGAGAACTAGCAAAACTCACTGGTAAAAGCCAAAGCTGGATTCGTGATGTGGAAAGTGGCCGTCTTAAACCCAAATTAGAAGACCAAATATTATTGAGAAAGGTCTTGAATATACTTTAATTGCTAATGGGTAATGGGTAATGGGTAAATTTCTTTCTGTCACCTGTCACCTGTCACCTGTCACCTGTCACCTGTCACCTGTCACCTGTCACCTGTATTTCTTTAGAGTTCATCTTTTACTTACTATTTGGTGCCTGAAACGATATCATATAAGTCATCACTTCAGACATCACACGATGAACGCGCTATGAAGGCAGAAACCATTCGCACGACGCTAACTATCCCGAAAGAACTGCTGGAAGCTACAGATAAGGCAGTGCTGGAAGGGAAAGCCAAGAGTCGAAATGATTTTGTTGTCCAGGCTTTAAAGCGGGAGTTAGCAGCCCAAAAAAGAGCCGAAATTGATACTGCTTTGGCAGAAATGGCAAGGGATCCAGATTATCAAGTAGAAGTCTTAAAGATGGAGGCTGAATTTGCGCCAGCGCAATGGGAGGCGTTGCAGTTAGGGGAAATTCCAAGATGAAACGGGGTGAAGTGTATGATGCCCGTCTGGAGATGACTGAAGGTTCAGAACAGGGAGGAACTCGCCCCGTAATTATTGTCAGTCGTGACGTGATTAATGTATCTAGCCCGGTAGTTTTAGCAGTACCTTGTACCACTTATCAAGATGGGAAGCGAGTTTACCCCACTCAAGTCTTAATTTTAGCACCAGATGGAGGACTCAAGAAAGACTCGATCGCAATGGCAGATCAGGTGCGGGTATTGTCTAAAACCCGCTTTTTGCGTTTGAGAGGAGTGCTTTCTGAAGCTGTATTGACACATTTGGCGCAGGCTTTGTTGATTGCTTTGGATTTACCAGGGTGAGTAGAATGGCTTTAATGCTTGTAGATGATGGGTTTTGTTCTTTTACCCATCCTACACGCTGGGCGATAGCACTCATGATTAAGATCATTGAAGATTTTAGCTAGAATAATTATGCACAAAATTTGAAAAGATGGCTGTAATCTTGAATATATTGACGAAAGGAGTGTAGAAAGTTCCGTGCATATCCATACGCTTGAACAATGGCATCATTCTCACGATTTTTCTGTTGACCAAAATCATGCAGAAAGAAATACCAAAATAGTCATGCTGCTAACAGCATTAACCATGGTTGTAGAAATTGTCGCTGGAACAATTTTTGGTTCAATGGCTTTGCTTGCTGATGGTTGGCACATGACAACCCATGTTGCAGCGTTTGGAGTTACGATTTTTGCCTATCAATATGCACGAAGTAACGCCAGTAATCCTCAATATACCTTCGGCACAGGAAAAGTTAGCGTACTGGGAGGGTTTGCTAGTGCTGTAGCACTTGCTGTCATCGCTTTTGTGATGGGACTTGAATCACTAGGTCGTTTTTTTCAGCCGCACACTATTCTGTTTAACGAAGCAATTCGTGTTGCTGTTATTGGTTTAGTTGTCAATGTAACCAGTGCTTTTTTATTGCAAGATCATCATCACCATGAACATGAAGATGATCACAATCATCATGACCATAACCTTCGTGCTGCTTACGTCCACGTTTTAGCAGATGCACTAACTTCTATTTTTGCCATTATAGCTTTATTCGCTGGTAAGTTTCTGGGTTGGGTTTGGATCGATGCGGCTATGGGATTTATTGGTGCAGCTGTGATTGCCAAATGGTCTTATGGATTGGTGCATCATACTGGTTTAATTTTGCTAGATGGAGCAATTGATAAACAAACAAAGTTAGCTGTTGTCAATGCCATTGAAGAAGACGCTGATAATCGAGTTACAGACTTACATATTTGGTATGTGGGTCAGCATCATTTAGCAGCTACAATTTCTTTGGTTACTCATTACCCACAAACATCAGAATATTATAAAAACCTACTAAAAGATATCCCATCTCTTGCTCATGTATCTGTGGAAGTTAATCATTGTCATGGTGAGCCTTGTGTAGATATACACAGGACATAAAATGCTGATCGTTGCTGTAACTCATAAGTAAGAATTCAGGAGTCAGGAGTCAGAATGTTTGAGAAATTGGTTAATTATCAAATAGGTATTTTTGGCGTTAGCCTGAAAAAGCTGACTGCTGATATTTGATTGCTGAATGCGTATAGTCATAATAGTTTCAGGTTTCATTATTGATGAGGTGAGATGGTGGTTATTGCTAATACCAACCCGCCGATTATTACTTCAGAAGTGACACTCACTTTACTCCAGATGAGTATCGAGAGATGGAAGAAACCGCCGAAGAACGTCACGAATACCGTAATGGAGAAATTATTATTATGCCGGGAGGTTCAGAAGTTCACAGCCGTTTTACTGTAAATATCACAACTTTTCTCAAGTTATCGCTCCGCGATACTAACTTTTAAACTTATAATGGGGACTTAAGAATCTGGATTCCTAACTTTAATTATGGAACTTATGCTGATGTTCTTGTGATTAATGGTGACCCAGAATTTAATAGTGATCGCATCGCACTGATGAAATTCTCAATCCTTTACTGATTGTTGAAGTTCTTTCACCTTCCACCGAAGGTCATGATCGTGGGGATAAATTCAGAAAATATCGCTCTGGTTCCAGTTTTTGTGAATATGTGCTTGTCAGTCAAATTGAACCTTATATTGAGCAGTATTATAAACAGGAAGATGAAAATAATAGTCTTTGGCAATTGCAGGTTTATGAATTGAGCGGTCAGTTCTTCTCCATAGAAGAAATGTAAAAGTTCGTTTGCAGGAAATTTATCCGCGGGTTAAATTTTAAATAATAAATTTTACAAATTTTTAACCTCAAAATATTTGGTGATACAAAAACCCATTATAAAGAGATATGTGACTAAAGTTGTTCCAGGTTGCAAAAGTAAAGTTATTTATGCGTCGAAATTCAATCTTTTACAAACTATTTCAACAATCTCCTTCTCTGCTTCTCTGTTATTTAAACTATTGACAAATCTGCCAACAAATCCGGATCCTTACCGATTTGATTCCGTAGCTGTCAAAGAACCCAAATTTGAAATTGACGGAGTATTTTTACCACTGGAAACCGAAGGTGCAGGAGTAGTATATTTCTACGAGGTGTAGTTTCAAAAAGATGTAAGGATTCAGGTGGTGGGGTATTGACAAGTGTGATAGGAGAGGCAGAATATAGCAGTTATGGAAAAGAAGCTGGGACCAAAAATAGACAGAGACATATTGAAGCAGCTAGGAACAGAGCAACTGGTAGAAATAAATCATTATTGACCAGAGCGAAAGTATAGAGAAGCTAACAAATAGAGTAGTAGAACTGGAAAAAGAAATAGAGAAACTCAAAGTCAGTAGAGATTTA